>OBEQ012898397.1_pt1 | contig 10534 bp, 11 predicted proteins | sample 1670901 | NCBI WGS metagenome assembly OBEQ01 (sample SAMEA104232315, study PRJEB22302) | groundwater metagenome | biome: forest; feature: aquifer; material: groundwater | place: USA | collected 2011-08-07 | depth 5.4 m | reverse complement strand
CGTCGGCGAGCGGAGCGTCGGCCGCCGCGGAGGCGCCGGCGTCGCGCGCGCGCTCGAGCGCGGCCAGCGCTGCTGCACCGACCAGCCGGGTCGGCCGCGGCGCCATGGCCACGACGTACTCGGCCGCACCACCCGCCGCGACGTAGGTCCGCTCCGCGGCCTGCGCGCTCGTCGGACGCACGCCGGCCCCGAGGAGCAGGAATGACAACCCGGCGACCGCACGCCGCATGGTTCGAGTATGCGGGAGGTCGGTCGAAAGACCGAATCCGCAGCTCGTGAAATCGAGGATCTAGCTGCCGAAGAGCCGGAAAAGCCGAAAGAAGTACGACCCGGATGCCGCGCGCAAAGGCGAGGCCGCCGAGCTACTCCTTCTTGGCCTTGGCCGGCTTCTTGGCGGGGGCCTTCCCGCCCTTGGCGGGCGCCTTCGCCTTGGCTCCCGCCTTGTCCTTGCCGGCAGGCGCGGCCTTGGCCTTGGCGGCCTTGGCGCCCTTGGTCTCGCTGCCCGGCGCGCCCTTGCCGCGCGCCTTCTTGGCCAGCGACTTGGCCAGGTCGAGCAGACGCGCCGGCGAGTACTGCGACAGGCGCTTGACGTAGTCGGCGTCCTTGGCGCGACCGAGGGCGTCGGCGACGACCTGGGTCAGCTTCTCGGTCGAGCCGTACTTCTCCTTCACGGTCTCGGCGACCTCGAGCAGGCGGAGGAGCTTCTGGTTGGAGACGCTGCGCAGGCGCTCCTTGATGTCCTCGGCGCCTTCCTCACCCTTCTCGATGAGGCCGACGAGCTTGTCGACGAGCTTCTCCTTGCCACCGTGCTGCTCGTTGACGACCTGCAGGGGAGTCTTGTTTCCACTCATGGCGATGTTCCTTCCTTACCTGGCTCTGTGTCCCGGGACGGGCCTCTGTCATTGAGAGGCCGATTCAGAAGTGATTCAAGCCTGGTCAGCTCGGCGGTGTCGAGCGTCAGCGTGACGACGAACAGCGAGCCGCGGGCCTCGGGTTTGATCTTGTTGACCACCGGGCCGAGCGAATAGGCCTGGGCGATGATGGCGTAGTCGGACAGCTGCTTCTGTACCACCGTGAGCAGGCCCTTGGCGTCGTCGGCGCTGGCCATCTCGAGCGCGAGCTCGATGGCCAGGCCCGAATCGGCGCTGACGAAGCCCCAGATGGCCTGCGCCGGCTGCTTGATCTTGCCCTGCGCCGCGCGCACCAGGCCCGAGCCGACCTCGGGCGCGATCTCGCCCGCGCCCCACAGCGCGGCGCGCGTGTCGGTGGCCTTGATGAGCTTCATCATGCGCTGGTTGCCGGTCAGCTTGGGCTGCGCGGCGTCGCGCGCGCGCAGGAGCAGCGCCTCGCTGTCGGCGATGATGAGCACGTCCTTGGCGCCGAAGGTGAATGCGACCTCGCCGCCGCCACCCTGCGGGTTGTGCACCAGATATGTGACGCCGCCCGCGCCCGGCTTCTGCTCGAGCGAGCCGCCCCGCTCGGACAGCGTGCCACCGACGCACGCGGCGACGGCCGGCTCGTCGAAGCGACCCTTGGCGACCAGCACGACGTCGCGCGCGGTGGTCGTGCCCATGAGCCCGACCAGCACCGAGCTGATGTCCTTGCCCGGGTCGAGCTTGCAGCGCGTCTGCAGCTCGGTGAGGCGAGTGGCGAGCGCCGCGTCGCGCGTGAGCATCTGCGCGAAGGCACGCTTGACCAGCGGCGACGCCGCCAGCATGGGCACGTTGGCACCGACGACGACGTGGACGTCGGCGGGCAGCGCGCCCAGACCCTCGACGGTGGCCGCGGCCTGCTCGCGCTCGGCCTTCACTGCGGCCGCGTCCTTCTTGCGCCGCCCGCACGCCGCCGACGACGTGGCCACGCACGCCAGCGTCACCGCCAGCGCGAGCGCGGCGAGGCGTGCAGAACGAGTTGTCGGTACGAAGCAGGTCATGAAAGAAAACGCCGCTTTATAGGTGGAGCGTGGAACACTGTCAAGCGCCGTCGTCCCGCTTGACGCCTCGCGTCACACTGGTACGATCGACGCATGACCGTCGGCAGCGCCCTCGAGCTGGTCAAGCGCATGCGCCGCGACGCGTTCAGCCGCAACCGCAACTTCGATGCATTCGCGCGCGCCGACGCCGAGGGCGTGCGCGCGCTGCGCCTGTGGCGCTACCTGCGCGCGCTCGAGCGCGAGCTGACCGAGGCCGGGCCGCGCGTGGGCACGGGCGTGCAGCTGCGGGTGGAAGCGCGCGCCGAGGGCGGCAGGCGCATCACCATCGAGGTGCCCGGGGTGCGGATGCGAAGGATTGCCGTGGTGAGCGCCGAGGAGTACGAGCTCTTGCGAGAGCATCCCGACGCGCGCGCAGTGCTCGACCGCGCCGAGTCGTGACGGCGAAGAGTTGAAGTGAAGCGCGACGCGAGCGGCCCGCCGGAAGGCTAGGCCGCCACCTGCGTGTCGCCGACTTCCTTCTGGTAGAAGATCGTGATCGTGAGGCAGTGAAACTCGCGATCCGACGACTGGGTGACGATCTTGTCGATGATGCGCGCAGTGGGATTGTCGCGGATCCACCGCGTCACCTGCTCCCCTAGGTCCTCGCGTTCACGAGCCTTCGTCGCCGAGAACACCTTCACGCCGGTAAAGTTCACGGTCCCCTCTCCTTTCAGAGCGTGCGCTCGGACTACTGCGCACAAGGACATAGTAGCGGTCGATCAATTCCAGTCAACAGAAAATATTACGCTATTACTGAAATTTCAGAGTGAGTCGGACACACTCGGGTCGCACGCCACGCATCGTTGGGTCAGCGGGCGACCCCATGCTTGACGCCCGCGGCCACCTCGTGTAGAGATTCGACCTCTGTTTCGCCCTGGAGGCACGTTTTGGACATCTTGCTCGGTCGGCCGCTCGAGGTCGAAGTTCGCGACAGCCTGGAAAAGGCAATGAAGATCCTCAAGCAGAAGATGTCGAAGGAAGGCATCCTGCAGGAGGTCAAGCGCCGTCGCTTCTACGAGAAGCCCAGCGTCAAGAAGAAGCGCAAGATGCGCGAGGCGCGCAAGCGTCGTCGTCGCGAGATGAAGCGCCGCACCACGCCCAAGTAGGCAAAGGCGGAAGCACGCTTCCAGGAACGTGAAAGGCGCCCCGCGGGGCGCCTTTTCGTGTTTCTACCCGGCGTGCCCCCCACGCCGCGGCGCGTGTGGAGCTACGCGCTCAGTCCTGGCGCCACTCGATCTCGATGCCTTCGTCCTCGCCCACGTGGGGGCGGATGATTCCGAGCAACTTCTCGTCGGCGCCTTCCTCGGCCAGCACGTCGAGCGTATCGCGATCGACGTAGTAGTCGCGGTCGTCCTCCGATTCCTCCTCGAGCAGGTCGACCAGCGTCTTGAGCTGCTCGGGCGTGATCTCGCCCAGGAGGGCGTTGGTGTCCTTGTTGTAGAGGCGGATGGCCATGGCTCATGTTAATCACGAACCATGGAATGGGTCGAGTTGACGTTGCCCGCGGGTCCGCTGGCGGAAGAGATCGCGGCCATCCTGGTCGACATCGAGCCGGTGTACTCCGACGGCGCCGAGGTGCGCGGCGAGGACATCGTGGTCTACTCGCCGGTCGACTCCGCGCCCGCCGTCGCCGACGCCATCCGCAGCGCCGCCAGCAAGCTGGCCGCGCAGGGCTTCGAGGTCGACCCGCTGACGCTGCGCATCCGCCCCGCGCCGCCCGAGGACGAGTGGCGCGACGCGTGGAAGCGCTACTTCCACATCAAGCGGTTCGGCCAGCGCATCGTCATCGTGCCCAGCTGGGAGCGCGAGTCGTACCTGCCCACCAACGGAGACGTGGTGCTCGACCTGGATCCGGGCCGCGCATTCGGCACCGGCGCGCACGCGTCGACCCAGCTGTGTCTGATCGAGCTCGAGCAGCTCGCCGACGTGCACGGCATGCAGGCGCGCCGCGTGCTCGACGTCGGCACCGGCTCGGGCATCCTGTCGGTGGCCGCGGCCAAGCTGTGGCCGGAGTGCACCGGCGTGGCCGTCGACGTGGATGCCATCGCGGTGGGCGCGGCGCGCGAGAACCTCGACCAGAACGGCGTGGGCGCGCGCTTCGAGACCTCCGAGCGGCACGTGGGCGACATCGCCGAGACCTTCGACATCGTGGTCGCCAACATCCAGGCCGACGTCCTGCTGTCCTTGCGCGACGCCATCGCCGCGCGCGTGGCCCCGGGCGGAGCGCTCTTGCTCTCGGGCCTGCTGCACGATCAGGCGCCGCTCGTGGGCGACAAGTACGCGGCCTGCGGGCTCACCGTCGTGCGCACGCACCAGATCGACGACGATCGCGAGTGGATGAGCGTGCTCCTGCGGCGGCCCTGACATGAGCGCGCGCCTGTGGGTCGAGCCGGCTTCGCTCGCCGCGGGCGCACGCCGCGTCGAGGGCGACGACTTCCGCTACCTGGCGCGCGTGCTGCGGCTGGCGCGCGGCGACCAGGTGACGCTCTTCGACGGCGCCGGGCACGAAGCGCGCGCCGAGCTCACCACCGTCGACGGCATCACCGGCTACCTGAACCTGCAGGTGGACGCGCCCCAGGCGGTGCCGCGCAGCCCGGGCGGCGCCGCGCGCGTGGTGCTGCTGTGCGCGCTGCTCAAGGGCGAGAAGATGGACCTGGTGGTGCAGAAGGCGTGCGAGCTGGGCGCGGCGCGTCTGGTTCCCGTGCAGGCGGCACGCTCGGTGGTCAAGCTCGACGGCGCGCGCGCGGCCGCACGCGCCGAGCGCTGGCGCAAGATCGCGCGCGAGGCGGCGCGCCAGTGCGGGCGCGCCGACGTCATGGACGTGGCCGAGGTCGCGTCGCTCGACGACGCGCTGGCGGGCGCGCCCGAGGGTGCTCGCTTCGTCCTGCACGAGGGCGCGCGGACGTCGCCGCTCGCGGCCGCGCTGCCGCCCGCGCCCACGGCCCAGGTCACCGCTGCGGTCGGCCCCGAAGGCGGCTTCACCGAGTCGGAGGTCGAGCTCGCGCGCAGCTACGGCTTCGCTCCGGTCGGCCTCGGGCCGCGCGTGCTGCGCGCCGAGACCGCGGCGCTCGCGGTGCTCGCGGTGCTCGGGTGGACGCTCGGCGACCTGCGCGCGTAGGCCGCTAGCGGAGCCAGAGCAGAGAATTGAAACGCCGAGACGCCGAGCCCGGATCCGGAGAGTTGAAACGCCAGGGCTTGGTGCCCGAGCGCCAGGAACGAAGGCCACTACCCGGAACCTGACCAGAATCGGGTTGTTCGGACCGGGCCCGTGCCGAAATTGCGTGAGCGTCCAATCTCTCCAACGGATTGACTCTGGGTCAGGTTCCGGGGAGTCGCTTCGTTCCTGGCGCCCGGGTACCGAGCCCTGGCGTTTCAACCCTCTACCCTCGAATCGGGAATCTTTTCAGAGGTTTGCCTTTAACATCGGGGGACTGTATAACGTGGAGCACATGGGGGAGCCGACCATCCTGGGTTCCGGACCAAGCGCGCCCGCGGCTCCTGCCGTGCGCGAGACGAGGCCGCCATCGCGTCCGAGCGTGCGCGGCCAGACTTCGCCAGCGCGCGCGATCGTCACGGTCGCCGGCTTCTGGCGACGCGCGGTCGCGGCCGGCATCGATGCCATCATCGTGATTCCCGCGGCGCTCCTGCTCGCGCTCGCCGCCGGGCGGCTGGCGGGCGTGGCCCTGCCCGACGCGCGTCGCACCGCCATCGACTACTGGCTGGATCTGGCCATCTCGGGCGAGCCGGCGCTGTGGGGCACGCTCGGGCTCGCGCTCGCCATCGGCGTGATCTACCTGTTCCTCTTTCACATGACGCTGGCGCGCACGCTCGGCATGCGGGTCATGAAGCTGCGCGTGATCGACGTCTACGGCGAGCCGCCCAGCGTCGCGCGCGCCGCGCTGCGCACGCTCGGCTACGTGGCCGGGCTGGCGACGCTCGGCCTGGGCTTCGTGTGGGTCGGCTTCGACGCGGAGAAGCGCGGCCTGCACGACTGGATTGCCGGCACCTACGTGATCCGGGCCGACGAAGGGGCCAAGCAGGGATGATCTCGAGTCGCCTGTCGTCTCTGCTCGTGCGTGACGGCGTCCTCGGCGTCAAGCGCATGGAGCAGGCGTTCCAGCGCCAGGTCATCTATGGCGGTGGTCTGGACACCATCCTGCTCGAGATGAACGCGGTGCCCGAGGAGCGCCTGTGGCACTACCTGTCGCTGGCGACCGGCTTGCCCGCTGCCGACCGCGACCTGCTCGAGTACTTCGACCCCCGCGCGGTGCAGGTGTGCCCGCGCGAGATCGCCGAGAAGTACCACGTCGCGCCCTGCGCGCTCGACGGGCCGGCGCTGCGCTGCCTGGTCATCGACCCGGTCGACCTGGGCGAGCTGGAAGGCCTGGCCACCGCGCTGGGCGTGCCGGTGCAGCCATTCGTGGTGCCCGAGTTCCGCTTCCACGCCCACCTCGAGCGCCTGTTCGGCATTCCCACGCCCTCACGCTTCGGCCTGCTGGCCCGGCGCAACACCTGGGTACCGACCGCGGCGCGCCACGCCGAACCGACCATCGTCGTCGACGACGACGACGAGGACGAGCACGCCGACATCGACGACGCCAACGTGCCGCACGACACGCAGCCCATGGCGGTGGCCTACGACCCGAGCGCGGCGCACGGCGGCCCGGCGGTGCCGGGCAGCCGCAGGACCATCGAGATCTCCACCGACGCGCTGGCGCACCAGATGGCCATCGAGGAGCAGCGGCGGCGTGCCGCCACCGGCGAGTCACCCTCGGCCAACGCGGCGGCGGCAGCCGCAGCGGCGCAGAACGCGGCGGCCGCGGCGGCGGCGACCGCGCAGGTCAACGCCAACGCCGGCAACCCACCCATCGACGGTGCGCCCGCCGATGGCTTCGCACCGCCGCCGCAGCAGCCGACGCAGCGGCACACCCGCGGCGGCGACGCGCCCGTCGACGGTCTGGACGCGTCGCGGCAGGCGCGCAGCGCGCGCGGCACCATCCCCGTGCCCATGACGCGGGCACCCACGGGTGACGGCCCCGCGGCCGACAAGATCATCGCCGATCCCGAGCTCACCAATCCCGCGCCGCCGGTGCGCGCGTCGAGCGAGGCGGCGCCCTGGCGCGGCGCCGGCACGCTCGAGCCCAAGCCCATCGATCCGCGCGAGGCCTCGCAGCTCCTGGCCCACGCCGAGGACCGCGACACCATCTTCGGCCTGCTGGTGCGCGCGGCGCGCGCGCGCGTCTGGTACTCGGGCCTGTTGACCGTGCAGGGCGCGACCGCGTTCGGACGCATCGGCATCGAGGGCGACGAGCTCGACCCCGACATCGGCCAGGTGGCCATCCCGCTGGCCTCGGCGCCGGCGCTGCGCGGCGCCTACGAGACGGGCGCGCCGTACATCGGGCCGGTGGCCACCGACCTGCCCGAGATCGACGACATGCTGGCGCGCATGGGCGGCGTGGTGCCGCCCTCGGCGCTCATCATCCCGGTGGTCATCCGCGACCGCACCGTGGCGCTGGTCTATGCGCACCGCGGCGCCGACACGCTGTCGATCTCGGAGGTCGCCGACGTGCTGCCGGTGGCCGGCGACGCGGCCATGGCGCTGTCGCGCCTGATCGTGCGCGCCAAGTCGCAGCAGGGCTTCCGCCGGCCGGAGAGCGCCAGCGAGGGCGGCCCGGCCATGGTCCCGCCCGCGCTCGTGGCCGAGCAGGTGCCCGCCAAGCAAGCGCCCGCGGCAGGCAAGAACGACGGCGTCTGGGGTCGTCCCGCGTCGCGGCCGACGCCGGCGCCGCCCATCGACTTCTCCAACCTGGGTAGCGGCGCGGTGGCCGCACCGGCGGTGGCCGCGCCCGGTCGCGTGGCCCTGCCCGAGCCCATCGGCGTGGTCGTCGACGCGGTCGAGCGCGAGCAGGAAGGCCGCGCCAGCGAGGAAGCGCTGGCGCGCATCGACGACCTGCTGCCCGAGCTGGCGCGTCGCTTCCCCGGCAAGCTGGTCACCGATCGCTACGCCACCAGCGGCCGCTCGCTGCGCGCGGTGCAGCACGGGCCGCTGCTCGGACTGTGCATCCGCGCGGGCGCACGCATCGTGCCCATCCTGGTCGACAAGCTGTCCTCCGCCGACCGCGAGGTGCGCTACTACGCCACCATCTGCCTGGCCGAGGTGCGCGCGCCCATCGCCGTCGCCGGCCTGGTCGGGAGGCTGTTCGACTCCGACTACGGCGTGCGCGGCGCGGCGCTCGAGGCGTTGCTCGGCTACCCGCCGCGCGACGTCGACGCGGCCCTGCAGCCGGTGCGTCTGGCCCTGCGCTCCGATGCGCTGCGCGCACGCGCCGCGGCGCACGCGCTGGGCGAGCTGCGCGACGTCAAGTCGATCCTGGATCTCATCGACGCCACCGAGCGCGACCCGGGCACCGCGACCGAGGCGCACCGCGCGCTCGTGCTCATCACCAAGCAGGACTTCGGCACCAAGGCCAAGAAGTGGCGCAAGTGGTGGGAAGAGCACCGCGACCGCTCACGCATCGAGTGGATGCTCGAGGCGCTCGCGCACTCCGACGAGCGCATCCGTCTGTCGGCGAGCGATGAGCTCAAGCGTCTGACCGGCGAGTACTTCGGCTACCACCACGACGGCTCGCGCCGCGAGCGCGAAGAAGCGCGCCAGCGCTGGCTCAAGTGGTGGGACGACGTGGGCAAGAAGCGCTTCGTGCGCGAGATGCCACAGGGCGAGAGCGGCCGCGCGACCGGGTCGGTTCCCAAGCGCTGAGGAGGCGGCGCGCGGCGGCGGGTTGAACCGCCAGGTCGCCAGCGACGCCAGCTCGGATGGACCCGCGCCCGAGCCAGGGCCGCCCCGCGATGTTCTACGGGTGGTAGCGTTCCGCCGTGGGCGTGGGCGGCTGCGGAGCGGTGCGCTGGCGTTCGGGCGAATCGTCCGGGCCGGGCGGCGGCGCGGGCGCGGGCATCGGCATGGGCTGGGGCGCCATCGGGTAGGGCGTGTTGGTCGCGACCTTCTGCCGGCCGAAGGTGTAGCTGAGCCCGAGGCGGAACTGGTACGAGACGATGGGTCCGCCGGCATTGGCCACCTGCACCGATTCGAAGGCCACCGGCCACAAGGACAGCGTCCAGGCCGGGCCGAGGTGCAGGTCGAGCGTGCCCATGACGCGCAGGTCGAGACCCTTGAGCGTATCGAAGCTGCGATCATGGAAGTTGATGGCGACGTAGCCGATGCCGCCGCGCACGCCCACGTCGAGGCTGGACGACAGCGGCAGCCGCCAGATGGCCTCGATGATGCCACTCGTGTGGGTCGCGACCGAGTTGCTCATGGCCTCTATCTCGGCGCCCAGGGTGAACGCGTCGTGGGCGTCGAAGCCGAACACGAACGAGCCGCCCACCAGCTGGGGCACCTGCTCGGGCTTGCGGTTGAACGGGTTGGTGGTGCCGATCAGCACGCCGCCCTGCCACTCGCGCGCGTGTGCCTCGGGCGCGCCTGCCACCAGCGCCGCGGCCAGCACCGCCGCGGCCACCGCCGCACGCGCCTGGCGTGCGCGCGACCAGAACACCCAGGCCACGAACGCCAGCACCAGCACGCTGATCACCTGCGAGGTCGACAGCGGACCGAGGAAGCCGCGCGAGGCGTCGCCGCGCAGGTTCTCGATGGCCGAGCGCCCGAGCGCGTAGCCGGCCAGCGCCAGGGGCAGGAGCAGCCCGGGGCGGCCGGCGCGCACCGCGCGCACGCGCGCCAGGCGCAAGATGGCGAAGAAGAGCGCCAGCCCGAGCAGCGACTCGTACAGCTGCGTCGGGGGCACGGGCAAGGACGCGTCGCGCCAGGCCGGCACCAGCCCGGCGCCCACGTGATCGCGCCAGGCCGGGCTGCCCACCGGGAAGCGCACCGCCCAGGCCACGTCGGTGACCTTGCCGTAGTCGCAGCCGGCCACGAAGCAGCCCAGGCGCACGATGGCCACCGACAGACCGACCAGCGGTGCGGCCAGATCGCCGAAGCGCGCCAGCGCCAGGGTGGGATGCCGGCGCAGGTAGAGCACGATGGCCAGCAGCGCGCCGGCGAAGCCGCCGTAGGCGACCATGCCCGCCCAGCGCAGCACCGGCACGTGCCCGGCCGCGATCTGCCCGGCCACGTCGAGCAGCATGGGCATGAGGATGCCGCCCACCACCGCCGCGGTGTAACCGAGCACGAGCGTGGTCAGCACCGCGGCCACGTCGTCACCGGCGGCGCGCGCACGCCGCACCATGACGATGGCAGCGGCCAGGCCGGCCAGCGCCACCAGGGTGAAGTAGGTGGGCGCGAGCAGCGTCGCCGCGCTGTCGCCCACGAAGCGGGCCAGGAAGTCGACGAGGATGGGCCTCATGCGTCACCTCCGACCGAACGGGCGCGTGCGGCACGGCGCAGCTCGCGTCGTCGCCACAGCACCAGCACCACGAGGGGCAGGAAGGCCCAGCCGACCGAGACCAGGTTGACCGCCTGGCGCGCGAGCGGGAAGCGGCCCACGGTGCTGCAGCTCGAGCCGCCCGAGCCCGAGCTGCAGCTCGAGCCGCTCGACGACGAGCTCGAGCTGG
>OBEQ011650825.1_pt1 | contig 10534 bp, 10 predicted proteins | sample 1670901 | NCBI WGS metagenome assembly OBEQ01 (sample SAMEA104232315, study PRJEB22302) | groundwater metagenome | biome: forest; feature: aquifer; material: groundwater | place: USA | collected 2011-08-07 | depth 5.4 m | reverse complement strand
GATTTAGTCACCCGTGATGTGCTAATTCCCAATAACGTGCGTAATGGACAAGAAGTAGAAATATTAGGTCTACAATTGCTTGGTGATTTTGCCCAGGCACATACTTATAGCAGTTTGGCCAAGCCTCAAAAACTTTCAGCAGATACGGTTAAAACCTATTTGTCGTATTTTGCTAAAGCCTATTTGTTCTTTGAGAGTACATTTTTCTCACATAAAACTAAAGAAACCCAAGATATTCAAAAACCCAGAAAAATCTATGTGGTTGATAATGGCATGAGAAATTTTAATGTGCCACTTGCCAGGCTTGAGCAGGGGAGACTGGCTGAAAATATGGTTTATATTGAACTTTTGAAGACTCATACCAAAGTATCGTATTGGAGGGGAAAGAAAGAAGTTGATTTTGTGGTCCAAAATGGGCAGATGCAGCTTTTCAATGTGTCCTATACTGATGAAATACTTGACCGAGAAGTTGATGGACTAGTTGAAGGGTTACAAGAATTTAATTTGGAGGAGGGAACAATTCTCACCAAAAATCATTTTGTAACCACAGAAATAGAGGGAAAGAAAATACGTTGTATTCCGTTATGGGTATGGCTATTATATCGGGGGAAACCCTCTGATTCACAGAGCGAACTGCAACAAATGTACCAAGAATAACTCTTATATCGCTTGTAACAGCTTTTTAGAAATTTCACCCTGTTCTATGGCATCATCTAATGCGTTGTGGGTGTGCTTACGACTAGAACGAAATTTAGGATCCATCTTTTTCTTGGTAGTTTCACCCCAAGCAGTATTAAGTTTACCCATGTAATAGGCTTTAATATCGATCCCACTTATTCCAAAAGGATCCCTGCCTAAAAACTTCATAAAATACCAATGGGTAAATGACCAATCGAAGGTAGCATTGTGTGCAACCAAAACAGGTCTATCGCCTTTGGCAACTTTGAGAATCCAGGTCTCAAATCTAGCCATAGCTGAGGCTGGTTCTTCTCCTTCTTTTGCTAATTTTTCCATAGACAGACCATTAACCTCCATGGATTTAGCCAAGAAATTATTATTGTATGGTTTTAGCTCAGCATAAAAAACTAATTCAGGTTCATTAACAACACAAGCACCAATTGAGAGCATGCTAAATTCCCCAGGTATGGGACCTGAGGCTTCAATATCCACAGAAATATAAACTTCTGACCAGACTTTTTTCATAAAAATGATTCCATTTCTGAAATTATTTTGTGTGGGGCTTAAAGATTTGACAGAGAAACACTGTTGCCGAGTTACTTTTCATTCACTCATCTCCCAAACTTAATTGAGACTCTTTCATTGAGCTAGACTGTTACCTGTGTAGTCACTTTCATTAGCAGGTTTTGCTAAGCCTAACAACTATTCTTGAATATATGCATTGCATAAATTAATACTTAAGGCAAACGAACAATTGCGTTGCCCCACAGCTTGCTATTATACATCATGTTAAGTAAAGCCAGAAAATGCCCTTATTTTTTCCAGAGGACCAATTCATAAGCAAAAGAAGAAAAAAGCCTTTTCGAGCCATTTTAAAGGCTCAGGGATATATTTTAGAATTGGTTAGAAAACAATAAAACAGTTTAATTTTGCTTTGCAAAATTCGTTGATCTAAAGATCTAAAAAAACTAGGAACAGTTTATAATATAATCAGTGCGTGAGCCTTGAACGTAGATTTTTATCACGGTCAGCTATTGAAGGGATACTTCCTCATCGAAGACCATTCATGTTCCTTGAAGAGGCTGAAATTCTTTTACCAGGGGTTAAAGCAATAGGAAAACTCGCCGATTTATCTCACCCGGATTTTGCTTTTCTCAAAGGTCATTTTCCCTCATTTACCGTTGTCCCCGGAGCAATTATTATGGAAACTCTGGCTGAGCTATCAGGAATTGCTGTTTTATCTGGAATGTCAAGAATAGAGAATAAAATTGGTGTTTTAAGGAGAGATGTTATGGATTACAAACAAATGGTAAAATCCGGTGATGTTGTCCAACTAGAGGCAGAGGTTATCTTGTTCAGAATGAATGTTGGTAGAAGTAGAGTAAAAGCAACAAGAGAGGGTAGAGTTGCAGCGGAAGGGGAAATCACATTTGTCTTAATTGATAAAAATCAAGCAGATCAATTTTAGGCTTCTTCCCAAATATTAGAGTTTATTCCAAATTGTTTAACTTCATCAGCCATAGCAAAAGCAATATGCAGATCCTTAGGGTTTTGGTTTTGTTCTAGGACTTTTTTAGCATACCGTTTAGCATAGATAAGATCTGATTTTTCTAGGGCAACAATTAGGAAGATTGGGAAGGGTTTGTGAGTGTGATCTTCCCAAGTGTTGGAATAGTAAAAATTAACATACTGCCCGACTCTGCTTCTGATTTTGTAGCGGGGGAGGGTAGGATCAATCATGCTAAGTAAGTAATAAATTACATTCTTGCCTATTTGATCGCTGATACATAAATCAGGTGCATGATCTTTAAGCTCAGTTAAAAAATGGAATAAGGTGTTTTGATGAGCGTAATCACTGGCAGTAGCAAGGGAAAAAGATTCGGTTTTATTACTCTCTTTGGTTAGATTTAAGCAGATATCTCCAATTAAAATACTGCGCTCAATGAACGGCTTTTCTATTTTCCCATCTCGATAAAGTTTCCTAATTACCTCTGGCGTGCAATCTTCCTGGGTTTTTAGCCAACGAATTCCATTGAGTCCTGTGTAATAAATTGCATGCTTGGACTTTTGCTCAAACTTAGTTGAGTAAATCCACTCTAAATAATTTTTTTCTCTTAAATCTTTTAACCACTCCTTTACTCTTCTATTATTTTTGTGATTTAGAAACTTTTGAATTTGTAAGGTGTTAAGGAATCTGAAGCGGTAAGTTAGTTTTTGGATTTGGTGTTGTTTAGTGGTTGTTTTTGGTAGTTTATTTGTTGTCATTTTGTTTTGGTTATTTGGTTTGTTATTATTTGTTAAGTTGGGTGGTACTTACCACCCTTGCCAACCCCAACCATACTCCCTTATTGGTAAGGGTAGGGAACACAATATTTTTGAAATTAGCTTTGAATCTCGCTATTTTCTGTCACCGCTCTTGGTGACAAAACTGGAATATCTTTTAAGCCAATTTTTAAGTGTTTTCCTGAACCGTTTTTACTCTCTCCATTAGTTGTTCTCTTTGGTTTTGTCTCAACTCCAAACAGCTTATTCAGATGTTTTTCAACTTGGGTTCGGGGCAAAGCGTAGTTTTGCCTGGAGTTTTCAATAATTTGATCAGCAATTTTTTGAGAGCCTTGATCTTCAACCAAGATAGTTTGTCCGGAGAAGGCATCCTCTGATTGGTCATTAGTCACCTTCATATAAAAATTGTGGGGTGCTAAATTAATAATCTCTCCTTTTTCTACCTCTGGTTCTAGAAAGGGGAGTAATACCCTTTCATCATCTGGACCATTTTTTAAAGCAATTACAGTGCCAGAGTTAGATAAAACAATCTTGGCAACTTTGACATCATCAATTTGAGCGATGTTTTGGTGGGAGGGGATAAAGAAGACATGGTATTTTCTACTCTCGGAAAACAAGTTAGTAAAGTAATGGGTGGCAAAGTTTTGGAACTCATCAATATAAACAAAAAAATCCCGTCGTTTATTTTCTGGAATTTGAGCTCTTTGGTAGGTAGCCAGTTGAATTAAGGAAGTTATAAGTGTACCAAAAAAAGCCGATCTTTCCTCACCTAAATCACCTTTGGATAAATTCACCAGTAAAATCTTACCTTCATCCATAATTTGGGAGATATTAATGGTGGAATCTTTTTGTAAAACAATATAGCGGGTAAGCTTAGAGGTGATAAACTCACCCAGTTTATTGGTCAAAGGGGAGACAGCCTCACCTTGTTGCATATTGCCAAACATGGAAAACTCCTTTTGCCAAAACTGTTTTAAAACAGGGTCAGGGATGTTGGCCACTACTTCTTTACGATAATTTGTATCTGTTAAAAGTTTTTGGATTGTATACAAAGAGATATATGGAGTAGAAAGAGTTGGTGATCTAGCCTGCAAAGCAGTTAAAGTAGCATTTCTTAAAATATGCTCCATTCGCTGTCCCCAGTGCTCTTTAGGAGTAATTTTCATAAACACTGAAAGCAAAGAGTTTGTAATCCACTCATGCTGCTCATCTTCATCAATAAATCTGCCTCCAGGAGATAAAATATTTAATCCAACCGGATAGTCTTTATCAGCTGGGTTAATGTAAACTACATCCTTAATTCTCTTCTTTGGGATCAATTTTAAAAGCTCTTTGATCATGTCTCCATGAGGATCAATCACACAAACCCCTTTACCAGCTAAGATATCCTGCAGTGCCATACCTTTGATGATGGTAGTTTTACCGGTTCCGGTTTTTCCCACAATGTAGGTGTGCTGTCTTCTTTGAGGCAGGCTTAATCCTACTTTAGTCAACTCACCGCCAAACAAATTTGCACCCACAATGACATCAAGTTTAGTATCAGATTTTTTCATTGATAGGGGAGCAGGTAGTTGTTTGCTTTTAGATTTAACTAACCCTTCTGTTTTTGTTAAATCAGTGTAGGGAAAATGGTAGACATCAGTAATCTCTGGAGCAGATAAAATAGGATTATGGTGATGATGACTAGCAGGGGAAACGACTCTATTTTTAAATTGAGTAAACTTTCTATCATGGATAAATGCTGCAAGCTTTGAAACCACCAGAAATGAAGGAATTAAAGAGAAAGGAAAATCTTTGTCCTTAGAAGAAAATGATTGGTTAGAGTTGGTAAATGGGCCAAATGAGGCTAGGATATGGGAAATTCTTGCTTCCAGCTCACTTTCATTTTCCGCCATCACCAGAACCCTAATTGAGGTTTCAAATAGGTGTTGACTGATCTTATCCCTGATTTGGTTATGGAGCTCCTGTTCATAAGTATCTAAGGGTACTGGTAATTTAGTTTCTGGGGGAGTGGAAGTATAGGTAAATATGGGTGCAGATGAGGCAGCAGATTTACTAAACAATAAATCTGGGATACTGGCAAATAGTAGTAAACCAATATACAACAGTTTACCAATGATTTTTAAGCAGAGCACAAACAGAAAAAACAATATGCCAACAAAAGGTAATGCTTTTATTTGTTCTAAGGTTCCTGGAAATAATAGAGGAGAAATTGGCTCACCTTTACGGATCTTGTATTGAAGCTTGCTCATCTCATGGTGAATATACCCATGAACTGATGATAAAACAGGGGTGGTTACTACCTGAAAAGAGACTAATTCCCCTGGGTTAAGTTTGGTCATGGCTCCAGTTAAATAAGCAATTGGGTCATGCTCTGATAAGGCTTTTTGGTCTTTTAAAGACAGGGCAAAATGGTTAGATAACTTAAGCTCTAAAATGCTCTCAATAAACATTGGGGTAATATTAGTCACTTCATCTTGTTTGGGTCTCAATTTGGCCTTTTTTGGGGCTTTAATTGTTTGTTCTTGCTCTAGTTGTTCTTCCTCAATTTTGGGTTCAGGAAGGTAATCATTGGCTTCTTTGATTTTTAGACCAGGTAAGTAGGACAGCAGGCTTCTTTTAATGGTTTCAGCATCTTTGGGAGGACTAACCAAAACAAACCTAATTCCTTCATCACGACTAGAAACAATCTCTAAAGAATAGGCTATCTTTTCTCCTGCTAAGTGTTGGGAAAATGTCCTTCTTCTAGCCAGTGAGTGAAGTAGGGTATAGAGCTGCTCTGTAGCATAAGCAGATTTGCCGGTATCTGAAGGAAAGGTTAACTCTAAAAAGATTTTTTGCTCTATCTTGCCAAATTTTTTAAGAATAATTGGTAGGATGCTGCGGGTTAAACCCAGTAAGAATCGCAAAAAAAAGAAGCTAAGGACTAAAAATATCAAAATAAATAATGGCCAGAGAGATACAATCGCAAACAGCCAGGCGGGACTTGTATTAGGGTCATTAATTAAAGGTAAATGCAGTGCAGATATTTTGTTATACAAATTTAGCTTGGACTCAATTGAAAGAAAGGGTACTCTTAAGCAGATGTTTAAAAGTAATACCTGGTTTGGAGCAAGTTGTCCTTTTTGGATCTGTTTGTAGTAGGGAAGGACTAAATAATCTTCCTTACTTTTAGGAGCAATATTGGGCAAAGATCCATATATCCCCAAATCAGGATTAGTGCTGGGTGCAGGAATAGGGGAAGGTGAGGATACAGCGGAAGACTTAGAATAAATAAAACTAGGGGTAATCAGTTGACTCACTAAAAAAATGACCAGAAAAAAACCAAGGAGTATTTTTTGTTTGGGCAGCAGTTTAAAACAATTATTTTTTATACTGCCGATATTCACAACTAGCCTTTAAAAAGCAGGATATACAAAATATGTCAGACTATATCAGATAAAACGAAGGAAGTAAATGGTAGCGATTCGAACTCTTTGAAGCAACACTGTAAGTGTCAATTTGATTTAGGTTCCAGTAATTTTTCTTTGATTAAATAACGCTTAGCAAGAAATTTTGCAATAAAATTAGCCTCTTCTTTGCCTTGAACCTCTTTATTTATCCAGTAGTACCGATCATCATAAGTTGTTTTATTATGGTAGATGTAGACATTCGCAGCAGGCGTCCACAGCCCATTCGCTTTTTTTATTGAATCAGGTTCAATTGTTACATCCATTGCTATTTTTCTGGTTCGAGCAGTTTAGCGCAAACCTTGCAGAGGTAGAAGGCTATTAATTGGTCGTACTTTTGCCGACAATGCTCGCATAAATGTTCTCTAATTTTGTCTCTCATGCCCTAATTATACCATAGACTGAGCCTAACTCCTTAACTAAATTTGGACATTTTCCCCATTGTAAAGTATAAGTTTAGTGTTATAGCATTGGTGCTAATCATGGCTAGAAATAAAACGTTTGTTACTTTACTGCTAGGCTTCTTTCTGATTTACGTTCTTTTAGAGAGCGGAGAGTTGGTTGAACCCAAACAGTTCCATGAACCAGCTGTTCCTATTTCACAATGGGTATCTATCGTCCAAACTACGCCAGTGGTTGGAACTGCTTCAATCTACCCAGGGTCAGTTAATCTTACACCTGATGGTATAATCCGCTGGTAATTAGAATATCTAAGTAGGAGTCTTAGTAGATGCTTATGAATGAACGAGGGAACTTTGTATCACTTTGAAGCCTTTTTAACTGACAAAGAATTTAAACTAGGTGGCTATATGGAAATTCAGAAAGATAAAACAAACTTCTTTAAATGGCAGGTAATTTAGATCTCTGTATCAGTCAAACTATAGGGCAGTATCTATCTGTTGTTGCCTCAACGTAGTCTGAGCAAGGTGGATATATTTGAAAGTAGTTTCTATTTTTTTATGACCTAGGAGCTCTTTTAAGGTTGGTATGGACATGCCTTTATCAACTTTGTGAGTTCCAAAGGTGTGTCTTAGGGTGTGAACACTGGCTTTTTTCCTAATGCCGGCTTTTTTAACATATTTGTTTACCAAATATCTGACAGTTCTAACATCTAAAGAGGTGCCGTTCTTGGCTAGAAAAAGGGTATCTTCATCAATGATGTAACTGGTCGCGAGGTTTGTTTTACGGCTTTGTAGGTAGGTTTTTAGGGCTTTGATTACTTGATCTTCTAGAGGTATCGTGCGATCTTTCCTGCCTTTGCCTTGTCTGACAACTAAAAGTCGATTTTCTAAATCAATATCATCAATTTTAAGATTAACCAACTCACCCACCCTTACTCCAGTTTGCAGAAAAGTCATTAAAATTGCATAATCTCTGATATTGATTGAGGCTTCATAAAGTAAGGCTTTATATTCATTTCTAAACAACACTTCCGGATCTCTTTCTTCTTTAATTGGACCTTTGACAGTTTCTGCAGGATTTGTTTCTATAATTTGGTTATCTTTGAGAAAGGTAAAAAATTTTCTGATGGCAGCTAATTTTCTAACTCTAGTTACTCCAGTTGATTTAATAGCCGCCTGGTGGTTTAAAAACTCAGTAATATCTATCCTGGTAAATTTTAATGGATTATCCCAGTCTACTCTTCCCTTTTTAGTCCATTCCATGAATTGGTCAATATCATCAGAGTATGCTCTAATTGAATTGATAGAAAAGTTATTTCCTACCAATGCTTTTTTAAACAGTTCTAAACTTTGTGTGGTTGTCATTTGAAGCATATCCCTACTCTACCGCTTACTAACTTCCTTGCAAACAGCAAAATAAGCAATAAAAGTATTTCCTATAAACATTGATATTTCCATTATAAGGCAATAAAGCCGCCGCCGCAACAAGGCTGTCTTATAAAGGGGATTTCCGATAATGGATAGTTATAGGAAATTAGCGAAGGAACCTATGGTTAGGAGTGAGATTTAAATTCTTCCTTAACTTTTTCCGATAAAAAGATTTTAACTAATGACTGATAAGGTACATCTTTTTTGTTTGCTAAGGTTTTAAGCGCTGCTATCAATGATTCTGGCAACCTAATAGAAACAGTCCTAGTAGAAGGCCTTAGATTAGGAAAATAAGGGTTCACAACTGCCTTACTGACATCAAAATAGTCAGTACTATCATGAGTTGACCAAAATTCATCTTCTTCGTCCTCATTTTTAAATTGTGGTATTGACTTAAGTTGTTTCATAAATTTACACCTCCTATTTCCTTATATTCTATCCGCTCTTTTTTATTTTGATCTCTTGCTGAGATAACTCTAATTTTATTATTCCTTATTGTAAATATTAAAAACAGCACTCTATTTTGGTCTGTTTGCCCATATGCTCGAAATCTCTCTTCAACTTGTGAATGTGTTTCATCACTATTTACAATTAATGGTTTATTGAAAAATACCTCCTCGCATTCTTTGGCTTCAACTTGGTGTCTTTTAATATGCTCTAAATTAGCATCATCCCAATCAAAACCTTCAATTTTAGTAAAGTCAAGATTCCCCATACACTCATTTTACGTATATAATGGTACAATACAACTAGCTATTTGTCAAGGCTAATCTGGCAATTTTTTTTCGATAAACTAACCATTATAGAAATAGCTGGTTCTGCTCAACACGTTTTAAACCTATAAATGAACCATGCCATACCAACCATTAGATTACAGTTATCCCTATATGAGCCAGATTCTTTATCGTTAGACGAAATTATATACTATAACCCTGGAACAACAGGTGGGTTTTGAGGAGCTACTACAGGTTGATCTGGTGGTTTTACCTCTGTAGCCGGAGCTGGGGCTGTAGCAGGTACAGAAACTGATTCAGTTGTTGGCTGCGGGGAGGTTGAAGCTGGAACGTTACTGGGCTGGGTTGTCGCAGCTGGAACCGCAGGTAAGACAGTAACTATTGTAGCAACCTCAACCTGTGGAATTTGCTCTTTAGGAAGCTCTTGTTTTATCTGCTGACTGGCTAAATTCTGGATTGCCGATTGAACATCTAGAGGTAAAGGAATTGAGCTTTGAGTGATTGGTTTGGGTTTACTCTCAAATAAGGCTCCCTTGCTAAACTGAAATGCTGCTAAGCGGAGACTTGGTACTTGAGTCAAAACTATGGCAGTTGGGATAAGTACTACAGCAACAGGAATTAAAAAGTGGAGCAACCCAAGAGGTTTACCAGCATTCAACCAAGGTAGTAAAGCTCTTCTTCCAGAAAGAAAACCAAACTTTCTTCGACGTTGGACTATTTGCTCCCCTGATTGAACAGTACGCCAGAATGGCTTCAGATATTTTTTAAATTTCATGGACAGTCGGAAACCTTTCTAAATTCATTGTGGCAACTTCTTTAAAGAAATGTCAATTTTATTAAACTCTTATTAACTATTTAACCAAAACCAGATTTGATTTTTGAGCTTTTGGGTAAGTTTATAACTACTAGCATGGCTAAAATAACCTAGGTAAGATTGTAACGATTGATTAAAACTAGCGGTGTTAATTTTGGTTTGCAATTTCTTAAACACTCTTTGTTTTGTTTTTGTTCTAGGCAGAAAGTAATGAGGCAGAACCACATAACCCAAGAAATCAATTCCCCATTCAAGTTTCCTAAAAATTATTTTATTCGGATGCAGTTTTAATTTAAGATAAATGTGGAGGAAATTTTCCAGTTGGGGTAAATACTGCTCTAATTCTTGTTTATTATTGGCCAAGATGACGAAATCATCTGCATAACGCAAGTAATATTTAACCCTCAGCTGATGTTTGACAAATTGGTCCAATTCGTTCATGTAAATATTGGCGAACACCTGGCTGGTTAGGTTACCTAGCGGTATTCCTTTGCCTATTCCCTGCTCTGACTGAAAGCTGTAAATTACTTCCGACAGAAGACAAAGTATATCTGGATCTGAAATTTTAGATTTGAGTAAATCGAGCAAAACCTGATGGTCAATACTGGCAAAAAACTTTCTAATACCCAATTTTAAAGCCCAACAGGGTTTGGTGTAATTTTTACTTACAACTCTGGTAAATTTTTCTAACCTTTTGACCCCTTTGTGAGTTCCTTTGGCTAATCTACAGGAATAGGAATCAAAAAT
>OBEQ011768571.1_pt1 | contig 10537 bp, 7 predicted proteins | sample 1670901 | NCBI WGS metagenome assembly OBEQ01 (sample SAMEA104232315, study PRJEB22302) | groundwater metagenome | biome: forest; feature: aquifer; material: groundwater | place: USA | collected 2011-08-07 | depth 5.4 m | reverse complement strand
GGCCTTTCGGCAGTGGGCAGACGATCCGTCCATGCTGGCGCGGGCGAAACGCGCCGCCTGGGACGCCGCCGTTCGGCGCTGGCGCTGGGATCATCCGAAGGAGCGCGGTCTGCTGCTCGGTCTCGTCAGCGCGGCGCTATCGTGAGAGTGCTCCTGGTCATGGATCCGTTCATCAAGGTGCCGCCTGACCACTACGGCGGCATCGAGCGTGTCGTGGCCGACCTTGGCGATCAGCTCGCGCGCTCCGGACACGACGTGACGCTGTGGGCCGCGCCGGGATCGCGCGTGAACGGCCGCGTCGAGGCGTTCGGGCGCGAAGGGGAGTGGACCCGCTGGAGCAACGTCCGGAACACGCTGACGCTCGCCGGCCGATTGCTCCGTCCGTTCCGCTTCGACGTGATCCACAACTTCGGCCGCCTCGCGTATCTCGCGCCGGTGCTCGCGCGCGACGTCCCGAAGGTGCAGACCTACATGCGCACGGTGGATCCCGCGAACATGGCGACGGCGCGGCGGCTGGGTGCGCACCGCCTGCACTACACCGCGGTGAGCGCGGCGATCCGCGACACCGGCCGGCCGGGGGGCGGTGACTGGTCGGTCATCTACAACTGCGCGGTGCCGGCGAGATACCCCTTCGTCGGCGGGACGGATTCGGCGACGGCGCCGCTCGTGTTTCTCGGGCGGCTCGATCGCTGCAAGGGCGTGCACCACGCGATCGCGGTCGGGCGGCGGCTCAACCGCCGCCTCATCATCGCCGGCAACATTTCTCCGCTCGCGCACGAGCAGGCCTACTTCAGCGAGGAGATCGCGCCGCAGCTCGACGGCGATCGCGTGACCTATGTCGGCCCCGTCGACGACGAGCAGAAGCGGGCGCTGCTGGGGCAGTCGGCGGCCATGCTGTTACCGATCGAGTGGGAAGAGCCGTTTCCGGTCGTGTTGCCCGAGTCGATGTTGTGCGGCACCCCGCTCATCGCGTTCCGGCGGGGCGGCGTGCCCGAAGGGATCGACCACGGGCGCACGGGGTTTCTGTGCGACACAGTCGACCAGATGAGCGCGCTGGTGGCGAGGCTGCCCGAGATCGATCGCGCCGTGGTCCGCGCCGAAGCCGAACGCCGGTTTTCGGATACGGCAATCGCCACCGAGTACGAAGGGCTGTACACCCGCATGACCGCACAATGAGCAAGCCGGTCATCCCGCCCGGCCCGTGGCTGAACGTCGGGTCTGGGCCATCAGCGCCGCCAGGCTGGACGAGCCTCGATGGATCGTGGCAAGCACGTTTCGCCGGCCGGACGTGGCTCACGCGAGTCGGGCGCCTCGCACTTGGCATGGACATCGGCCACTGGCCTCGAGGCGTGCGCTATCGAGACATCCGCCGGGGACTCGGCTATCCGGACGGCTCCGTCGCGGTCGTCTATGCCTCGCACGTGCTCGAACATCTGCACCGCGGCGACTCGGTATGTTTTCTTCGGCGCGTGCGGGACGTGCTGAAGCCGGGCGGCGTCTGTCGCGTCGTCGTGCCCGATCTGTTCGCCATCGTCGGCTGGTACCTGGCGCACCGGCAGGAGCCGGCCGATCAGCGCAAGGAAAGCAGCAGCGACCTCCTGATGAACATGCTGATGCTGCGGTCTCGGGACCCTCATGCCGGCAATCGCCTGGTGGGTCTCGTGCGGCGGTCGACCGACCTGCACGAGCACAAGTGGATGTACGACGAGGCGGGCCTGGTGGCACTGTTCGAAGAAGCCGGCTTTGCGCGCCCCGCGGCGCGCCAGTACCTCGAGAGCGACATTCCCCGCGCGCCGCTTCAGCAGGTGGAGCGCGAGGATCGGCTCTGCCGCGGCGCCGGCGTCTGCGTCGAGGCGCGCACGTAGTCCGTGCGCAAGGTCCTGATGGTCAGCCCACATTTTCCGCCGGACTCGAGCGCGGCGTCGCATCGCGTCCGGCTGCTCGCGCCGCACCTGGACGCCGCGGGCTGGACGCCGACCGTGGTGACGCTCGAGCCGTCGGCGTACGAAGGGCGGCTCGATCGCGATCTCGAGTCGCTCGTGCCGCCGACGCTGCGGGTCGTGAGAGCGCACGCGTGGCGGCCTGGCTCGACCCGGTGGGCCGGGATCGGCGATCTCGGTGTTCGCGCGTTCACCGGCCTTCGTCACGCCTGCCGGACGTTGCTGTCGCGCGAGCGGTTCGACGCGCTGTTCATCACCGTGTATCCCGTCTATCCCGCGCTCCTCGGCGCCGGCCTGAAAGCCGAGTTCCGCGTGCCGTTCGTGCTCGACTACCAGGATCCCTGGGTGGGGGCGTGGGGGCAGTCGGTCGGCGGCGGACCGGGCGGCACACCCGACTGGAAAAGCCGCGCGTCGCGCCGGCTTGGCACGTGGCTCGAGCCGAAGGCCGTGAACGCGGCCGACGCGATCGTCGCGGTTTCGCAGGGGACGATCGACGGCATCGTCGAGCGCATGCCGGCGGCGGGGCGGCTGCCGCACGGCGTCATCCCGCTCGGGTTCGAACCGGGCGACTTCGAGTCGCTGCGCGCGCGAGCGCCGATGGCCTGGCCTGTCGATCCGGCCGACGGCCTCGTGCACCTGTGCTACGTCGGTACGCTGTTGCCCGCTGGCATCGACACACTGCGGCTGCTGCTGCGCGGGCTCGACCGCGCGCGGCGTGATGATCCGGCGGCCGCACGCGTGCGGCTCCACTTTTTCGGCACCAGCAATCAATCGAGTTCCCAGGCGTATCGCGTCCTGCCGATTGCGCGCGAATGCGGCGTGGCGGATGCCGTGACGGAAGTGCCGGGCCGGCTCGACTATCTCGATGCGCTGTCGGGGCTGACGCCCGCGTCCGGCATCCTGCTCCTCGGCAGCTCGGAGCGGCATTACACCGCGAGCAAGCTGTACCCCGCGCTGCTCGCGAAGCGACCGGTCCTCGCGCTTTTCCACGAAGTGAGCAGCGTCGTCTCGATCCTGCGGACGGCGGCCTCCGAGCCGACCGTGCGTGTGGTCGCGTACGGCGATGGACCGCCGGCCGATGCGCGCGTCGGCGAGGTGGCGTGTCATCTTCGCGCGCTCGCCGCGGCTTGCGCGTATCGCGCCGGTGACGTCGCGCTCGAGCGCGTGGCTGATGTGTCCGCGCGTCAGCTCGCGCGGCAGCTGGCGGCGGTCTTCGATCGGGTGGCGGGATGACGCGGCCCGTCAGGCTCACCGCGGGGCTGACGCACCCGATTCAGTACTACGCGCCGTGGTTCCGTCATATCCACGCCAACGCGCCGGAGTTGGTACTGACCGTGGTTCACGCCACGCAGCCGACGCCCGAGCAGCAGGGCGTTGGTTTCGATCGCGCGTTCGAATGGGACATCCCCCTCACCGACGGGTACCGGTCGATCACCGTGAGGCCGGCGAACGCGCACGACCGGATCGACAGCGGCTCCTTCACCGGTCTCGACGTGCCGCAAATCGGCCGCGCGATCGCCGACCCCACGCCGGACGTCGTGCTGATCGCCGGCTGGTACTCAGTCACGCTCGTGCGCGCGCTGTTCGCGTGCCGCCGGCTCGGCGTGCCGACGCTGTATCGGGGCGATTCGCACCTGCTCAGCGGCCCGCGCGGCTGGAGACGGCCGCTGTGGATGCTCAAGACGCGCATCCTGCTGCGGCAGTTCGACGGCTTTCTGGCGCCGGGTGCTCGCGTGAAAGAGTTTCTGCGGTGGTACGGCGTGCCCGATTATCGGATCGTCAGCGTGCCCCACGCGGTCGACAACCAGATGTTCGCGGCCGCCGCCGCGCCGTATCACGATCCCGACGTTCGCGCGACCGCGCGCCGGCGGTGGGGCATCGAGCCCGGCGCGTTCGTCACGTTGTTTGTCGGCAAGCTGGTGCGTTCCAAGCGGCCGGTGAACGTGGTGCGGGCGGTGGCGCGGCTCGCGCCCGGCGCGACGCTCATGGTCGTCGGATCGGGCCCGCTCGAGGGAGAGGTGCGCGCAGAGGCCGCGCGGCTGGGCGTCGATCTCAAGCTGGTCGGTTTCATGAACCAGAGCGAACTCGGCGAGCCGTATGGACTCGCCGACTGCCTCACGCTGGCGAGCGACTTCGCCGAGACGTGGGGTCTGGTCGTCAACGAAGCGCTGGCCACCGGACTGCCGTGCGTGGTCAGCCATGCCGTCGGCTGCGCCCCCGATCTGATTCGCGACGGCGAAAGCGGCTACGTCGCTCCGCTCGACGATATCGATGCACTGGCGATGGCGCTCGGGAACGTCCGCCGCCGCAAAGACGCGCGGCACGACTGGGGCCCCGCGTGCCGCGCGCTCGTCAACGCGTACAGCTATGACGCGATGACGGCCGGCGTGGTGCGCGCCAGCCGCTCGGTGATGGCGCACTCGCCAGGGCCTGAGCCGATCTGGAGCGAGGCGCCCCGCCGCATCGTCGCCTGCTGCGGGCAGATGGTGATTGCCGGCGGCCTCGAGCGCATGACGTTCGAGGTCTTGAACTCGGTCCGGAACAGCGGGGTCGCTGCGCACGCCATCGTCAACAGCTGGGAAAATTTTCGGATTACACCGCTGGCGGAAGCGAGCGGTACGAGCTGGTCGATCGGGCCCTACTGGTACCCTCTGAGACGCCGGAACCTCACGCCCGCTGGGGTGTTCAAGATGCTGGTCGAGATCGGCTTGGTCAGCGCCAATTTGCTGCGCGTGTCGAGGCGCGTGCGCCCGACTCACGTGCTGTTGCCGGACTTCGAAGTGGCCTTGCGCAATCTGCCGGCGCTCGTGTGGCTGCGGGCGCGCGGGGTTCGCGTCATCGCTCGACTGGGCACGGCGCCGCCGACCGGACGGTTCTACCGCCACCTGTGGCGACGCGTGATCAATCCAGTCGTCGATCGGTTTGTCGCCAACTCCGACTTCACGCGGCGCGAGCTGATGGCGCACGGAATCGCCGGCGAGAAGATCGAAACGATCGAGAACACGGCGCCGCGCCGGCAGCGTCCGCCGGCCTCCGAGGCCTCGAGAATTCCCGGGCGTGTGATCTTCGTGGGGCAGATCATTCCGGGGAAAGGGCTGGACCTGTTGCTGGAGGCGATGGCGCGGTTGCGCGGCCGCGGTCTCGATGCGACCCTCGACGTCGTGGGATCCATCGACGGGTGGGAGGCGCCGGAGTACCAGGGTCATCGCGCCTCGTTGCGCGAGCGGGCATCGCGTCCCGACCTGAATGGCGCGGTGAATTTTCTCGGGTTCAGCGAGAACGTGCCCGCGTTGTTGAGCCGGGCCAGCGTTCACTGTTGTCCGAGTCGCCCCGATCTCCGCGAAGGCTTCGGGCTCGTGGTGCTCGAAGCGAAGCTCGCTGGCGTGCCGTCGGTCGTCACGCCGAGCGGCAACCTGCCTGAGATGATCGAGCACACGGGCGACGGCTGGCTGTGCCCGCGAGCAGACGCCGAGGCGATCGCCGAAGGGCTCGAGTTCTTCCTGACGCGACCCGAGGCGCTGGCGAGGGCGGGCCGGGCAGCGCTCGTCTCGGCCGAGCGATATAACGAAAGCCGGTTCGCGAGCGCATGGGCGCGCGTGTTCGCGGCTGGTTACCACGAGTACTCACATGCGCTTTGCTGAACTGGAGTTCGTCGGCGTCGGTATCGCGACGTTTCTGGCCTATTACCTCGCCGACGACTGGATCGCCGGGGCCGCGATCGTGGCGCTGTGGCTCTGCGTCAAGCTGGTATCGACGCACGATCGGCTGTTCGTGCTGCCGCTCGCGCTGACGTTCCAGTGGACGCAGACCGTGCTCGGGGTGTTCTACAAGGCGTTCACCGGCCGCGAAGTGCAGGCCCACTACGCCAGCGACTATCGTCCGATGGTGCTGATGGGCCTCGGGTGCTGCCTCGCGCTCGCCGGCGGCATCAAGCTGGGGCTCTCGCTGCGCAAACCGCTGGACCCGAACGTGCCCAGGCCGGACTTCGCGTTCACCTTCGGCCCGCTGCTGATCGTGTACGCGGCGAGCATCTTCATCGAGGGCTCGCTGCTGACGATTGCGCCGGACTATCCGTCGTTCCGCCAGATCATCACGACGCTCGACACGGCGCGACTCGGCGTCCTGTTCCTGATCCTGCGGCGGCTCTGCGCCCCGCCGCCGCGATGGGGCCTCATGGCCGTCGTCGTGATGGGAGAAATCGTGCTCGGCATCACCGGGTTCTTCGCGGGGTTCCGCGAGCCGCTCGTGCTCGGCGTGCTCGCGGTGCTCGAGGTGTTCGATCGCCGGAACTCGCGGCATTGGGCCGTGGTCGTCATCGGGATCGTGCTGGCCGGCACGACGGGCCTCGTGTGGATGGGTATCCGTGGCGAGTACCGGAGTGAATACGTCGCCATGGACAAGTTCGCCACGTCGCGGGGCGCGCGCGTGGAGCGCGTCCGCGATCTCACGGGCACGTTCTTCAGCGGCGGCGCGAACGACCTGTGGGCGACGACCGACGCGCTCGTCGACCGCATGTGGACCATCTACTACCCCGCGCTGGCCGTCGCGCGCGTGCCCAAGATCCTGCCGCACACCAACGGCTCGATCTTCATGGCGGCGCTCACGCACGTCGTCACGCCGCGCGTATTTTTCCCGAACAAGCCGGAGTTGATGTCCGACAGCGACCAGGTCCGCAAGTATTCGAACGTGGCCGTCGCGGGACGGGAGCACGGCACCAGCATCGCGTTCGGCTATGCGGCCGAGTCCTACATCGACTTCGGCGTGCCGCTGATGTTCGCGCCGGTTCTCGCGTTCGGCGTCTTCGTCGGCTTCTGTTACGCGATGTTCCGCCAGCTGATCTGGCATCGCGAGTTGTTCGTGGCGTTCGGCACCGTCGCGTTCTGGCTGTCGGTCTACCTCTTCGAGCGCTCGTGGGGGACGTCGCTCGGCGTCACCGTGGGGTTCATGGTGTACCTCGGCGCGCCGGTGGTCCTGCTCGATCGCTTCCTGCTGGTCCGGTTCGCGGCCCCGCGGCCCTCGGGAGAGCCGGAGCTCCTCTTTACGACCGCTCGAGAGCACTGAGCCTGACGCGTTGAGGGTGCTCCACGTTTCGGCCTACTTTGCTCCCGCGCTTCAATACGGGGGTCCACCGGCGTCCATTCTCGGCCTCTGCCAGAGCCTCCAGCGCGCGGGCGTCGAGGTCGAAGCAGTGACCACCACGGCGAACGGACGCGACAGCCTGCCGCCATCGCCTCCCCGCGGCGACGTGTACGAAGGTGTGCCGGTGCGCTACGTGGCCAGGGCGTTCCCGACGCGGTTCTTCGGCGCGCGCGTTCGCGGACCGCTGACGGCCGCGCTGGCCCGCGTCGATGTCTGCCACATTCACGGTGTGTGGCACGTCCCGGAGTGGTGGGCCGCCCATCTCGCGCGAGCGGCGGGTGTGCCGTATGTCGTGTCGCCGCGGGGCATGCTGCTGCCGCAGGCAGTGGGGCGGGGTCGCTGGCGAAAGGCCGCCGCGTACGGGCTGCTCGAGCGCCGCAACCTCCGCGGCGCGGCGCTGCTGCACGCCACGTCCGAGCCGGAAGCCGACGCCCTCCGCGATCTCGATCTCGGCGTGCCAATCGCCGTGGTGCCGAACGGCGTCAACCTCGTTGACGCGCGCCAGGCGTCATGCGGCTATCGCGCGCACCTCGGCATTCCAGCTGACGCGTTCATCGTGCTGTTCCTCGGACGCATGCACCGTATCAAGCGTCTCGATCTGCTCGCCGATGCGTTCGCCGACGTGCGAATGACGCATCCCGCCGTGCACCTTGTGCTGGCCGGACCGGATGAGCACCGGCTCGTGCCGGGTCTCCTGCGGCGGTTTTCCGGCGATGCCGATCACGTGCACGCCCTGGGCGCGGTCCACGGCGCCGACAAGTGGGCGCTCCTGAAGGACGCTGATGTGATGGTCCAGTGCTCGGATTCCGAGAGCTTCGGGCTCGCCGTGGTCGAATCGCTGGCGGTGGGTGTGCCGGTCATCGTCACGCGCACGTGTCCGTGGAGCGAGATCGAGACACGCGGGTGCGGTTTCTGGGTTGAGCAGACGGCTCCGGCGATCGCCGCGGCGATCCGGACGCTCGTGGACGATCCGGTTCGGCGCGCGTGCATGGGCGAGCGCGGGGCCGCCTTCGCGCGCGACCGGTACTCATGGGACGCCATCGCTCCGCGGATGGCCAGGCTGTACGCGGATCTCGCCTAGAAGAGTGATGACATTTTTCCGCCACGCTTCCCGCGTCTCTGCACCAGTCGTCGTGTTGACGCCGAACCTCTGTGGCCGTGACGGCATCTCGAGGCTCGCGCGTCTTGTCACCACCACCTTCGACGACATCACGGTGCTGGCGCTGCACGAGCCATCGTCGGTGACGCGATTCGGGCGCGCCGACGTGCGCGGCGCCGACGGCCGCTCGTCGCGGTTTGTGGCGACCGCGATCCGGCGCGCCGCATCCGCCGATCGGCACACCACCGTGATCGTCACGCATCTGCACCTGGCGCCGGCCGCCCTCGCGTTCACCGCGCGGGGCGCGTCCGTGGTGACGGTGCTCTGTGGCGTCGAGGCGTGGAAGAGGGTGAACCGGCTGCAGCGCGCGGCGCTCGATCGCGCGGCTCGGCTGATCGCGATTTCGCAATTCACGTGCGACGGCTTCAAGACAGCCAATCCTCATTTCGCTGCGCGCGCGGTCGACGTCTGCCATTTGGGCGTCGAGTCGCTGCCGGGCGCGGGCCACGCGGAAAGCGGACCGCCGTCGGCGCTCATCGTCGGCCGCATGGCGGGAGACGAACGGTACAAGGGCCATGATCGGCTCCTCGACATCTGGCGTGATGTCGCCGCCGCCGTTCCTGGCGCCGTCCTGCGCATCGTCGGCGACGGTGACGATCGTGCACGGCTCGAACAGAAGGCGGCGTCGCTGAACCTTGGCGATCGGGTGATGTTTCTGGGTCGGCTCGACGAGGACGCGCTGCTTCGCGAGTACGAGCGGTGCACCGCATTCGTGATGCCCAGCCGCGACGAGGGATTCGGCTTCGTGTTCGTCGAAGCCATGCGGGCGGCGCGCGCCTGCGTCGGCAGCCGCGGCGCGGCCGCGGAGATCATCGCCGACGAGGAAACGGGATTGCTCGTGGAACCGGGCGACCGCGCGCAGTTGCTTCAGGGGGTCGTGCGGGTGCTGCGCGATCGCGCCGTCACCGAGGCGATGGGCGCGCGCGGCCGCGTGCGATTCCTCCAGCAGTTCACCGAGGAGCGGTTTCGCGACCGCTTCACGGCATTGCTTCCCGTGTCGTTGTGAACATTCTCGGACTCAACGCGTACCACGGTGACGTTTCCGCGGCGCTCGTGTGCGACGGCCAGCTCGTCGCGGCGGTCGAGGAAGAGCGCTACCGCCGCATCAAGCACTGCGCCGGCGTCCCGCGGCAGGCGATGCGCGCCTGCCTGGATATGGGCGGGCTCACGCCGGCCGACGTCGACGTCTTCGCCGTGTCGCGCGACCCGCGGGCGCACCTCCTGCGCAAGGCGTGGTTCCTCCTCCGGCACCGGCCGACGGGCACCGTGTCGTCCCGCGTGCGCAACTTGGCCAGCCTGCGTGCGCTGCCGGCCACGATCGCGGACGCGCTCGCGCTCGACGAGGCGCGCGTGCGGACGCGGATGCGATTCGTCGAACACCATCCCGCGCATCTCGCCAGCAGTGCGTTCGTGTCGCCGTTCGACGAGTCCGCCGTCTGCGCGATCGACGGTTTCGGCGACTTCGTCAGCACCTCGTGGGGCCGCGTCACCGGATCGCGCCTGTCGGTCGACGGTCACGTCTTCTTCCCGCACTCGCTCGGATTGGTCTACCTGGCGGTCACGCAGTATCTCGGGTTCCCGAACTACGGTGACGAATTCAAGGTGATGGGGCTCGCGCCGTACGGCGAGCCGCGTTACGCCCGCGACATCGAATCGCTCGTCCATTTCCGTGACGATGGCCGCTTCGAGCTGGACCTGTCGTACTTCCGGCACTGGTCTGAAGGCGTGCAGATGACGTGGGAAGACGGCGCACCGACGCTGGGCCCGGTGTTCACGCCGAAGCTCGAATCGCTGCTCGGCCCGGCCCGCCGGCGCGACGAACCCCTCGGCCCGAAGCACGAGGCGATCGCCGCGTCGCTGCAGATCGCGCACGAACGCGCCGCCATGCACGTGCTCCGCCACGTGCAGAAAACGACGGGGAGCAGGACGTTGTGCCTGGCGGGCGGCTGCGCCATGAACAGCGTGGCGAACGGCAAGATCCGGGAACACACCGATTTCCGCGACGTGTTCATCCAGCCGGCGTCCGGCGACAACGGCACCGCGCTCGGCGCGGCGTTCTACGCGTGGAACCAGATCGCCGGCCGCCCACGCGGTTTTGTGATGGAGCACGGGTACTGGGGGCCGTCGTTCAGCGATGATGCGATTGTGACTGCGCTCGACGCGGAGCAGCCGGCCATCGCCGAGCGCGGCTGCGCGCGCCGCGCCTGGTCAGACGACGCGGCGCTCGACGAGTGGACGGCGTCGCAGATCGCGGACGGCCGCGTCGTCGGCTGGTTTCAGGGGCGGATGGAGTGGGGCG
>OBEQ010707624.1_pt1 | contig 10537 bp, 10 predicted proteins | sample 1670901 | NCBI WGS metagenome assembly OBEQ01 (sample SAMEA104232315, study PRJEB22302) | groundwater metagenome | biome: forest; feature: aquifer; material: groundwater | place: USA | collected 2011-08-07 | depth 5.4 m | reverse complement strand
TCAGTGTTTGTATCAAAATATCCTATTTCAACAACTTCTGAGGAAGGTTTTGGCTCCCCTGATAAATTTCCTGAATATAATTTTAAATGTAATATAGCCTCCCCACGGCCGTGAGCCACATCTTTAAGCTCTCCTAAATATTTTAAAGATTCCTCATCTATTTTGCAGCTAACTTCTTCCCAGACTTCCCTTTTTAAACAATCCAGATCAGTTTCCCCCTCCTTAATTTTCCCTCCCAAGGAATAAAAAACTTCTTTTTGATTGGAAGATCTTACCATTATCACCTTTCCATCTTTAAAAACAGCTAAACCTATCTTTTTTATTAATTTCATATTATACTTTTAACAACCCATGACTGATTATAACCCTAATTTTACATCTGATGAAGGACTTTTAATTCCTGCCAAAATTGGCATCATAGGTTATGGCTTTGTTGGCCAGGCTGTGGCAAATGGTTTTAAAACAGTTTCAAACGGACTAGACATCATAAAATGGTACGACAAATTTAAAGACGGTGAAACTTTAGAAAAAGTAATTGGGGAGTCTGATTTTATTTTCGTTTGTCTTCCCACCCCAATGAAGGCAGACGAATCCGGAATAGATTTATCTATTTTTGAGGACATGATTCCCCAAATTACTAAATTAACCGATAATACAGACAAAATTATAATTATTAAATCAACTATAATTCCGGGAACAACTGTTGAGTATCAGAAAAAATATCCAAAAAGTAAGTTTTGTTTTAATCCTGAATTCTTAACTGAAGAAAATTATCTGGAGGATTTTTTAAATGCCGAAAGAACTGTTTTAGGAGCAGATTCTGATTGGGTCTTAAGGAGTGTGGGGATTATATTCAGACAAAGATTCCCAAAAAGTAAAATATTTTTTACAGATCCAACAACTGCTGAAACAGTTAAATATTTTGCTAATGCATTTTTATCAATTAAAGTTACATTTGCCAATTTTTTCTATGATTATTGTCAGAAATTGGGTATTAAATATGAGGAAGTTAAAAAAATGGCTGCTTTTGATCACAGGATTGGGGATTATCACTTGGAAGTTACAACCCAAAGAGGATTTGGGGGGAAATGTTTTCCCAAGGATTTAGTGGCAATAATGGGGGAGTTTAAAAAATTAGATGTAGATTATGACCTTTTGGAAACAATGTGGAAATATAATAAAAAGGTCAGGAAGGTACACGACTGGAAAGAGATACCTTTTGCTGTATCAGATAAGTTAAATAAAGACTAGTGGACTTTTTGCTGCTTCGCAATAAAAAAAGTCAGAAAAGTACACGATTGGCAAGAAATCCCATTTGCAGTTGAAGGCAATTCTAAGAAGTAATATTTTTGATTAATTCTATTTTAGGATTCTTAGGATCTTCTGCAAAGTCTACTGAAATAAAATCCAGTCTGTATTCTTTCTCCCCCCAGTTTATTTTTTGTATATAAAATAAAGCTGTTTTAAGTAGAGATTTTATCTTCCAATAAGTCATAGACTCTACTGGGTTTCCAAACTCATGAGAATATCTTGTTTTAACTTCCACAAAAACCAAAGTAGGGCCGTCTTTTGCGACAATATCAATCTCCCCACCCCTAATCCTGTAATTTCTTTCTAAGATCTTATATCCTAACTTTTTTAAATACTGAGCTGCCAAATCCTCCCCATAATTTCCGGTTTGCTTTGAACTCATAATTTTAAGTCCAAGACTTAAAAAATTTTCTTAATTCGTTTTTAAAAGATCTGATAACAGTAAAATATAAAACATTTAAAACCAAACCAAAAACTATGACAAAAAGCATAATCAGATTTGAACTTGAGGAAGCATAAAAATCATTAAATACCCGCTTCGGATCCTCAAAGATATACCATGAATGTGTTCTTTGTATTTTTCCTAAAGCCACAGCAAAAGCAATCAGAAAATTAAAAAGAAATATAAAAAGATTTGTATATTGTCTATTTTTCTTATCCTTATCAAAAAATACCTCAATTGGATAAACTGATGCAATGTAGGTTATTACTCCAAGCAAAATAAGAGTTAAATATTGAATAGCAAGAAAGCTCTTAAATAAAACATCAGATTCAGAAAACTGTTTTGGCAAATGCTGAATATCAGTAATCAGATAAATTGTATTCGGAACAAAAAGTACCCAAAGGATAAAAAATATTGCTTTTAAAAATACACTTCTAGACCGGAGAAAAAGATTGCAGAATAATACTCCCAGCAATGCAAGTCCTACATTTACAACCATCCAATTAAAATTATCTAAAAAAAATTCCATATAGGCAGCTAAAAAATATCTAGATTGATTATACTCTAGTGGCAGATTTTCCGGTTAAGTCCCTTAAATAATAGAGTTTTGATCTTCTTATTCCGGAGGCTTTTTTCTTTACCTCAATTTTTACAATTGATCGCCCGTCCAGCGGCCAGGTTCTCTCTACCCCAATTGCTGCTGCACCAATTTTCCTGACTGTAAAAGTTCTGTTTACATCTCTTCCCTGAATTCTTATTAAAATCCCCTCAAAAACCTGAACTCTTGTTTTCCCACCTTCCACAATTTGGCTGTGGACTCTGATGGTATCTCCAATATGTAAATTTACTTCATTAAATTTTACTGAAATCATGTGCCTAAGTTTAGCATAAACTATATTTTTTTAAAAGCCCCATCCCCTAAAATAGATTTTATCTCCTGCTCTAAAATCGGACTGGGGTCAATTGAGAAGGGTAAACTAAGCCTTCTTAACTCACTCCCTCCCGGAAGAAGCAAAACAACAGATGATCCTCCGGGATAGCTTCTTAAAGTCCTGTTAACTAACTGAAGAATATCTACCCCGGACCCCTGAGGAATATAAATTTCTACTCCGGCTTCTTTTGAAAAGGCTTCAAGATTGTCTTTATCAAAAAGGTCTAAACTTTCTATAACAAAGGAGAGTTCTTCCTCCCTTTTGTCTATTCTCCCTACGCCAACAACCACCTGATCCTTAATTAAAAATCCTTTAGAAGCTTCAAATGTTGCCGGAAAAATAACAGCATCAATTTCAGAGATACCATCAGATAGAGAAATAAATGCCATCTCAGCATTAGATCTTTTCGTGAATACCTTTTTAATATTTGTAATAACCCCTCCTAAGGTTATTTTTTGTCCGATATGCTCATCTGATAATTCAATAATTTTTACCTGAGAGATCTGCGATATTTTTTCCAAAGCCTTTTGATAAGGAGGCTCATGTAAGTAAAAACCCAGTAAATCTTTCTCAAAGCTTAACAACTGCTCCAAGGGCAACTCTTCAACATCGGGTAGGGAAATATGTGAGGGAGAATCCTCTGAATCTCCAAATAAAGAAACCTGACCTGAAAGTCTAGATTTAGCGGCTTTATGTGATTCCTCTAGAACCTGATCCAAAACCAGAAGTTGTGAGGATCTGGACCCTAAATTATCTAAAGCCCCTGCTTTTATTAAACTTTCCAGGGCTTTTTTATTTACAATCCTTGTGTCAACTTTAGAGCAAAGATCAGGCAAATTTTTGTAGTCTGCTTTTTTCCTACCGGCAATTATAGACTCAATTGCTCCTTCCCCAACATTTTTTATTGCAGAAAGCCCGAATCTTATACCCTGCTTCGCTTCTTTATTCTCAGCCCCTGATAAACTTCTATCTAAATCTTCTTTCCCCAGCTTTGATAAGCTTTCTAAAGAAAAACCAACTGTAGACTTATTAATATCCGGCGGTAAAACAACAATCCCCAGTCTTTTGCATTCCTCAATAGCTGCCGCAATTTTATCTGTATCAGCAGATTCTGCAGTCATTACTGCTGCCATAAACTCCACCGGGAAATTTGCCTTCATATAGGCAGTCTGGTATGCAATCATGGCATATGAGGCTGCATGGGCTTTATTAAATCCATATGCTGCAAAAGGAGCAATCAGGGCAAATAGCTTTTCTGCTTTTTCCCTTTTCATGCCATTTTGAACACATCCTTCTACAAAGTGCCCTTTTTGTTTTGCCATCTCAGCCGGTTTTTTTTTACCCATGGCTTTTCTGAATTTATCTGCTTCTTCCCATGAATATCCGGCTAAATTAATGGCTGTGAACAAAACATCTTCCTGATAAACCAAAAGCCCTAAAGACTGCTCCATATATTCCTTCATTCTCGGATCAAGATACTTAATTAATTTAGGATCATGTTTTCTTTGGATATATTCAGGAATAACGCTTAAGGGTCCTGGCCTATACAATGCAACCATAGCAGCCAGATCAGCAATTCTAGAAGGCTTTAAATCAACTAAATATCTGGTCATACCAGAAGAGGAAAGCTGAAAAATTCCCATAGTGTCTCCTTTTGCCAAAAGCTCAAAAGCCTGCTTGTTATCAAGGGGGATTTTATTTAAGTCTATATCTAAATTTCTGTTTTCCTTAACATATTCCACAGCTTTACCTAAAATAGAAAGATTTCTGATTCCCAAAAGATCCATTTTTACCAGCCCTGCATCCTCAACTGCGAACATATCATATTGGGAAACTAATTTGTCCCCATCAGATTCAGGCTGAAGCGGGGTAAAGCGGGTTATATCATTCGGTGCAATTACCACTCCTGCTGCATGAACTGATGCATGTCTGACAGTTCCTTCAACTCTGATTGCTAAATCGAGTAATTTTTTTACCTGAGGATTATTTTTATACATTTGGGAAAGATCACGAACCTCTTTAATAGCCTCAGATAAGGGCTTATGAAATCCCTGATGAGGAGGAGGAACTAATTTTGCAATTTTATCAACATCCGAATAAGCCATTTCCATAACTCTTCCAACGTCCCTGATTGCTGCTCTGCCCATCATTGTTCCAAAAGTAACAATATGCGCAACTCTGTCCTCACCGTATTTATCCATGACATATCTTATAACTTCATCCCTTCTGTCATCAGCTATATCAGCATCAATATCAGGCAAGGTTGGCCGATAAACAGTTAAAAATCTCTCAAATGGAAGTAGATAATCCAAGGGGTTTAAATTAGTAACACCTAGGCAGTATAAAACCATTGATCCTGCAGCAGAACCCCTGGTATTAGTAATTATCCCTCTGGTATGTGCCCATTCTATAAAATCAGATACCACTAAGAAATAATCTGCGTACTTTTTTTGCTCAATAACTCCTAATTCATACTCAAGCCTGTCTTTAATTTCTTTTGTTAATTCAAATTTTTGTTCAGCTCTTTCATATGTCAGCTCTTTTAAATATTCCATAGAAGTTTTACCCTTTGGGGTTTGGAAAACCGGAAATCTGGCCACACCTAGAGGGATTTCTATGTTTACATTTTCTGCAATCTTAACTGTATTTTCCAAAGCTTCTGGTAAATCCTTAAAATTTTCCTCCATTTCCTCAGGGGATTTTAAGAAGTAATCCGGAGTATCAATCATCCTCAACCTATCTGTTTCAGATAAAAATTTTCCTGTTTGCACACAAAGCAAGGCATCCTGAGCTTCGGCATCATCTTTTAGGGTATAGTGGTTATCATTTGTGGCAACTATTTTAATACCCATTTTTTTAGATAATTCCAAGACTGCCTTACGGGTCATATTCTGAATATCCAAAAGCCTCTGCATGTCTTTTTTTACTACATCATCTAAAGCTTCATCTAATGATTTCTGATAAGGATGATATTGCAGTTCAAAATAAAAATCTTCTCCGAATATTTCCTGATAACTTTTTATTATTTCCTCTGACTTTTCCAAATTTCCATTTTCTAGAGATCTTATAAACTCACCTGAGGGACAACCTGACAGCGCAATCAGTCCTTCTGAATAATCTTTAAGAAGCTTTTTATCAACTCTTGGTTTGTAGTAATAGCCTTCACAGTGAGCAATTGTAGTCAGTTTCATTAAATTTAAATAACCTTGGTAATTTTTAGCCAGAACTGTTAAATGATATGGCTCTGCATCCTGTTTTCCTTCTTTATCCAAATGGGATCTTTTGGCAACGTACATTTCAACCCCAATAATTGGTTTTATTCCGGCCTCAATACACTGTTTATAAAACTCTATTGCCCCGTACATTACTCCGTGATCTGTCATGGCAATAGCATCCATTCCAAGCTCTTTTGCTCTTTTAATTAGATCTGGTATTTTAGAAAGTCCATCCAAAAGTGAATACTGGGTATGAGAGTGAAGATGAACAAACCTAGGCATAATTTAGTCCTATTACACTGGGCTTTTATAAGATCACCAGAATATATACGACAAATTAATTTTAGTTCATTAAATTTTTATTTCAAGTAGTTAAAATTAGGCTGACTATAAAAAGAATTATGTTAATATTCTCCCATGGCTGAGATTGACCTAATTAGAAAATTTGATCCGGAGGCTGCAACAAAAAAATGGGACGCTTTCATAGAAAATCGGGCGGATTTTGATAAACAAAGTTTTTTTGATGAACAATTAGAAATCATGTTTATTAGAATGCTGAGGGGCGAAAACCGCGATTTACAATCTACACTAAGTGCTATTCTTAGGGAACCTGTACATTTCAGGACCTTTGATTTAGATTACAGAGTACCATATGAAGATAGCTTCTTTGAAGAAATTATTTCTCTGAAATCAGATAACGGATATGTTAAAGATCTTTATGAAAGTACGAGAATTTCTATTCCAGGGGAATCAACTATTTATATAGTTAACTGGAAACCCTTAGCTGTCGTTTCTCCTATGTGTGAAGAGAAACTAGAAGTTGTAAATGTATCTTTCCGAGCATTATCAGATCCAAAAATACTTACAAGATTGGGCAAAAACGCTTGGCTGGGTCATTTAGCTACCCCGCAATAATTGCTCTAAAATCTCTTTAGCTTTACCAGCATCTGCTTTACCGGAAGATAATTTCATAACTCCACCTACTAAAGCTTGAATTGCATTTTCTTTTCCTGATTTAAAATCATCTGCTGACTTTTTATTTTCTTCAATTGCCTGTTTTGCTAATTTTTCTAATTCTTCTTCATTATCTATTACTCCGACTAATTTTCCTTTAATTTCTTCTATAATTTGTGTTGGCAAAACAGATTTTATATCAGGTTTCCTGTTTATAATATAGTTTGCTATATCCTGAGCAGGAACTTTATGTTCTTTACCATGTTTCAAAGCTTCTTCAAAAAATTCTGATAACAATTTGTCCTCAGAAATAATTTGGGCATCTATTTTCTTAATTCCAAGCTCATTTTGATATCTTTTTGCTTTATCCCAAGGTAACTCTGGCAGAGAGTTTTTAATTTCTTCGATTTTTTTCTGATCCAAAATTAATTCAGGCAAATCCGGTTCGGGAAAATAGCGGTAATCATGAGCCTCTTCTTTTGATCTTTGTAAATATGTACACTTTTTGTCCTCATTCCAACCCCTTGTTTCCTGGAAAAGCTTTTCTCCTTTTTCAATTGCCTCAATCTGGCGTTTAATTTCATACTCAACAGCTGCAACCATAAACCTAAATGAGTTAATATTCTTTAATTCAACTCTGTATGGAGGTAACTGCGTTTGTCCCTCCGGTCTGACTGAAACATTTGCCTCTAGTCTCATATCACCCCGCTCCATATCTGCATTGGAGACCCCTAAATACCTAAAAAGTTGCTGTAGTTTCTTGGCATAATCTCTAATCTGGTCTACATTTCTAAAATCAGGCTCAGTTACAATCTCCACTAAAGGTACACCTGATCTATTAAAATCAATCAAAGTATCTTTTTCTTTGTGGGTTAACTTTCCGGTATCTTCCTCCTGATGAGCTCTGTTAATTCTTATTTCTTCCCCAGAATCTAAAATTATTTTCCCATTCACACAAAGTGGCCATCTGTATTGGGAAATCTGATAGCCTTTGGCTAAATCCGGATAAAAATAATTTTTTCTTTCAAATAAAGACTTAGGGGAAATCGTGCATCCTAAAGCTAATCCTATCTTTATACAATCATCTATTGCCTGTTTATTTATATAAGGCAGAGCTCCGGGAAGTCCTAAACAAATTGGACAGGTATGAGTATTTGGCTCTTTGCCAAAATAATCCGCGCTGCAGCGGCAGAACATCTTAGATTTGGTATTTAGCTCAACATGTACCTCCAAACCCATCACTGGCTCGTATTTTGTCATTTTAGACACCTCTTATTTCTTTTATAAAAGACTTATCGATTTTTTGATATGTATAAACTTCTCCTCCATACATACGAGACAAAACACCCCAACTATTTCCATATTTTACTCTCAAATCCTCAGGAGTTAATATAGGCAATGAAGCATCTAAAACTACGGTAATACTTCCTGGTCCTATTGGCACATCTTTAGAATCACGAATAGGAAATAGAAAAATATACTCTTCATAATCTTGAACGCCCACCATAGTGATTCGAGTATTTTTACTATAAGGAATACCACATCTACCCGCTTCAGCTGGTGAAAGAATTCCATGTTGATCTACAAGTTCTAATCTATCTACTTGTTTTCCATCCTGAACAAAATATCTATCGAAAGAATGCGTATAACCAAAAAACTCTGATCTGACTCTAGCCTCTATTAGATTATTCATAACTTTGGTTTCTCCTTTTTCCAATCTGTTGCTTGCTCGTATTGAAAAGCTACGTTTAATATCAGGGATTCTGCAAATTGGGGACCAATAATCTGCATACCTACTGGCAATCCTTCTTTAGTAAACCCGCAGGGAACAGAGATCCCGGGTAATCCGGCTATTGCAGAAGGTTCAAGCAATCTGTCCATCATCTCTCCAAACATGGCAGAATCAGCTGATGCTCCAATTTTTAAAGCAGGAACTGGAGCTGTTGGCCCAACAATTACATCCACTTCTTTAAAAGCTTTTTTAAAATCATCAACAATTACAGTTCTTACTTTTTGAGCTTTGGAATAATATGCATCATAATAACCGGCTGAGAGTACATAAGTTCCAAGCATTATTCTTCTTTTTGCCTCTTCTCCAAACTTTTCGCGGCCAGATCCATATCTTATTCCGTCATATCTTGCTAAATTGGATGAAACCTCAGCCCTTTGCAAAATTGTATAAACAGCAATTGCATATTTTGGATCAAATAATTTAACTCTTACTAGTTTTGCCCCTAATTTTTCAAATTCGGCCAGGGCATTTTCTACTAATTCTCTTACTTCCGGTTCTGCAGCATCCATATAATCATCTGCCACTCCGATTTTTAAACCATTAATTTTATTTGCTAAATTTTTTGTGTAATCTTCAACAGGATTTGAGGAAGTTGTTGCATCATATTTATCAACTCCTGCTAAAACATTTAAAATTATTGCCGCATCTTCAACGCTTTTACTGAGTGGTCCTGGACAATCCAAGGAGCTGGCCATAGCAATAACTCCATATCTTGAAACTCTTCCATAAGTTGGTTTAAGTCCAACAACTCCGCACCAGGAAGCCGGCTGTCTGATTGATCCTGCTGTTTCAGAACCAATTGAGCCAATTGTTTCATCTGCGGATACAGAAGCTGCTGCCCCACCAGATGATCCACCAGGTAATCTTTCCAAATTATAAGGGTTTTTAGTTGTTCCAAAATCAGAAGTTTCAGTGGATGAACCATGCGCCCAGGCATCCATATTTGTTTTACCTAAAATTACAACTCCGGCATCTTTAAGTTTTGAAACAACTCTTTTTTCCGAGCCAAAGATCTCGGGAAGGACACAGAAATTAAATGTAGATTACGAGTCAAACAGAATTTTTATAACAAACACACTTTTTCCGGAGTATCATTACGGTGATAAGATTGCTATCTCTGGCACTCTAAAAGTTAGATTGATAAACAATAAAAACACATTCTATAGTATGAATTTTCCAAAAATTGAAGCTAAAATTAGCCAGCAAAATTTTATATTAGTAATTACAAGCTCTATTCGCCAAAGGATTATTTCATTCTTAAACAAAAATCTATCACCAAACTTATCCGGGCTTCTGCTTGGAATTGTTTTTGGAATAAAAGAGGGAATTCCGAAAGATTTTTTTAACGATTTGCGCCAAGTCGGCGTTTTGCACGTTATTGCGGCGTCCGGAATGAACGTCACGATGACCGCCGGATTTATAAGTTCGATTTTTCTTCTATTTTTGAGAAGACAAATAGCGTTGATTGTGACTATTTTTGGAATTTTGTTTTATGCGGTTTTGGCAGGAGGGGAGGCTTCGATAGTTAGAGCGTCGATTATGGGAATTGTGGTTTTCGCAGCGCAAATTTTGGGCCGCCAGGCTTGGCCTGCTTTCATACTTTTTCTTACAGGTTATATCATGCTCTTTTGGGATCCAAGTTTAATATCCGATATCGGTTTCCAAATATCAGACCGGATTTCTTATCCAGTTCATCGTTATTTTTCAGCATTATCTGTAAACTGTTTCGTATTAATTAATAAACTACATTCACTAATTAATAAACATATTGAACTAACTGCTATACTACTTACATAACAGATAATCAAAATTAGTGCCCGATTTTAAAAGAAAGCAACTCAAAATAAATTTTTATTTACTATCATAAGAACTTATTATTATTATATGTTTG
>OBEQ011640147.1_pt1 | contig 10538 bp, 12 predicted proteins | sample 1670901 | NCBI WGS metagenome assembly OBEQ01 (sample SAMEA104232315, study PRJEB22302) | groundwater metagenome | biome: forest; feature: aquifer; material: groundwater | place: USA | collected 2011-08-07 | depth 5.4 m | reverse complement strand
GCGGCCTGTCGCCCACACTTCGTGCAAGGTATCCACCTCGGGGCTCTCTTGCGTATCCTGTTGGACCAGGCGGATAGCCTGAGCCAGGCCGGCCTGTGCTAGCGCTTTACGCTCCACGAGTTCGAGAGGCATGTGTCCTAGTCGCAGCTCATGGGTCGAACGAAGTGTTAATGTGCCCACCGCGATACTGACCAACCCCATGGCCCAGAGCACGACGATCAGCATTTGTCCGTCACGACTCATGGGGCTTCCTCCAACTGAGGGAGTGAGCCGGAGAGGTTGCGAAAAACCCGGCTCATCCGAATGGGTGCCTGACTGTCGGAGGAAGGAATGGTATAGTCGAATCGTACGAGCCGAGGAACACCGTGTGTGCGTCCATCCCAGTCCTCGGCCCACAGCAGCTGCTGCTGGGCATCAAGCATCCCGAAGGCCCATCGCCCGTCGACCACATGCAGGAGTATGTCACGCTGTACAGGAGCTGCAGCCTCACCCGCTCTCCACAACTCCTCTTCACGAATCAACACCTGGCCATCCAGATCGGTTTCCAGACGATAACGGACGCGCACCCAGTCTGCCATCGGTTGCCCCTCAGCCTGTGGCACCGTGTCGATTCTCGCAAACTCCAATGCGTTCGCTTCTCCTTGAACGGGTACTCCGAAGAAGAGTTGTGTGGACTCGATATCGCGCTCAAGACGAGAGAGGGCGCGTTCCATCTGCTGATAGGGCGCGACTGAGCGCCCCCACTCCGCCTGGGCTCGTAATCCCGAGGCCACTAACCCACTCACCGCCCCCATCAACGTAGAGAACAGTGTCACGGCGAGCAAGAGCTCGACGAGGGTCATAGCAGAACAGCCACGTCTCGAGATCATGGTGCGGGAAGAGCACGATAGGTGACAAGGCGGGTGGTGCGATCATTGTGTGTCACGGTCACCGTGGCCTCAGTCAGCGGCACTCCAGACATATCATGCCATTGCACCTCCCATGCGATTGAACCCAGCGGTGTTTCATCGGTGCCATGCACGACATTAATTGAAGCGGGCTGATCATCCAGCAACGCCAGGCGATTTGCCAAGGTCTGGGTCATGAGCGACTGCTCGATGCGACGGTCGGCTCCCCGATTGGCCGCCACGAGCCCGCCCATCAGCAGCGCCCCGGCTGCGGCCATGATGACGGACGCCATGAGTAATTCGATGAGAGAGAAACCATGTTCGGGGTTCTGGGCTCGGGGTTGTGGGCAATTACCCTGAACCCTGAACCCTGAACCCTGAACGAATTTGTTACGACGTGGGTTCTTCATGAAGGGTAACCTGCCCATCGTGCATGATAATCCGAAACGCGCGTTGGTATGCTGGAGCCGTCACCACAATGGATGAGGACTCCCCGCGTCCGTCAGAAGAAAAGGTCATCACCATCCCGGATTCGCTAAATTCGAGCCCCTCTGGCAACCAGACCGTCCTTCGAACAATCTCATAGGGCTGCGGGCTCTCGCGCTGAATCACAAATTGCATCATGCCGTGCGCGGTATCGATATGAAGCTGCTCAGGCGACGACCGGCAGGACATGCTGCGAATTTGGGTGGCGACATCTTCCATCACCACCCGATAACGAAGGTAGGTCACCGCGTGCTCCAGTCGAGGAGAAGCCACAAACCCCACCAAGCCGACCAGGCTGACGGTGATCACGGACTCCACCCGACTCCACGCTCGCAAGGTTGATCGCACACGAGGGCTCATTGGACGAGTTGCGTCATTTGAAAAATCGGCAGCACCATGGCCAACACACAAAATCCCACCAAAATTCCCATGAGCACGATCATGAGCGGTTCCAAAAGTGATGTCATCACGCGCAGTGTCTCATCAAGAAATCGTTCATAGTAGGCTGCCAGCTCATCGAGCACATGGACCAACGTGCCGGCTGACTCACCGACCGCAATCATCTGAGTCACTAGCGTAGGAAAGCACTGGGCGGCCCGCAGACTCTGAGCAATCGACTCTCCGCGCTTCACACTCTCCTCCGCCTCGCGCATGCGCGCTTCCATCATGACACTGCCTAATGTCGGACGCGCCGTCTCCATCGCCTGAAAAACCGGCAGCCCGCTTTCGAGCAGTAACTGCAACGTGCGTGTAAAGCGTCCGACTTGGCGCGCCTCCAGGATATCGCGGGCTACCGGCACGTGGCGCAGCACACGTTCGCCGGCCGCGATCACAGCCGGCATGCGGCGTACACGCTGGAAGAGCCATCCACCGACGATGAGTCCAGCCACGACCACCAGCCAATAGTGCGAGAGTCCCGCGCTCAGACTAATCAGGACGCGTGTGGGCCCTGGCAATGCGCCCCCGAGCTGGGCAAACAATCCCGCCATCCGAGGCACCACAAACCCAATAAAGAATCCAAGACACCCGACGCCGAGTGCGAGCAGAAGCAGCGGATAGGCCAGGGCGCCTTTGAGTTGACTCTCCATCCGAGTTTGCTGATCATCGAACTCAACGAGCTTGATGAGAATATCGTCGAGTTTGCCCACGGCTTCCCCGGCCCGGATCGCAGAGAGAAACAGCGCGGGAAAGACGCGCGGATGCCGAGCCATGGCTTCTGAAAACGTATGCCCTTCGCGCAGATGACGCTCCAGATCTTCCAAGAGCGCATGCACCCCCGCGGAGCTGCTCTGGTCTTTCAACATCGTCACCGCAGGGACGAGTTCAACTTTTGCTCTCAACAAACTGGTGAGCTGCCGAGTGAAGAGCCGTCGCTCCTTGGCGCGCACGCGCACGCGTGTCGAACGGTGGGCCGACTCATCTAACGTGTCTGCTGTGATGAGAATCGTCACCGGCACTAAGCCGTCTCGCAGCAAGCGTGCGACCACATCTTCTTGGCTCTGCGCTTCAATCGTGCCTTCGATCAGATTGACTGGCCCCTGCTTAGCTTGATACGTATAGCGTGGCATCCTTAGTCGTCCATGGTGACCCGCAACACTTCCTCGGGTGTCGTCTTGCCTGCTGCCACTTTCTGCCACCCATCCTGGCGCATCGTCTTCCACCCACCAGTCACTAAGTGTTGTTTGATGGTTTCGGCTGGTGCCTTCTCCATGATGAGCGCTCGCACCGCCGGATTGATCACCAGCACTTCATAGATCCCTAGCCGGCCTCGGTAGCCGCTCATCCGGCACGCCTCGCATCCTTTCCCCTTGTAGACCGTTGAGGGAATCTGCTCCTGCGTCTTCCCGTGCAGCACGACGGGCGTGGGATCGACCGCTTTGCAGTCTGGGCAGATCATCCGTACCAATCGTTGGGCGATAAACGCCAATACCGTTGAGGAGATCAGGTACGGTTCGATGCCCATATCCAGCAGGCGCGTCACACTGCCAGCCGCATCATTCGTATGCAGCGTCGAGAACACCAGGTGACCCGTCAGCGCCATCCGGATCGTGATGTCCGCTGATTCCTGATCGCGGACCTCACCGACCATCATGACATCCGGATCGTGCCGGAGCATGCTGCGCAGCCCCTCCATAAAGGTAAATCCCAGCTTCGGCGCGACGGGAATCTGCGTCACACCCTTCAGCTCATACTCAATGGGATTCTCGATCGTAATGATCTTCCGATCCGGGGTGTTGAGACGCGACAAACATGTATACAGCGTCGTCGTTTTTCCTGAACCCGTGGGACCGGTCACGAAAATGACCCCGTGCGGCTTCGCGATGGTCTGCTCGAGCGTCTTGAGATCCTCCGGAGCCATCCCCAACCGATCCAGATCGAACAGCATCTTGATCGGCAGCAAACGCAGCACCACATTCTCTCCGTAGAGCGACGGCATGATGGAGACGCGCAACTCCACTTCCTCCGAGCCGACGGTCACTTTGATCCGCCCGTCTTGTGGTAAACGTTTCTCCACAATATCCAATCCCGACATGATTTTGATGCGCGAGATAATCGCTTGGTGAAACCGGCGAATCTCATCGGGCACTGGCACATCGTAGAGCACTCCATCCACGCGATATCGAATACTCAACGAGTCGCGGTACGGCTCAATGTGCACATCCGAGGCGCGCGCCCGATACGCTTCAAGCAAGAGCTGATTCACGAGACGAATAATCGACGCATCGCCTGCCATGCGTTCCAAATCGGTCGTGGGCTCTTCCGTACTCGTCGAGTGGGAGGGAGACTGGCCGTTCGATGGTGCGGCGTCAAGAATTTCTCCGACGGTGTCTGCCCCAACCCCGTAGTAGTGCTGAATGGCCTCTTGAATTTCTGAATCCGTCGAGAGCACCACGTCGGCCTCCAAGCCGTAGTGGACTTTGAGATCATCCACGGGACGGACTTGAAGTGGATCCGACATCGCCAGCGTCAGCGTCTTGCCTTTCAGCCGCACGGGCATGCATCGGTAATGCCAGGCGAATCGCACTGGCACTTTCTTGATCGCCTGCTCATCAACCGTGAGCTGCTTGATGCTCACAATCGGCAGCTGGAGATGGGCAGCCAATCCTTCCAGCAGCTGCCGTTCACTGAGATACCCCAGGCGGACCAAGACGCGCCCCAAGAGCTCCCCACTCTTCTTCTGTTCCACGAGTCCATGCTCTAACGCCTGTGGCGTAATGAGTTTTTTCTGAATCAGGATCTCCCCTAACCGCAACGACGCCATGTGTCTCACCCCTCTCGCGTAGTGGGAAGTGCTCCGATCATATAGAGCGCTTCTTCAGGTTGCGTATCGCAGGCACCAGCCAGAATCTGTTCACATCCCTTGAGCGTGTCTTCGAGTGAAACGTAGTAGCCGGGCTTGCCCGTATAGAGCTCGGCGGTCACAAAGGGTTGGGTCAGAAAATTCTGCAAGCGGCGCGCGCGGGCGAACAACACTTGATCTTGCTTGGGCAACTCATCCAGCCCGATCACCGCCACAATCCGCCGCAGCTCTTCATATCGTTTACACAGCGCGAGGGCCTCTTGCGCCACGGCGTAATGGCGGGGGCCTACGATCCGCTCATCCAGGTGCGCTGACGCGGAGAGCAAGGGATCGATCGCCGGATATAAGCCAAGCTGCACGCGTTCACGAGAGAGCACGATCACTTGATCCAAGTAACTGGAGATACACACAACCGCCGGATCGGTCAGATCATCCGATGGGACATAGACGGATTCAATAGCGGTGATGGCGCTGCCTAATCGCGTCGTAATGCGCTCTTGAAAGCTGGACACTTCTGCGGCCAATGTGGGCTGGTAGCCGGTTTCTGAGGGGATCCTTCCAAGTAGGGCGGAGAGCTCAGCCCCCGCTTGAATGAAGCGGTAGACGGAATCGACGAAGAACAACACATCGTGGCCGTCCTTCAGGAATTCCTCTGCCAAGGTGACACCGGCAAAGGCCGCATTAAAGCGTGCGCCGGGCGATTCGTTCATCTGTCCGAAGACCAGCGCCACATTGCGCATGAGCTGCTGTTCGGTCAGTGAGCGCACAAGTTCGTTGCCCTCTCGGGTACGCTCGCCGACCCCGGCAAACACACACACCGCACTCGCCTTCACCACCACGTTATGAATCAGCTCCAGAGTTAAGAGACTTTTGCCTAAGGCCGCCCCGCCGAGTACTCCGGTCTTTGAGCCGCGCACGAGTGGAAAAAAGAGGTCGATCATTTTAATACCCGTCTCGAGTAACTCCAACGGCGTCCCACTAAACATGGGGTGCGCGCGGCGACTAGCAGGCGAATGGATCGGTTGATAGCGTTCCGCTGCAACGAGTGCCGGGCCATCAATCGGGTCTCCGAGAACATTGAGGACACGTCCCAAGACCCCTTGACCGACTGGAATAGCAAGCGGACGACCCAAGGCAGTGACCGGACTGTTCCGCCGCAAATCCGTGGTCGGGGCCAGTGCCACCGCGCGCACGCGCCCATTCATGAGATGTTCGACCACTTCAAAGGTCACGACACGGCCATCGATCGTCTTAGCCTCCAGCACCTCTCCGATCAAGGGCAGCGAGACGGGGTCGACACACCGCACCTCGGCCACCGGCCCTTGCAAGGCCACCAAAATTCCTGACGTCGTCATGACGAACCCCTTGTCACGTGCTGCCGCACCACGCACGTCTCCCGCACCAGCACATCGACCCGCTCATGCATCGCTTTGAACGACTCATACCGAATGCGTTGCGTTTGCTTTCCAAGTTCTTGCCGTGAAATTTCGACCTGAAGCGCTCGGGCGGCATACTCGGCCCGGCGAGCCGACCACCACGTCTCCAAACAGACCGTGTGCACCCACATGGAGGCGATCGCTTTGACAATGCGGTCGAGCGACGGCTCGAGCACAAGTTCTTGCATCGTGATCGATGAAGCTGTGCGCGCACGTAATGGCAATGGCAAGAGCGGCCGTACAACCACGTCCTGCCGAGTCGCCGAGAGAAACCGGGGAGCGATAAGCCATACGTCGTGCAGTCCGTCGCGGATATAGGCCTCCAGGATGGCATCGCGCAGCTGCTGCATCTGTGACGACGCTTCGTCATCTGTGGGCGTAGGAAATGCGCGCATGCCGACCACTTGATCGCCCAAGAGTCGAAGCCCACGCTGTCCAATCACCCACCAGCCTATGGCTCCCTCACGATGTTCAAGCGCCCGACGGATGACTGCGGCATGCAAGGGACCGACCATGCCTTCATTAGAGGTAAAGACAATGAGAAGCCGCCCCTGCCCCGTCCCGTTGATGAGACGATGGGTGCTCGCTTGTGCGGGTAAGAGCGACAGATAGGCATGATCCAGCACATCGATCAGTGCGGGACGCGCATGCTGCGCCTGATCGGCGCGTCGCAGTTTGGAAACCGCCACCTGTTGCATCACGTCAAGGAGCGTGTGAAACTCCGTTAAAAAACGGAGCTCATGCTGGAGTTGGCGCTGGGGTCGCATCAGCAATCCTTTCTGTCTGCAGGTAAGGACGCAACACCTCTTCAAGCCCTGCGTCGAGCTTGGCGCAGAGCGCGGGACCCACAATCTGATCGCCCTGTAACACCTCGGCAGCAAATGCTGGAAGACGCGCTCGCAATCCCGTGAGGCACACGCGCACACCATCCTCCGTCAGTCGCTCAAGCCATCCGCGTTTCCAGGCGTATAAGAGCAATGTTTGATCCTCGAGCGTGTTGGGCTGATGGGCGGGTTGCAACATCAGTCGCCGTAACATCGCACCGTGCCGTTGCCGTTGTGCCATCTCTTCCCCAGGCGCGCCCGCCACCCGCGTGAGTCGCAGCACTTCTTGATACTGCAACAATTCCAGCCGACAGCTCCCACTGACCCATCGGAACAACGGCGGCTGGACTTTATTCCCAATTCTCGAGACGGATAGCCCCATCTCAATAGCCGGTTTCATCCCTTCATAAAACAGCTCACTCGACAGATAGAGTTGTCCGTCAGTCATGGAGATGAGGTTCGACGCGATATAACCCGTCACATCGCCTTGCTGCGTTTCACAGATCGGGAGAAACGTCATCGATCCGCTGCCACGTTCCGGGTTGAGTTGCCCCGCTCGTTCCATGAGTTGTGAATGGATATAGAAAATATCACCCGGATAGGCTTCCCGTCCCGGCGGCCGCTCCAACAACAACGACAACTGCCGATACGCCCACGCATGTTTTGACAGGTCATCAAACACCACGAGCACATCCTGCCCCTGACGCATGAAATGTTCACCGATTGTGCAGGCGGCATACGGGGCCAAGAACTGCTCGCTGGCCTGTCGAGCCGCGGTAGCCGCCACGACGATGGTGTGCGCCATGGCCTCGCGCTCCTCGAGGAGCCGCAGAACTTGTTGGAGTTTATGCTGCGCTTGCCCGATGCTGCAGTAGATACACACGATGTGTTGGTCTCGTTGGCTGAGCATGGCATCCAACGCTAAGGAGGTTTTGCCCGTCATCCGATCGCCGATGATGAGTTCACGCTGGCCGCGCCCAATAGGGATCATCGCATCGATCGCTCGGACCCCGGTCAACAGCTGGCGCTCGACGGAGGAACGCGCCGTAATGCTCGGAGCTTCTTGAAACATCGGGAGGGCATCAACGTACGAGAGCACGGGCCCTCCATCAAGCGGCTCACCCAGCGGAGAGAGCACGCGCCCTAATAGACTCGGCCCGACTCCTACGCGCAGGGGTTGTTGGCGCACGGCTACCTGTTGTCCCACGGTTAACTCGGACTCATCTCCGAGCATCAAGGCCAACACCTCTGTCTCGGTGAATCCCACCACAAATGCCTGAGCGCCCCGCCCCAACTCCAAGAGTTGGCCTAGGATGCAGGTCGGCAGCCCGGAGAGCTTAATCACTCCGCGCTTAATTTCGGTGATCGTCCCAATCTCTCGTACATCAACGCCGGCCGCGACCATGAATCCTCTCATGTTGGCCCAAACGACTGGGCATGCTGTTATCGATGAGTGACTCGCCGATTTGCACCACGCAACCCGCAATCAAGGCTGGATCGACTTCGACGTCGACCCGAACCGTTGCACCAAGTGTTGTGGCAACCCATTGGGTCAAACGTTGAGATTGCTCTGCCGAGAACGGATGGGCGGTGGTCACCGCGATCTGTTCGACGTGCCCTTTCCACGGAGTCGCATCCGCCTGCTTGAGGGTCTCGAGCAGCTCTTTCACCAAGCCTTCATGCAAGACGGCCAGCTCGCGAGCCGGGACGATGGCCTGCAATGTCGCACACGTGCGTTGAATCGCCTGTCCATTGAGCTCCTTCGCGACATCGAAACGTAGTTGCGCCTTGCCATGTTCCGCTTCGAGGAGTAATTGTCGGGCGAGGTGCTTCGCTTCTTCCACCGCGACCGTGCGAATGTTCATGGCGTGTGTCTTGGCCTCTTCAAGGATCCGCGCTGATTCGGCTTCGGCGTGTTTGAGTTTCGCATGGTACTCTCGCTCCATCTGCGCAATACGCTGCTCAAGCAGATTCGCTTGCTCCTGAAGCGTCTGTTCTTGCTGTGTGACACGCTGGAGCGCTTGTGTGAGATCGCGTGCAAAGATCCCTCGGGTGAAGACCAGCACAATAAAGAGCACGAGTCCCAATCCCACCACGAGCAGCACACCTAATCCGAGCAGGCTCATTTTAGTGCGTCATAATCGTGACGAAGTTCCGTGCCACACTGACAATCCCACCATGAATCCCAAACCGTGCTTCATCAATGTAGATATCTCCTTCGGATAGGACGCACAGCATCGGGGCATGATAATCGAGGACGGAGAGCTCCCCCCCATCACCCGGCAAGACGATATGGGACGCGACTCCCTCAAAGACCGCTTGGTGATCCTGGAATAATCTGACGCGGAGCATGCTGGTTACTCCTCGGACACGTTAGTTCGAGATTGCACAAACAGCTGAAGATCTCCCGGCTGCACGAGCCACCCACCGATTTTTGTAGCCTTGATCTTGCGTTGCCGAATCAGCTGGCGAACCCGCTCCTCGGTCAGACCGATCGCGTGGGCGACCTCGGCCACCGTCATCCACTGCCAGTGGGGCGTCCCGATAGAACTATGTCCGTTTGTGTTGTGAGGTACCATATCGTGTGAGCGTGCGATTTTGTGTATTGCCACTCAAACAAAAAGCCCATCCTCATTGGATGGGCTTATACGGTCGTCCCGCCGTTGGCGGGATTTCGGTCATCCCGCTACCGCGGGATTCCCTCAACCGGCAGCTCTGCTACCCGTCGGGAGCGATCTCCCGCGAGGGCCAGTGGCTTTGTGCCCGATCCTTACAGATCGTTTACCTCCCCGCCCGAATTGCCGTAGCGGGGATCCGCCACGTAGTGTGGCGGATTTATCGGCCAATCAAATTGTCAACGTGACACAACGTGCTCCCCAAGTATGCCTAATCACTTGGCGAAGCGTCAAGAGAGGTTACCTAACAGCAGGTGGAGGAGGAAGAGCTTACGAGGACTGCGCGAGGGCGTGCTGGACGGCCTCGATAATCTCTGCGCTCCCATTGAGACGGGAGGCAATATGTCCATCGCGGCTCAGAATATAGGTCACCGGAATGCCGGAGACGCCATACTGATCTGCCACAGACGGATCAGCCTGCAGATCGGCAATCACCGGATACGGCAGGGGGGATTGGGCGAGGAATCGCTTCAACGTGGCCACGTCCTGATCGACGCTGATGGCCAACACGCGAACCCCTTTATCAACCCACTCTTGCTGCAGCGTGGTTAACTCTGGAATTTCTTGACGACAATAGGGGCACCAGGACGCCCAAAAATGAAGGACGACGACATTGCCCCGATACTGAGACAATGAGTGCGTCTTCCCCATCAAATCGTTCACGGTAAAATCGGGTGGCTGGTAGCCCACACCAAGCCCGACCGCACTATGCTTCGATTTGCCTTGCACAACCCCGGCGGCACTCACCAGCATCACGATAAGGCTAAGGGCTGTGGCACCTCTCATCATCCACCCCGATCCCGTCCTCATGCTGCCCCCCCCGCCAGCGGACGAAACACTCCGAGACTGGCGGTATAGCCGTGCAGAAAATTCGTTCCGCCGATCGGGCCAATCTCTCCATTACAGAAAAACCCACCGATCGGTAGCTT
>OBEQ010818419.1_pt1 | contig 10538 bp, 10 predicted proteins | sample 1670901 | NCBI WGS metagenome assembly OBEQ01 (sample SAMEA104232315, study PRJEB22302) | groundwater metagenome | biome: forest; feature: aquifer; material: groundwater | place: USA | collected 2011-08-07 | depth 5.4 m | reverse complement strand
GTGCGCGCATCTTCCTGCGCCGGGTCGGCGGCATCATCTTCGCGTTGATGGTGGTGCTGTGGTTCCTCTCCAGCTACCCGGCGCCGCCCGACGGGGCCACCGGCCCGGCCATCCAGTACAGCATCGCCGGCTGGCTCGGCCAGGCGCTGCAGCATGTGTTCGCGCCGATCGGCTTCAACTGGCAGATCTCGATCGCGCTGGTGCCGGGGCTGGCGGCGCGCGAAGTCGCGGTCGGCGCGCTCGGCACGGTGTACTCGCTGTCGGCCGCCGGCAGCGCAGTGGCCGACACCTTGTCTCCCGTGATCGCGCATGGCTGGTCGCTCGCCACCGCCTATTCGCTGCTCGCCTGGTACGTGTTCGCGCCGCAATGCATCTCGACGCTGGTCGTCGTCAAGCGCGAAACCAACACTTGGCGCTATCCGCTTCTGATGGCGGCGTACATGTTCATGCTCGCCTACGCCGCGGCGTTCGCGACCTACCGCATCACACTCTGGCTGGCCGGCTGAACCATGACTGCTCAAGCCTTCATCGTCGCGCTGATCGTGCTCGCCTGCAGCGCCTACGTGGCCTGGACCTTGATGCCGGCCGCGGCGCGGCGCGCGATCGCCAAGCGCGTGTTGCGCCTGTCGCTGCCGACGTGGCTGGCCACGCCGTTTCGCAAGGCCACCCTGCCCGCGAGTGCCTGCGGCGGCTGCGACAACTGCGGTGACAGCGCCGAGGCCCCACCGACCTCAGTGCAGACGGTCAAGTTCCACCCGCGGACGCGGCGCTGAACGAGCGCAGCTCGCGCGCCGCCTGCACCATGTTGCGCAGCGCGGCCTCGGTCTCCGGCCAGCCGCGGGGCTTCAAGCCGCAGTCGGGGTTGACCCACAGACTCTGCGGCGCAATCACGGTCGCCGCCTTGCGCATCAGCCGCAGCATCTCGTCGGGCGCCGGCACACGCGGCGAATGGATGTCGTAGACACCCGGGCCGATCTCGTTCGGGTACTTGAAGTCGCCGAAGCCGCGCAGCAGCTCCATGCCCGAGCGGCTCGTCTCGATCGTGATCACGTCGGCGTCCAGCGCCGCGATGTCGGGCAGGATGTCGTTGAACTCGCAGTAGCACATGTGGGTGTGAATCTGCGTCGCGTCGGCCACGCCGCTGGCCGAAACGCGGAACGAGCGCGCCGCCCAGTCGAGGTACTCGCGCCACTGCGCCTTGCGCAGCGGCAAGCCTTCGCGGAATGCCGGCTCGTCGATCTGGATGATGGCGATGCCGGCCGCTTCGAGGTCGAGCACCTCGTCGCGGATCGCCAGCGCCAACTGCAGCGCGGTCGCGGCACGCGGCTGGTCGTCGCGCACGAACGACCACTGCAGGATCGTGATCGGGCCGGTCAACATGCCCTTCATCGGGCGCGCGGTCAGGCTCTGGGCGTAGACGGTCCAGTCCAGCGTCATCGGCCGGGCGCGCGACACGTCGCCGAACAACACCGGCGGCTTGACGCAGCGTGAACCGTAGGACTGGACCCAGCCGTTGGCGGTGAAGGCAAAACCTTCGAGCTGCTCGCCGAAGTATTCGACCATGTCGTTGCGCTCGGCTTCGCCGTGCACCAGCACGTCGAGGCCGATCTCTTCCTGCTTGCGCACCGCATGGGCGATCTCGCGCTGCATCGCTTCGCGGTAGGCACAGTCCGGCAGCTCGCCGCGCCTGAAGGCGGCGCGGGCGGCGCGGATCTCTGCGGTCTGCGGGAACGAGCCGATGGTCGTCGTCGGGAACACGGGCAGCTTGAGGCGCCGTCGCTGCAGGGCCTGGCGCAGCGGGAAGGCCAATGTGCGGCGGTCCGCTTGCGGGCCGAGTTCGACGATGCGCTGCGCAACCGCCGGGGTCTTCACCCGCGGGCTGGCGGCGCGCGCCGCGACCGCTGCACGCGCGGCGAACAGCTCGGAGCGCACCGGCCACTCGCCCTCGTTCAAGGCTCGCCGCAGCACGTTCAGCTCGGCCAGCTTCTCTTTCGCGCCGGCCAGCCAGCTGCGCAGCTCGGCGTCCAAGGCCTTGTCGTCGGCGAGGCTCAGCGGCAGGTGCAGCAGCGAACACGAGGGCGCGATCCAGAGTCGCCCGCTGCGCCGCTCGAGCGCGTTTCGAAGCCGTGCCAGCGCCCGGTCGAGATCGCTGCGCCAGATGTTGCGGCCATCGACGATGCCGATCGAAAGCTCACGCTGCGCCGGCAGCCAGTCCAGCACCGCCTGCAGCTCATGGCCGGCGCGCACCGCGTCGACATGCAGGCCAGCCACCGGCAGCTTGCAGGCGAGGCTCAGGTGGTTTTCGAGCGGCGAGAAATAGGTCGCGAGCATGATCGATACATCGGCCGCCTTCAGCGCGTGGTAGGCGCGCTCGAACGCCAGCGCCCAGCGCCCCGGCAGGTCCAACCCGAGGATGGGCTCGTCGACCTGAACCCATCGCACCCCGGCCGCGGCCAGGCGAGTCAGCAGCTCGACGTAGACCGGCAGCAGCGCATCGAGCAGGTCCAGCCGGTCGAAGCCGGCCACCTTCTCCTTGCCCAGCCACAGAAAGCTCAACGGGCCCAGCAAGACGGGCTTGACCGCGTGGCCCAGCGCCTGCGCCTCGGCGACCTCGTCGAGCAGGCGGCGCGACGCGAGCCGGAAGCGGGTCTGCGGGTCGAACTCGGGCACCAGGTAGTGGTAGTTGGTGTCGAACCACTTGGTCATTTCGAGCGCCGGCACGCCGCCGCCGGCCGGCTGGCCGCAGGCACAGCCGTCGCCATGCGCATGTTCCGCCGCCACGCCGCGCGCCATCGTGAAATAGCGGCTGAGCTCGGGCTCATCGGGTCCAAAGCCGAAGCGCGCCGGCTCGCAGCCGAACATCTGGATGTGGTTGGCCACATGGTCGTAGAAGGCAAAGTCACCCACGCTGACGAAGTCAAGACCCACTTCGCGTTGAATCGCCCAGTGGCGAGCGCGCAGTTCGCGGCCGGTGGTTTCCAGCGCGGTGGCGTCGATCTCGCCGCGCCAATGGCGCTCGAGCGCGAACTTCAGCTCGCGCTGCGCGCCCATGCGCGGAAAGCCCAATGTATGAATCCGGATCATGTTGAGAGAAGCAATCAATGAACGACTTGCAATGATCGGCACTCGGCCTTTATGATTCAAACGAAACTTTCTTTGGATCATCCTGAGTTCTGTTCATGCAGTCGCTGCTCGAATTGCGTCACCTGAAGACCCTGGCCGCGCTGCGTGAGGCCGGCAACCTGTCGCGCGCGGCGCAGCTGCTCAACCTCACCCAGTCGGCCTTGTCGCACCAGCTCAAGGCGCTGGAAGACCACTACGGCGCGGCGCTCTTCGAGCGCAAGTCCAACCCGGTGAGCTTCGGTGCCGCCGGCCAGCGCCTGCTGCGCCTGGCCGACGCGGTGCTGCCGCTGATCGACGAGGCCGAGCGCGACGTGAGCCGCGTCGTCGCGGGCGCTGCCGGCACGCTGCGCATCGCCGTCGAATGCCACACCTGCTTCGACTGGCTGATGCCGGCGATGGACGCGTTCCGCTCGCGCTGGCCCGAGGTCGAGCTCGACATCGTCTCGGGCTTCCAGGCCGATCCGGTGGGCCTCCTGCACCAGGACCGCGCCGAACTGGCGATCGTGTCCGAGGTCGACGCCGGCGAGACGGGGGTCGTCTTCCACCCGCTCTTCAGCTTCGAGATCGTTGCGCTGCTGCCCAAGGGCCACGCGCTGCTCGCCAAGCCCTGGCTCGAGGCGGCCGACTTCGCGTCGCACACTCTCATCACCTACCCGGTACCCGACGACATGCTGGACCTCGTGCGGCGCGTGCTGCAGCCGGCCGGCATCACGCCGCCGCGCCGCACCAGCGAGCTGACGGTCGCGATGCTGCAGCTGGTGGCGAGCGGCCGCGGCCTGACCGCCCTGCCGCTGTGGGCGGTCAAGAGTTACCTCGACCGCGGCTATGTGGCGCAGCAGCGCATCGCCGAGCAAGGCCTCACCGGGCGGCTCTACGCAGCGACGCCGCAGCGCTTGGCGGGCAGTGCCTACCTCGGCGAGTTCGTGCGCACGATGCGCGAGACATCGCTCTTGAACCTGCCGGGCGTCAGGCTGCTTTAGGGCCTCTGTTCACACTCAATGGTCACGCTCGGTGAGCATGCCGCGCCGGTAGGTTTCGGCGATCAGCATCCGCGCCGATTCCGGCGTGCAGATGCGGTAGGCCCGCGTGGCTGGTGCATCGGGCAAGCCGACCGCGTCCCACAGGCGCTGTGTGAGCTCGGGCGCGGCGGCTATCGACTCGCGGCGCACCCACAGGCGAGCGAGCAGGTGGCCGATCGGCATCGTGCCGGCACGCAGGTCGGCCTCGATATCGGGTTGCAGCCCGGCCAGCGCTATGTAGCTCAAGTTGTCCATCAGTACCTCGCCGTGCGCCGCCAGGCAGGTGATGCGCTCGATGAAGCGCTCGCCCGGCAGATGTTCGCGAACGACGGAAGGCACCTCGCCCGTCTCCTGCTGCCGGATGACATGCAGCTCGACCGGCCCGCCCGCGAGCGCCTCGCACAGGCGCGTGGTCGAGCCGTCATTGGCGAGCAACAAGGTGAGCACGCGGCGTTCATGCGCGGACGGCGTCACCGCGAAGCGTTCGCGCCGGATCGATGAGAGAGAGCTGGAGGACATGACAGAGATTCACCTGAGGATTCGACCGGTCGAGCTGCCGCATGGGCCGCGCGAGACGATGGCCAAGCTTCGTCGCCCCGCGCATCACGCCCTGCTCGAAAGCAGCTTGACCATGCCGGGCCAGGCGCAATGGTCGTACATCGCCGGGCCGGCGCGCGCCACACTGTACACAGACGCGGCGGGCACGCGTCTCGAGCGCGATGGGCAGGTCGAGGCACGCTGGCCGGATCCGTTCGATGCCTTGGCCTCGCTGTGCCACGGACACGAGGTTCGCATCGACTGCCGAGGCCAGATGCCGGCGGCTGGATTGAACTTCGCCGCCGGCTGGGTCGGGGTTCTCGGCTACGACGCCGCGCGCCATCTGCACCGCTGGCCCGAGCGGGCGCAACACGATCCGGTGTTGCCCGAGATGTGGTGGATGGCGGTCGACCAGGTGCTCGCGTTCGAGCATGCGAGCGGACGCTGGTGGCAATGCACCGCGCATGGGCCTTGCGATGCGTGGCCATGGTCGACCCCCGATCGCCAGGCGGCATGGGACAAGACGATCGAAGACGCACGCGGTCCGCGCGTGTCGAGCCAGCCGTGGCGCGCCGGCCCGCCGGTGCAGCGCATGGACCGCGCGCAATTCGAAGCCGGCGTCGAGTGCATCCGCACCCGCATCGCCGCCGGCGCCGTGCTGCAGGTCAACCTGACGCGGCGCGAGGACGCGGCCTTCGAAGGCGATGCCTGGTCGTTGTACGAAGACCTGGCCGCCGCCCACCCCGCGCCGTTTTCCGCGTATCTCGAAGCGCCGGGTTTCGCCATCGCGAGCTGCTCGCCCGAGCGCTTCCTGCAACTGCAAGGCAAGACAGTGCAGGCCAGGCCGATCAAGGGCACGGTCGCGCGCGGCGCCACGCCCGAAGCCGATGCGGCGAACCGCGCGTGGCTCGCGGCGAGCGAAAAGAACCGGGCCGAGAACCTGATGATCGTCGACCTGATGCGCAACGACATCGGCCGCGTCGCCGAGCTCGGCAGCGTGAGCGTGCCCGATCTGTTCGCACTCGAACCGTACGCGAGCGTCTGGCAGATGGTTTCGACGGTGCAGGCCACCCTGCGCCGGGATTGCAACGCCGCCGACCTGCTGCGCGCCTGCTGGCCGCCCGGATCGATGACCGGCGCACCCAAGCTCGCAGCGATGCAGGCGATCGAGTCGCTCGAGCCGCTGCGGCGCGGCTTCTATGCGGGCTCCATCGGTTACCTCGACTGCCGCGGCCAGATGGATTTGTCGGTCGTGATCCGCACCGCGATCGTCGCCGGCGGGCGCGTCATGCTGCAGATGGGCGGCGGCATCGTCGCGGACTCCGACGCGGCGAGCGAGTGGTCCGAGACGGTGGCGAAGGGTGAGCGGCTGGCGCGGGTTCTGCGGGGTGTCCCGAATGACGCCGCGTGATGTTTTCGCACCCGGGTCAAACCACGATCCCGTTCGCACTGAGCCTGTCGAAGTGCCGCACCGAGTGTCCCGCAGGCTCCCTTCGACAAGCTCAGGGCGATCGGAAATACAAGCTCAGCCCGAACGGGGCTCTTGTGTCGCCAACCCCATCGCCTTGTCCCCCAAGCCCTTCGGCAACGGGAAATGCGTGGTCTCTTCGACCCCCGGCATCTTGCGCACCGACAGCGCACCCAGCGCACGCAGCCGCTCGATGACGTGCTGCACCAGGATGTCGGGCGCCGACGCGCCGGCCGTCAGGCCGACACGGGCCTTGCCCTCGAACCACTCGGGCATCAGGTCTTCCGGCGAGTCGACCATGTAGGCATGGGTTCCGAGCCGCTCGGCCAGCTCGCGCAGCCGGTTGCTGTTCGAGCTGGTCGGGCTGCCCACCACCACCAGCACGTCGACCTTGGGCGCCAGCATCTTCACCGCGTCCTGGCGGTTCTGCGTCGCGTAGCAGATGTCCTGCTGCTTGGGCTCGCGCACATTCGGAAAGCGCCGCTTCACCGCCGCCAGGATTTGCGCCGCGTCGTCGACCGACAGCGTGGTCTGCGTCACGACCGCGAGCTTGTCACTTTGCGCCACCTGCACCGTGGCGACATCGGCCACGTCCTCGACCAGGTAGATGCCTTCGGTGAGCTGGCCCATCGTGCCCTCGACCTCGGGGTGGCCCTTGTGGCCGATCATGATGAAGTCGTAGCCTTCCTTGTGCAGCTTGGCGACTTCGATGTGCACCTTGGTCACCAGCGGGCACGTCGCATCGAACACGCTGAAGCCGCGGTGCGCCGCCTCGCGCCGCACCGCCTGCGACACGCCGTGCGCGCTGAACACCAGCGTCGCGCCGGGCGGGACCTCGGCCAGGTCTTCGATGAAGATCGCGCCCTTGTTCTTCAGGTCGTTGACGACGTAGGTGTTGTGCACGATCTCGTGGCGCACGTAGATCGGCGCGCCGAACTTGGTCAGCGCCCGTTCGACGATCTCGATCGCACGGTCGACGCCGGCGCAAAAGCCACGCGGCTCGGCGAGCACCACTTCTTCAAGACTCGACATCACAGCACCCCGATCAGATGAACTTCGAAGGTGACCGGCTGGCCCGCCAATGGATGGTTGAAGTCGAACAGCAGCCACTCGGCGCCGAGCTCGCGCACCACGCCGGCGTACGCGCCGTGGCCGTCGGGGGTCGGGAACTGCACCACGTCGCCGACCTGGTACTGCTCGTCGGGGTCCCCCATCCGGGCGAGCAAGCTGCGCTTGACACGCTGCACGAGTTCGGGGTTGCGCTCGCCGAAGGCCTCACCCGGCGCCAGGCTGAACGCCGTGCGGGTGCCCTCGTTGAGCCCCAGCAAACGGGCCTCCATCGCAGGCGCCAACTCGCCGTTGCCGAGCGACAAGGTGGCGGGTTTGTCGGTGAAGGTGTTGATGATGTCGCCGCCGTCGGGCCCGGCAAGGCGGTAGTGAAGGGTCAGGAAGGACCCCCTTTGGACTGGATTCAAGACAGCGCCCGGTTGGATAGACTGGCCCCAATTTTACGAGCCGGCGGGTTTGCCTCCGCGGCGCCCACCACCATGGCCTTCAAGGACATACCGCTGGATGCAAGGCCGCGCGAACGACTGCTTGCGCTGGGCCCGGCATCGCTCGCGGATACCGAGCTGATTGCGCTGCTGCTGCGCACCGGGCTGAAAGGCACCTCGGTGCTGCAGCTCGCGCATCAGCTGCTGGAAAACTTCGGTTGTCTCAGCGGCCTGCTGCAAGCCCAGCCCGCCGACCTGAAAGGCATCAAGGGCTTCGGCCCGGCCAAGCGCGCCGAGATCTCGGCCGTGATGGAGCTGGCGCGCCGCTCGTTGTCGCAGCAGCTCGCGACCCGCCCGGTGTTCGACTCACCGCAGCGAGTCAAGGATTTCCTGCGCCTGCAGCTCGGCCACCTCGCGCACGAGGTGTTCGCGGTGCTGTTCCTCGATGCGCAGAACCGCTTGCTCAAGCTCGAGGAAATGTTTCGCGGCACGCTGACTCAAACCAGCGTGTACCCACGCGAAGTCGTCAAGCGTGCGCTCGAGCTGCGCTCGGGCGCGGTGATCCTCGCGCACAACCATCCGTCGGGCGCGGCCGAGCCGTCGCGCGCCGACGAGTTCCTGACCCAGTCGCTGACGACGGCCTTGCAGCTGATCGATGTGCGGGTGCTCGACCACTTCGTCGTCGGCCAGAGCGAGGTCGTGTCGTTTGCCGAACGAGGCCTGCTGTGACGGCCCGGCTGCGCAGCCTGCAGGACCTGACTGCCCTGCGCAACGCGCTGCACGACGCCGCCGCCGACGCCGCACGGCGCGACGCCGAGATGCGCGAGCGCCTCGCGCGCGAGCAGCGCGAGCGCGACCTGTTCGCGTTGAGCGTCGGGCCGGTGCAGCCGCTGCGCCGGCACGCCCGCGCCCCGCTCGAACGAGCGCGGCCGCACCCGTTGCCGCGCCAGCGCGAGCGCGACGAAGCGGCGGTGCTGCGCGAATCGATCTCCGACGAGTTCGACGTCGAGTCGCTGCTCGAGACCGACGCAGCCTTGTCGTTTCGCCGCCGCGACATCGCCCCCGAAGTGCTGCGCAAGCTGCGCCGCGGCGTCTGGGCGATCCAGGCCCAGCTCGACCTGCACGGCCTGCGCCGCGACGCCGCGCGCGAGCAGCTCGGCGCGTTCCTGCGCGAGGCCGAGCGCCACGGCCTGCGCTGCGTGCGCGTGGTCCACGGCAAAGGCCATGGCTCGCCGGGGCGTGAGCCGGTGCTCAAGGACAAGGTCAAGGGCTGGCTGGTGCAAAAGAGCGAGGTCATCGCCTTCACGCAGGCGCGCGCCAGCGACGGCGGCCACGGCGCGCTGCTGGTGCTGTTGCGGCCCGCGAAGCCGAAGGCTCGGCCCAAGCCTATTTCGCACCCTTGATCCAGTCGGCGGCCGCAACCCGCCCGAGCGGCTGCGCCTTGCCACTGGCGTCGGGTTTGAAGACCACCGACTCGCCTTCGCGGATGTCGAACCAGTCGCGGCCGAAGGCATCGAGGATGTTCGGCTTGTGGGTGACGATCAGCGTGTTCTTGCCGGCCGCCGGCGGGGTGCCGGCGAGCTTGCGCATCGCTTCGGCGCGGCGGTCGTTCTCGATCGGCGTCACCACCTGGCCGCCTTCGGTGACGTCGACGCTCGCGATGACCTCGGCGCCGCTGATGAGGCGGCCGGTTTCGACCGCACGGTTGAAGCGGCTGGTGTAGACGCTGCCGAGCGGAATGCCGAGCTTGCGCCAGGCCTCGCCGACCAGGCGCGCCACATCGCGCCCGCTGTCGTTCAACTGGCGCTGCCTGGCCACGTTATCGAGGTTGAACGGATCGGTGTCGGCCTGGTCGCGGTGGGTCGCGCCGTGGCGCATCACGATCACGTGCCCGCCCTGGCGCAGTTGCGCAACCAGTGCGGGCAGGTCGACGCTCTGGGCCCGGGCCGTGACGGCGAGCGGGCCGGCAAGCAGCAGAACAATCCATCCGATGAGGAATTTCTTCACAAGCCATCCTTTAGCTGCTACTGTTCATTCATACAGTGAATGCTTCCGACCCCAGGCTGATCGCCCACCTCGACATGGACGCGTTTTACGCTTCGGTCGAGCTGTTGCGCTATCCCGAACTTAGAGGGCAAGCGGTGGTCATCGGCGGCGGCGGCGACCGCCGGCCGGTGCGCCTGCCGGACGGCAGCTGGCGCTATTCGCGGCTGCGCGACTACGCCGGGCGCGGCGTCATCACCACCGCCACCTACGAGGCGCGCGCGCTCGGCGCGCATTCGGGCATGGGCGTGATGAAGGCCGCGGCCCTGGCGCCCGACGCGGTGCTGCTGCCGGTCGACTTCGACGAGTACCGCAAGTACTCGCGCCTGTTCAAGGCCGCGGTGCGCGGCCTGGCGCCTTGTGTCGAAGATCGCGGCATCGACGAGATCTACATCGACCTCACCGAGCTAGCGGGCGCGCAGGCCGACGCCGGCCGGGCCATCGGGCAGGCGCTGAAAGACGCGGTGCGCGACGCGACCGGCGGCCTGAGCTGCTCGATCGGCATCACGCCGAACAAGCTCTTGTCGAAGATCTGCTCCGACCTCGACAAGCCGAACGGCCTGACGCTGCTCGCGATGGCCGACATCCCCTCGCGCATCTGGCCGCTGCCGGCCAAGAAGATCAACGGCATCGGACCGAAGGCGACCGAGAAGCTGGCGGGCTTCGGCATTCACACGATCGGCGACCTGGCGGCTGCCGACCCGGCGTTCCTCGTCGCCAACTTCGGCAAGAGCTACGGCGCCTGGCTGCACGAAGCGGCGCACGGCCGCGACGAGCATCCGGTGGTGACCTACAGCGAGCCGAAGTCGATCAGCCGCGAGACCACCTTCGAGCGCGACCTGCACGCGGTGCGCG
>OBEQ011652908.1_pt1 | contig 10539 bp, 10 predicted proteins | sample 1670901 | NCBI WGS metagenome assembly OBEQ01 (sample SAMEA104232315, study PRJEB22302) | groundwater metagenome | biome: forest; feature: aquifer; material: groundwater | place: USA | collected 2011-08-07 | depth 5.4 m | reverse complement strand
TTGTGATGAAGACGGGGGATACCAAAGAACGGACGTATTGCCTTGTTGGCTCCGAAGAAGCTAATACTGCCGAAGGAAAGGTCTCTGATCAATCGCCGATGGGTGAAGCCATGATCGGTAAACAAAAAGGGGATGCATTTGTATGCTGCGCTCCGTCGGGCGACCGACACTATAAAATATTAGAGGTTAAATAAACTTACACGAACAAAAACACCGGCTGGAAAAGTCGGTGTTTTTGTTGTAGAGTACAGAAATGTTTTGGGCTGACGCGCTTTCGGACAAGATAGAAAAGGCATATGCAAAAAAGATCGCATCAAAAGATGCGCTCGTTGTGCGTGATGAAAAAACAGCTTCGGGTCGCGTGCATGTTGGCTCTTTGCGTGGTATTGCTGTGCATGGCATTGTAGCGGAAGTGCTCAAAGAGCGTGGTGTTGCAGTGAAGTTTCTCTATGAGATAAACGACTTTGACCCGATGGACGGACTGCCGGTCTATCTGGATAATGAAAAATTTGCGCAACATATGGGTAAACCACTTTGCGCAGTGCCGTCGCCTGACGGAAAAGCAGAAAATTATGCTGAATATTTTGGCCAAGAGTTTGAAAGTGTCATTACTAATATTGGTTTTACACCTGAATTCTATCGTTCGAGTACGCTCTACAAAGAAGGGAAGTATAACAAGACAATACGGCTTGCACTTGAACATGCTGCTACAATTCGTGAAATTTATAAGCGTGTGTCTGGGTCGATCCGCGAGAGCAACTGGCTGCCGCTTTCTGTTATATGCGAGGTATGCGGAAAGATCGGGACGACTAGGACGACTTCTTTCGATGGTGAAAAAGTAGAGTACCAGTGCGAGCCTGCTATGGTGACGTGGGCAAAAGGCTGCGGCCACAAGGGAAGAATTTCTCCGTTCGATGGAAATGCAAAATTGCCGTGGAAAGTAGAATGGGCAGCAAAATTTGTCATACTCGATGTTTCCGTAGAGGGCGCAGGAAAAGACCACTCAACAAAAGGCGGAGCGCGCGAAATCGCAGATGCAATAAGTCGCGAGGTATTCAAACATGAACCACCATTCGATATTCCCTATGAATTTTTTAATATTGCAGGCAAGAAGATGTCTTCATCAAAGGGAATGGGTGTGTCTTCTCGTGAAATAGCGGATCTTTTGCCGAAAGAGTTACTGCGGTTCCTTTTGATTCATAAGCTGCCAAATCAGGTGATCGACTTTGCACCTGACGGAGACACGATACCGGTACTTTTTGACAACTATGACCGCTTTGCGGAGAAATACTATGGCAGTGTGCAAGACGACCAAAGCAGGGCATTCTACTTGAGTAACACAGAAGATGAGCGTAAGGATATTCACGCTCACTACTTACCGCGTCTATCGATCATCGCAACACTCGTACAAATGCCGCATCTCGATAGCTTCTTGGAAGTAGCAAAGCTGAAAGGAAGCGAATTGACCGATGAGGAAATTGGGGAGGTGCGTACACGGGCAATGTATGCAAAGAAGTGGCTTGATGAATATGCACCCGAAGATTTTAAACTTGAATTGCAAACAGAATCAGTACCTGAAAAAGCTCTAAGTATTTCTCCTGAACAGAAAAAAGCTCTGCAGAATGTTCTTATATATATTCAATCGCAAGAAAAACTTGATGGCCAGGAACTGCATACGCAACTCCATGAGATCCGCAAAGGATCCGGTCTTGAACCAAAAGACTTTTTTAGTCCCATCTACCTTGCTTTTGTTGGCAAAGAAAGCGGTCCCAAACTCGGCTGGTTCTTGAGTGTGCTCGACAGGGACTTTCTTGAAAGACGGCTCGCGGAAGTTTCCGCATAAAAAGTTGACAAATAGTCTAAAAAATTTTTCAAAAAAGTTATCCACAGGAATTTTGCTGTCGGTATTGCATGGATATAGATATGATATATATTTACATCAGAATAACGTTCTACTCTAAACACCACCGTCGTCGATCACATCGACATCCCGCCCCACCTCTCATACCTAGTAGCCACTTCTTACGAAGTGGTGAATTTTTTATCCACGTTTTTTGACAAAAGTTAATAATAATGATATAACTAAAGCTAGAAAAATTCTAAGTATTAGTGTTGTTTTACAGCAAGGAGAATGGAGTGGCACACGAAGCTGCAATGCGTTTAGCAGATCTAATTGAATGTGGCTTGCGAGCTCCGAATATTGTTGAAAAAAGAAGCAGATATATTGTTGAGGGTTTTAAGATTGATTGTTGTGTGATTGGCATGGCGTTCGTTGCCACGTATATCGAGCAAACAGGTTCGACAGTAGGCGTGGGGAATAAGTTTTGGGAATGTATAGATATGGTGGAGAGTAGCACAAGGAGTCAATTCGATTCTCTTGGTGAATATATTGGAGTTCCAAAAGATCTTCTGTACGCTGTTGAGTTAGAGCATCTTACAAAAATAGTCACGGCAAGCGAGATCGTTGTATTACTTCGTGTCGGTGAATATGATTCCGTATGTGAGACCAAGGAGGTTGTGTGAGGCTTGATAAAGTAACTGCCAAGCTTGATGAAATTTTCGAGATGCCGTACAACTATCAACTGTTGCGGCAATTTGCTCGAGATCTGGCGTATGAGTTGCCCCGCAACAATGTAGTGAATTTGTCGCAATTCAGAATGTTGGTTACGAACAGCAGAATCGGCAACGATGCATCCGCGCAAACATTGTTTGCGCGTGGAATATTGTTTGGACTTGTTGATGTATGCATCGCGTATGAAGCATGCATCAAAAACGAATTCGAGAAAAGATTCCTGGCGCACCTTGCGCATGATGTCTGTCTCGAATGGCACGCTGCGTTTTCCTCTAATCCACAGAGTCTGGTGTTCACGCATTTTGTCGGACACTGCGAATCATGCGCATCTTGCCAGGAAATTCTGGAAAGAAGCGGCAATGGCAACGATATGCCTATTTCGAGTTTTTTGACCCACTAGTCGATAATTTCTTAGCTCCTCTAGCCCCAGGCGGAATTAACCGCCTGGGGCATTGCTTTTTTAGGTGGGAAACTGTGGATAAATAAGTTGTCGATGTGGGGTAAAGTGGCATATACTATTAACTAAGTGGGAAGAAGTGGGATAAAGGTACCCACGACGTATGTTGATCGGTGAGTATATACACACGCTTGATGCGAAAAAGAGACTCTCACTTCCGGCTAAATTTCGCAAAGAGCTTGGTAAAAAGGTGGTGGTGACTTACGGATTAGACAAATGTCTGTTTGTCTATCCGGTGAAAGACTGGGAACGCGTAAGTGCGAAACTCTCGGAACTTTCGATGGGGAAGTCAGATACCAGAGGATTCAGCAGATTTATACTCGCAGGCGCAGTGGAAGTTGACGTAGACTCGATTGGGAGAATACTCATCCCCGAATTTTTGAAAGAGTATTCGAACTTGGCGAACAAGGTAGTGTTCGCAGGAGTGTACAACAGGGTTGAGATCTGGAACGAAAGTGCATGGAGTGATTACAAGAAGAGGATGCAAGAGCAGGCAGATACGCTCGCAGAGAAACTCGGAGAGATTGGTGTGTTGTAAGGTATGCATATATCAGTACTGACAGACGAGGTTGTTAAAGGATTGAATATCAGAGCGGATGACGTGGTGCTTGATGGAACTCTCGGCGGTGCTGGACACAGCAGAAAAATCTGTTCACGGCTCGGAAAGCAAGGGATGCTTGTCGGAATTGATGCAGACGAAAGCGCGATAGAACGAGCAAAAAAAATCCTAAGCGAATGCTCTTGCCAAGTTACACTCGATCGGTCCAACTTCCGTTATTTAGATACGATCATCGGTCAACATTACGTCCCCCACGTCTCAAAGATCATTTTGGATCTTGGAATTAGTTCGTTTCAAATAGATGCCCCGATGGAAGGAGAGAAGGGTAGGGGGTTTAGCTTTCAGAGAGACGAACCGCTTGTCATGACATTTGAGGAGAAGCCAGGAGACAAATTAACAGCAGCACAGCTTTTGGCAGTAGGAACAGAAGAGCAATTAGAAACGATCATATCGCGATATGGCGAGGAAAAATATTCACGCCGTATCGCCCGTGCGATTGTTCAACAACGGGAAAAAAAACCGATCGAGACGACTGGTGATCTTGTAGAAGTACTACGTGGGGCAACGCCGTCGGTATATCATCGGGGAAGGGTGCACTTTGCAACGAAGACCTTCCAGGCATTGCGAATGGCTGTGAATGATGAACTCGGTGCGCTTGAAGAAGGACTTGAAAAAGGGTTCAAGGTGCTTGCAAGCGGAGGGAGGATAGCAGTCATCTCTTTTCACAGTCTCGAAGACAGAATTGTAAAGAATTTCTTTCGGGATCGGGAAAAAGAGGGTCTCGCGAAGCGAATCACGAAAAAGCCAATCCGACCATCGGAGAAAGAAGTTAGGGAGAATCCGCGCTCACGAAGCGCAAAATTAAGAATACTTGAAAAAAATTAAACATTTCCTATGCAGCGATATATCGAAACAATTCAGAATCCGGAACGAAAGATATTCTTGATAATGGCAGCAATTTTGTTGTCATTGTTTGCTTTGTATGGCTACTTTTTGAATACGGCTATTATGCGCGTTGTCGCGCGAGAGGCTGCTATGAATACTATCTCACAACTCGATACGCGTTTAAGTGAACTTGAGTTTACCTATATTGAAAAGCAAAATAGCATTGATATTGAACTTGCCTATGAACGAAACTTTGTAAATGTAGCGCCGCCAGTATTTGTTTCAAGGGGAACAGGGCGGAATCTCACCTTACTGTCACGGCCAGGCGATCTATAGTTGACACAAGATATTTAAGCAGAACAATGGATGAATGAATCGTCGCGCCATAGTCAGAGTTAGAATACTGTTTGGGGGAATCTTCCTTTTTTCGCTGCTTATTGTTTCGAAACTGTATTTAGTACAGATTGTGCAAGGCGAGGTGCTTTCAGAGAAAGCTGATCGTCAATATTTGAATCCGAACTACGTTACATATAACCGTGGTTCTGTTTTCTTTCAGGATAAAAACGGCACGTCTGTTTCCGCGGCGACGCTTAAAACGGGCTATATCTTGTATATGATTCCCGTGCACGTTGTCGACCCACAGAAGACATTTGAACAGCTGACACAATATATCGAACTGGATAAAACTGATTTTTTTAAGAAGGCTGAAAAGAAAGATGATCCTTATGAAGAGCTTGCTGTGCATGTACCGAGCGAAATTGGGGAGAAAATAGAGGCTCTCGCGCTCGACGGTATTCATGTGCAAAAACAAAAGTGGCGCTATTATCCGGGAGGTTCGATGATGTCACATGCCCTCGGTTTTGTGGGTTGGGAGGGAGACAGTCTCGATGGGCGGTATGGAATCGAGCGTTACTACGAAGATGTCCTGTCACGCGATGACAGCGACGTCTACGTCAATTTCTTTGCTGAAATTTTTTCAAATCTAGGCAATGTGCTGACGAGCGAAGACAAGCGTTCGGAGGGAGATATTATACTTTCCATTGAACCGTCCGTGCAGGGATATCTGGAACGGAAACTGGAAGAGGTCACAAAGCAGTGGAATGCGAAGGGGGCAGGCGGTGTTATTATTAATCCGCAAAATGGCGAGATCTATGCTATTGCAGCGTACCCTACGTATGATCCGAATTTGTTTGGAGAAGAAAAAAGTGCGCATATATTTGCAAACCCCCTTGTTGAAAATGTGTTTGAAATGGGATCGATCATCAAGCCGCTGACCATGGCTGCCGGTCTCGACGCGGGAGTTGTGACACCGGAGTCAACCTACTACGATGCGGGCTTTGTCGAAATGGATCATGCACGCATCGAGAATTTCGACGGCAAAGGCCGCGGCAAAGTGAATATGCAGAAAGTGCTGAACGACTCTCTAAATACAGGCGCTGTCTATGTGCAGCAGAAACTAGGCAATGATACATTTTCCCAATATTTTCGCAATTACGGACTCGGCGAAGAGACGGGAATTGATGTTCCGAATGAAACTATGGGATTGCTCGATAACCTGAACAGTCCGCGCGATGTAGAGCATGCGACCGCTGCATTTGGCCAGGGAATTGCTATGACGCCGATTGGCACGGTACGCGCTCTCTCGGTTCTTGCAAATGGCGGCAAGCGCATTACGCCGCATCTCGCGAAACGTATTGATTACAGACTCGGCTATTCAAAGAGTATTGCGTTTCCTCCGGACAAGCAAGTGCTTAAACCGGAGACGTCAGAAGAGATCACGCGCATGCTCGTACATGTCGTAGACGAGGCTCTGCTTGAAGGAAAAGTGAAAATGGACCAATACAGCATTGCCGCAAAGACGGGTACGGCACAGATTGCCAAGGAGGGTGGTGGAGGATATTATGATGACAGGTATCTCCACTCGTTTTTTGGATATTTCCCCGCTTTTGAGCCAAAATTTCTTACGTTTATGTATTTGATCGAACCAAAAGGAGTTCGCTATGCTTCTGCAACGCTGACGTATCCGTTCATGGATATTGCAAAGTTTCTACTCAACTATTATCAAGTACCGCCTGACCGAGGTACTCTTCCACCGCCACCATAGAGATGAAATATTTTTTAAGAAAAAGCGTTGCAGCACTTCTTTCTGTTTTTGCGTGGCTGATCGTGCGGAAGTATAAGCCAAAGATTGTCGCCGTAACAGGAAATGTCGGCAAGACAACGACCAAAGACGCGATTTTCAGTGTGCTCGAGGTGCAGCGCCACGTCCGTAAAAGTGAAAAGAGTTTTAATAGCGAGATCGGTATTCCCCTTGCGATCATTGGTGCGCATAATCCGTGGTGGAACATTTCGAAATGGTTTTCTGTGTTTGGACAAGCCCTCTCTCTCATTTTTTTAAAACACAATTATCCTGTTTGGTTAGTTCTTGAAGTTGGTGCAGATCGTCCGGGAGATATTAAAAAGATTGCATCCTGGCTCAAGCCAAATATTGTTGTTGTAACACGGTTTGCAGAGGTGCCTGTGCATGTCGAATATTTCAATTCGCGGGAAGATCTTGTAGCAGAGAAACAGCATCTCGTAAGGGCGCTTCAGGAAAACGGACTTCTTTTGGTGAATCGTGATGATGAAGACGCGTACTATATGCGCAAATTGTTTTTGGGGCAGGTAGTTTCCTATGGTTTCCACGAGGGGGCATCCGTACAAGCAGACTATTGCAAGCCCTTTTTTGATGAGAACAATAAACCACTTGGTATTGTGTTCAAGGTGGCATATGACAATCACAGTATCGAGGTGAAATTGCAGGGAACGCTTGGTTTCGGCCAGGCGTATGCAGCACTCGCAGCGCTTACCGTGGGTGCTGCGAGCAATATACAGGTTGAAGATATACTCGCAGCGCTCTCGAAGCATGTTTCTCCACCAGGGAGAATGAAGCTGATTGACGGTGTGAAAAAGACATTGGTTATTGACGACTCATACAACGCTTCTCCTGTCGCGGTTGAAAATGCTTTGGCCGCTCTCGCGGAGCTGCCGTGTAAAGGAAGAAAGATCGTCATGCTTGGTGACATGTTAGAGCTTGGAAAATATTCTACAGACGAACATAAACGCATCGGGGCGCTTGCGGCAAAAGTTGCAGACAGACTGATCGTTGTTGGCTTGCGCGCTCGTGGTAGTGCAGACGGTGCGTTGAAGAGCGGAATCTCTCAAAAGTTTGTCACGCAATTTGATGGTTCGCGCGAAGCGGGGAAACAGTTGAAACTTGACCTCAAAGAAGGAGATATTGTTTTGATCAAAGGCTCGCAAGCGATGCGCATGGAGCGCGCGGTTGAGGAAGTGATGTTGCACCCGGAACTCAAAGAATCACTCTTGATCCGTCAGGATCCTGAATGGCAGAAGAAAGTGTAAAAGCGGAAAGCTCCTAGCGATTTCTCGTTAGGAGCTTGGTATATTAGGAGCTCGCCAGGCCTCTTGTTATGATTTTTTGTCTCCGAGCTTCTGCTCTTTGCTGTCGCAGACTGGCGTTTTCTGATGCAAGCGCAGTCTTGAAGTTAGCGAGCACGTCTTTGTGTCGACGGCTTTTCATGCCTGCCAAGAATTTCTTTTGACTCCGCCTGTTTTTATTTTCAAGCAAGCAACGAGCAACGTTTTCGTAAACATCGGGTGCTTGATTGCTTAGCGGAGTAGTTTTGAGCAGACTGCAAATGAACGCGCCGAAGCAATATGGCCCATATTTTGGCCATAAACCCACGGGTATGGGAGTTGTAAACAGGAGGCTGATTCCCATACGTTCAGAAACATCAAACATTTGTTTCTTTGAGCCATAGGCTGCGATACGGAGCATTTTGTTTCTTGTCCCGTGCTTTCTCCAAAGGTGAAAGTTATAACAAAATCCGAATGTTATAAATATGAGCGCTACAATTAGAAAAAGAAAGTGACTCATCTGAACTCTCCTTGATTTCACGCGGACGTGACAGACTGCGCTGACTCTGGCGGACCAGACACGAGGGAAGGCGGACCTTCCAGCGCAGTGACTTTTTAACTTGCGATATTATATCATAAAAAGAACATTTGTCAATTATTTTGTTGCTTGGTATACTGAACAGGCGTACATATTGAGTACGTGCGCGACACACGCAACGGCCCTATCGTCTAACGGTTAGGACAAGGCCTTCTCAAGGCTTAAATCAGAGTTCGATTCTCTGTAGGGTCACCCAAAGCAACAAAACGGCTCGCAAGAGCTTTGAATCCATTTTTACATTGATATTCCAACGTATTTTCGGTTAAGGTGAGTTCGGAAAAAATTACTTTGATGATTTGCTCCTTTTCCTGCGGATTGGCAAATGAGTAGTAAGACATTGAGTTTTTTAGGAGTTCGGAAAGTTTTACCACTTCTCGAACCGTTTCTTGCATAGAGACATCAGAAACAATTTCTGCTTCACTCAATGCAACAAGTTCCGCATTGAGACCTGTCTCTTCCGCCGCAAGTTTCTCGGGAGTGTATGCGCCTGTTTTGAGAAGTGATAATCTATTTTTGTTGAGATATGCAAGGTCTTCACGGATTTTCTTTTTGCGACGTTCAGCCACTTCAAGCTGGCTCATTCGTTTCTCATCAAGAAGAGCGATGTCGGTACTCGCTCGTGCATCAATCTCTTCAAGTTCATCGTTAGTAAATGTTAGACGCTCCATCAGTGCACCTATCTTTTTTGCAATAAAATCAAAATTAAAGCTTTTTGTCGGATTAGTACAGCTTCTATCACATCGCGCACCGTAGTACATAATTCCTTTCTTTGGATACGGCGTGTATACACGTCCACACACGCCGCAGTGTATCGTTGCGCGGAGAGGATGGTCTAAGAGTTCTGTATAGTGCGCACTCTTGTTCTTCTTACGCAATTGTTCCTGCACCTTGTTGAAAAGTTCTTCTGGAACAATTGCTTCGTGGCTGGTACTTGCTATCCAGACCCCATCATTTCCAAGTACCTTTCCTGTGTAGAAGAGATTGGTGAGTATTTTGTGTATGGTGTTGAAAGTTGGTAAGCGTGATATTTTCTCTATTTCGAGACGAATATCGTCCTCTTCTTCGGCCAACACTTCTTCTTCAGTTCTACGCCGACGCATGAGCGGCATAGTGAAACCTTGTTCAATTGCCCAACGTGCAAGGTCTGCCAAGCTCCATTGCCCAGTTGCCGCCATTTCAAAAAGTTGTTTGATGATGGGCGCTCGTACGGGATCAATTGGTTTTCGCTCCATAATGCGCTCATTGAGATAACCGACGGGAGCTCGGTAGGTACATATCCCAAGTCCTCGCTTACTTTTCATTGTGAGCGTTACCTTTTCACGGGTTGTACGCGAGTGGTGTTCTGCAAACATCCCATCTATGTCCATGTGTAGTTCACCTGAACTTGTTTTGTCGTATTGTGCGAGCGTGAAGCGTATATCTACTCCTGCCTTCATCAATTTACGGAGTATGGTGTCATCGCCTTTATTTCTGCTTGCACGGTCCCAGCATAGAAAAATAACTCCTTTGAAATATTCCTTGCTCAACCATTGAACGAGGCGATGGAACTTTGGGCGGTCAACACGATACTGAACCGTATTGCCGTCACCGAAAGTGAGTTCTATGTTCTCCTTAAAACCTGAATGTCGCTCCGAGACAGTACCTTCCGTTGCAAAACCATCCAGTGTGAGCGCAGCGATTGGCAGGTGCTCTCTGAACGCAAACCGCATATTTTCTGATTTCTGAAATTTTATGGAGTTCTTTTGATTTTCTGTATCGTCTGTGCTTTTACGGTTATATATTAAATAACAGTTGCGGTATTTTCCGCTCTGGATACTATCAAGCAACTCCTTTTTTATTTTTTCAACCGAGGCCATTAAAATTTGAGTCGTTAGTGATGATATACCCCTCTGAAATTAGACGCCTATGAATCTTTCTTAAAACATCACCAAGCTCAGTTAATGAGTCAATTGTTTCGCGAGTGAATGTTTCAGAACACAAAGAGGGACAACGAAACGAACCATTGTTGCTAGACAAAAGTCCTCGTTGCCCCTCTTTAAGTACAAACTTTT
>OBEQ010106689.1_pt1 | contig 10541 bp, 9 predicted proteins | sample 1670901 | NCBI WGS metagenome assembly OBEQ01 (sample SAMEA104232315, study PRJEB22302) | groundwater metagenome | biome: forest; feature: aquifer; material: groundwater | place: USA | collected 2011-08-07 | depth 5.4 m | reverse complement strand
TCTCTTCGAGTTCTTGAATATCCCCTTTGAACTCATCCCGCTCCCCCAGCTCGCGCTGGATCGCCTGCATCTGCTCGTTGAGATAGTATTCCTTCTGGGTCTTCTCCATCTGCTTCTTGACGCGGGTCCGAATCTTTCTCTCGACTTGCAGGATCTCGATCTCGGTCTGAATCTGGCCGTAGAGTTTTTCCAACCGCTCGCCGGGGCTTTCGATCTCGAGGATCTTCTGCTTTTCGGGAAGTTTGAGCGACAGATGGGCCACGATCGTATCGGCCAGTCGTGAAGGATCATCGATCGTCGCCACGGAGGCCAACATCTCGGGCGGGATCCGTTTGTTCAATTTCACATAGGTCTCAAAGGCCGCCTTGATCTCCCGCATCAACGCCTCAACCTCGACGGAGACCTCCCGGTTCTCGATCAGCTCCTCGACCTCCACCATAAAGAAGGAGGGATTCGGGACAAACCGTTTGATCCGGGCACGTCGCTTCCCCTCGATCAAGACCTTCACCGTCCCATCGGGAAGTCTGAGGAGTTGAATAATCGTCCCCAGGGTCCCGACCGGATAGATGTCGTCGTCCCTCGGGTCGTTTGTCTTGGGATTGATCTGGGCGGAGAGGAGGACATCCTTCTCCTTGCTCATCGCCTCCTCAAGGGCCGCAATCGACTTCTCGCGCCCGACAAAGAGGGGAACGACCATGTGGGGAAAAACAATGATATCCCGCAACGGCAAGAGCGGGACGAGATAACCGACCGTCTTTTCGGGCACATCAGGATTGTGTCCAAACATGAAATCTCCTAGGCCGACTCGGCCTTTTTCTCATAGACATAGACCGGCTCTTGATGCCGGAGGATCGCATCATCACTGATGATAACCTCCTTGATACCGGTCCGGGAAGGAATGTCATACATAATTTCGAGCATGACCGTTTCGAGGATCGCCCTCAAACCTCGGGCCCCCGACTTCTTCTTGATCGCCTCCGCAGCAATCGCCTGGATCGCCGCGGGGGTAAATTTGAGTTTCACCCGTTCAAATTCAAAGAGACGTTGGTATTGCTTGAGCAGGGCGTTCCGTGGTCGGGTCAAAATATCAACCATGGCGCTTTCATCCAGTTCCGTCAGGGTCGCCACGACCGGAAGACGACCGATAAATTCGGGAATGAGTCCGAACTTGAGAAGATCTTCCGTCTGCACCAGTTCGAGAAGTTTGGACATGTCTTCCTTCTTCCCCTTCACCTCCGCCCCGAAGCCCATCCCCTTGGATCCGGTCCGGCGACCGATGATGTCCTCGATCCCGACAAAGGCACCGCCGCAGATAAAGAGGATGTTCGTCGTATCGATCGGGATAAACTCCTGTTGCGGATGTTTTCGTCCCCCCTTGGGAGGGACATTCGCGACGGTCCCCTCGATGATCTTCAAAAGGGCCTGCTGGACCCCCTCCCCGGAGACATCGCGCGTAATCGACGGGCTGTCCGATTTTCTTGAAATCTTGTCGATCTCATCAATATAAACAATCCCCCGCTCGCAGCGCGCCTTGTCGTAATCGGCCGCCTGGAGCAGATTCAAAATAATATTTTCGACATCCTCGCCGACATAGCCCGCCTCGGTCAAGGTCGTCGCATCCGCGATCGTAAACGGAACATTGAGGATCTTCGCCAGTGTCTGGGCGAGAAGGGTTTTTCCGGAACCGGTCGGGCCGACCAGAAGGATATTGCTCTTTTGGAGATCGACGTCGCTGGAGGTGGCCCGGCTTTCGATCCTCTTATAATGGTTGTGGACCGCAACGGCGAGGATCTTCTTCGCCGTCTCCTGACCGATCACATACTCATCAAGAACTTTTTTGATCTCGACCGGCTTCGGGACACTGGAGCGCGAGACCACCTGCGTCGTCCGGGCATTCTCCTCCGAAATGATATCATTACAAAGGTCGATACATTCATCGCAGATATAAACGGTCGGCCCCGCGATCAGCTTCCGCACCTCCTTCTGCGATTTTCCGCAAAAAGAGCAGGCCAAATTGGTGGGATCTTCGACAAATCCGCGCGTCACGGCTTATTCCCCTTTCCGACGAGCTCCATCTTTCGTCCGCCTTTGTCACGAAACGTCACCACTTCGTCGATGATACCGTATTCCCTGGCCTCTTCGCCATTCATAAAAAAATCCCGCTCCGTGTCCGACTGAATTTTTTTCATCGGCTGCTTCGTATGTTTCGCAAGGATCAGGTTCAATTCCTCTCGGAGCCGGAGGATTTCGCGGGCCTGGATGTCGATGTCGGTTGCCTGACCGGAAAAGCCCCCCATCGGCTGATGAATGAGAATACGTGAGTGAGGCAGGGCAAAACGTTTTCCCGGGGCGCCGGCCGCCAACAAAATGGCCCCCATCGAGGCCGCCTGCCCCATGCAGGTCGTCGAGATGTCGGGCTTGACGTATTGAATCGTGTCATAGATCGCAAGCCCCGCCGTGACGCTCCCGCCGGGGGAATTGACGTAAAGATGGATGTCCTTGTCCGGATCTTCGGACTCCAAAAAGAGGAGTTGCGCGATCACCAGATTCGCCACTTCGTCGGTAACGGCCGTGCCGATAAAAAGAATCCGGTCCTTCAGGAGGCGCGAATAGATATCGTAGGCCCGTTCGCCCCGATGCGTCTGCTCGATCACCATCGGAATGAGTTGCATCTGCGTCATGAAATTACCTTGATTGTAGACTGAGACAGCACAAAATCAAGGGCTTTTTCCTCACGGAGCACCGCTTTGACGCGTTCGGACAAGCGGTGATCGCGATCGTGTTGTTTCCAGTGGGCGGCTGATTGGCCCGCCTGGCGAGCCATCTCCTCGATCCGTTTCTCAGCCTCTTCCTGCGTCACGGAAATATTTTCTTGTCTAGCCACCGCGTCAAAAAGAAGCATCCCCCGCACCTGAACGATCGCCTCTTCTCGATTTTTTTCATCAAAATCTATTCGGGTGATGCCGGCCTTTTCGGGGGTCAGGCCTTGGGCCTTCAGATTTTCCTCAAGACGGTGATACATCTCGTCCTGTTCCATTTGGATCATTCCTTCGGGGATAGAGAAGGGATTGGCTTGGCCCAGTTTTTCAATAATCGTCCGTCGGAGCTTGTTTTTCGCCGTCTGTTCTTTGGTCCGGGTCAGATCCTCTCGAATCCTCTCCTGCACCTCGACCAGTGTGGTGAACGGACCGAGGTCCTTGGCAAAGTCATCATTGAGCTCCGGCAACTTCTTCTCCTTGAGATCCTTGACCTCGATCTCGTAGTCGATTTTCTTCCCTGCAAGGTTCTTATCGGTCCACTGGGGGGGAAGAGTTACGCCAATCCTCTTTTTTTCCCCCACCCCCATCCCCTGAAGCCCCGACTCCAACTCAGGGAAGAGGTACCCCTTTCCCAATTCCACCAGAAAATCCTTGCCGGTAAAACCGGCCAGGGGCTGGTTCTCTTGATAGGCCTGATAGTTCAGGGTCAGGACGTCCTGGGCCTTCGCGGGGCGGGCTTCGGAGAGAGGGATCAGTTGGGCCAGCCTTTCTTGCAATCCCTTGAGATTTTCCTGGATCTCGCTCTCGGTGACCTCGATCTTTTCCTTCTCCAATTTCAGTCCGGTGTATCCCTTAACCGCAATCTCAGGGACAATCTCGACGGTCGCCTGGTAGGTCAGCTCCTGCGCGGGACCAAAACCGGTAATCCGAATCTCGGGAGGCGCCACGGGATTCAAATCGACCTCTTGAATGACCTCCGGGTAGCTCTTTTGAACCAGATTACGAATCGCCTCGGACTCCGCATCGGCCCGGTAGTGCTGCTCCAGGACGGTGCGGGGAATTTTACCGGCGCGAAACCCTTTGATCTTCGCCTGCCGACCGATCTTTTCGTAAACGGCTGTCAGATCCTCTTCGACATCGGTCACCGGAATGACGACATCGATTTCTTTTTTAATCTCCGAAATATCGCGGATGGTTACTTTCATTGTCGGAAAATACCGGAGGGAGAGGCAGGAGTCAAATAAAGATGCCGCGTTATATTTTTATGCCGCGGGAGGGATTCGAACCCCCATGGTTTTACCCGCCAGGTTCTAAGCCTGGTGCGTCTACCAATTTCGCCACCGCGGCCATAAAAATTTTAGCGCCTGGAGGGATTCGAACCCCCGACCCCCTGGTTCGAAGCCAGGTGCTCTAATCCACTGAGCTACAGGCGCAGAGAAAAATTGACTGCAATTTGCCACAAAGCGCGAGGGAATCAATTTAATTTTGGTTGTTGATCCTCTCTTGTCTTCTCTATAAGACCGGGCCAAGGAGGTGTCCCATGAAACGAAAATACCGATTTCTCGTCATTCTGGCTGTCTTCATCATCGTCATAACCCCCTCGTTGCTTCCGGCGAACTCTCCTTCCGCCTATGGGCCGAAGGGAAGACGGTTCGGTGCCGGACTTCACCTGGGAGAGCCGACCGGTTTCACCTTTAAAGGGTATCTCAACAGACGACTCGCCGTGGACGGCATCTTTGCCTGGTCGTTTGTCGATGACGCCTTTACCCTGATCGGTGATGCCACCTATGAAATCATGGATATTCCGACCGATACCCGCGCGATCACCCTCCCCTTTTATGTCGGAGGCGGCTTCAAGGTGGCGGCCAATGCGGGACCGAGCGACAAGACCGAGGCCACAATCCGGGTCCCGATCGGCGTTGCCGCACAATGGGTGCGTTATTCTGTCGAGGTCTTTTTTGAAATCGGCCCCGGTATTAAGGTAGCCCCGGAGACTGCATTCGATCTCACCGGCGGGATCGGGGCTCGATTCTACTTCTGAGAATAATGCTCGATCCGATTCCAGGTCTGCGTACGGCCTAGAAGCGAGATTCCGATAAAGCCGCGGATGTTGAGCTTTTGGCCGTCTTCCGAGACGGCGAGTTTGCATCTGTAGATACTGCCGTTGTCGGGATCGAGGACCTTGCCTCCCTTCCATTCTCCGTTCACCTCTTTGAGGCCCCAGAGGACCCGCATCCCCGCAATCGTTTGATTGTGAAATTCGCCCGAACATTCGGTACACGGCTTTTCCAAGGTATCGCCCGGCACCAAACTCTTGACCGCCTTGCCGTAGAGGACGCCGTCGGTCTCATAGAGCTGCATGACGCTCCGAGGCTGTCCGGTCTTGTCGCTGATCGTCTGCCAATAGCCGACGGGAGAACGGAGATCGGTGGCGTGAGCGATGGCGACGATGCCCATCAGAGTCATTAATAAAAAGAGAGATTTTTTCATGGGGCCTCCTTTGTGTAGGGAGGCATCACTAACAAAAGTTGGGGGTGAGATAAAGGGTTTAGTGAAGGGGTTCGGGGAGAGAGCAGGATCTCTCCCCGACTTTAATGTGGGCCATGCAGGGATCGAACCTGCGACACCCTGATTAAGAGTCAGGTGCTCTACCGACTGAGCTAATGGCCCGAAAGGGCCACCTTACTAGCCAGTTGGCAAAAGGATTTCAACCCCCAACCGTTATTTCCGATAAATCGCCCCCGCGGCGATTCCGGCGACGGCGAAGACGGCCAGTGACGCCATCAGCCAATTTGCAAAGTGACTTTGGAATGACCCGTTGACAGAACGACCCCCTTCGCCCAAATTGCACAATCATGTCCCCCACAGATCCACTTCCTCTCTCAGACTTCCCAAAGCTCCACTGTCCGTTTATTCGCCAAACTTTTAAAATCGATCCGGGTGATTGGGAAAAAGAGGGGCGCCCTCTTGGACTCCGAGCACCTGAAGTCTATCTGGTCGTCAATCGGATCAGTCCCGGATATGAATGGGTTCTGGATGATCCCGAGACGATCGCCGTCGAGAAGCTGAACGGCTCGAACGTCAAGATCAAGACCGAAAAGGGTCGGCTGGTCGCCGTCCAGAATCGCCTCAACCTGATCGACCCCTTGCAGGTCATGAAAGGGAAGACCTTCATCATGGAAGGGATCTTTCGCTCATTGGGAAAGGGATATGTTAAGGAGGATGGAGAACAGGCCGGGGAACTGATCGGCCCAAAGGTCCAGGGAAATCCGTACAAGCTCGATCTCCACGAATGGTATCCGTTTGAGAAGGCGGTCAAAGACCTGGCCTATCGTTCCTTCCACGAGCATGAGCGAAATTTTCAGAACTGGAGCGACTGGTGCAGGGAGGGGCTCGCCTCGAGATATTTCTTGAAGAGGGCCTCGAAGACCGGCTCACCGGACCGAGTGATGGCGGAGGGGATTGTCTTCTACAATCTGAGGCGACGCGCGGAAAAAAAGACCTGGATGGCCAAACTGCGCCGCGACATGTTCGACTGGTTCTACGCCGACAAGATCCGGATTTACGACTATGTCCCCGGGGGACGAGAGGGCGTCGAGGATCAAGACCATTTTGATTAACAGATGGCTAGGCGATAGCCGGACTTGCACTCAAGCAGAATCTTGGTTACTAAAGACCCAGATCCTCTAAGCGATCGAGCATTGGCCGGAACGGTATGAGCAAGCGTCGGATTCACTCCGCGCTTGCGAATGGTGTAGGGGGTATGGGGGACGTTGGCGAAGCCACCCCCCATTATAACGGTGGGCTTAGCTCAGTTGGTAGAGCGCCAGGTTGTGGTCCTGGATGTCATCGGTTCGAGCCCGATAGCCCACCCCATTCAGCCCTTTGGCTTGCTTTTAGGAGCAGGTCAAAGGGCTTTCTTATTGAAAACTCTAAGGTTTTCTCTCTGAGTTGCAATTTCGAAAAGACGAAATTGATCAACTGGCGTTTTTGCTCGACTTTCGAAGTCTCAAAAAGCTCATAGGCTTGACCATCTGACCGTACCCCCGAAAACCAGCCCAGTTGAAAGCTCAAAAATCTCCGCTGTGTCTGAAATATTTGTAATGGCCTGAAATTACAAGGTTTTTGGCTCACTGAAGTCAATTTAACGTCGGTCAGCACCCTCTTTTTCCTTCGATTTTGAACGAGGGATGTGAACACTTTTTGTGTGCCAGGCTCAAACAGGGAAGAGATCCTTTAAATCATTGGCGAGTAACTCCAAATAAGGATCGTAGATCTCTTGCCCTGTACGATACATCGCGCTCTCACGAAGGCGAAGGAGTCCAAGATCGGTGAGTTTTGAAAAATTTTCCTTCCGAATTTTAATGGCCCTCTTTAGGTACTTCTGAGCACTCTCTATTTTGAGATGCTGCCTTGCCACTTCCCAATCCTTTTCTCTCATCCGCGCAATAGTCGCAAAGAGATCGAAGGCATGGTGTCGTCCTGAGTCACTCAGGTTGTCTGTTCGATTTTTGCGGTCCTCGAAGGCGTGAAGTTTGAGAATTAAGTAATTGTAGGCCGAGGGGATGAAAAGGATTTGGTTTTTGAGATTCAGGTCAGAGCCAAGCTGCCTTGGATCTACCAATTCCTTTCCGATCTCAATGCCGGCGGCCTCCTGGGTCAGATAGGCATGAATACCTTCTGCCCCTTTTGGCTTAATGCGAGGTTTTTTGATTTCAACCTTTCTTTTTTCAGCTTGATCCGGAGGTGCCGCCAAAAGATCAATCCTGACGATCCTTAGTTGCCCATAGAGCATGATCTGTTTTGAAAACTGGAAGTTTTTAGCCTCGGGAATGACTCGATAACCCAAGCGATCTAAAACACGTTTGAGTCCTTCTATCTTTTCCAGATCCGAGATCAGACTTGCCGAAAGAAAGAGATCGAGATCACCTGTCGATCGAATTTGTAGATCGAAGGGATACCGATGGGTCTTGGAGGTCAGGTATTTCATTCTCAGATAGAGGCTCATCCCTCCACCCAAAATGATCGGGATATTATCGGTATCAAGCTCCCTCACCAATTCGAGAAGAGAATGAAACAATGGATCATTGTCAGTCATTTTAAATTCTCCAAAATCGCCTTGCGAACAGAAGTCGCAAGCTCTTGTTCTCGCTTATCGAGCCTTGAGAGTTCAAGATAGCATTGGACCGGAGAAGACCATCGAATACCCCTTTTCTCTCTGACATCAAAATAAGGAAAGGAATCGTCCGTCTTCTTGAGAACAATGTTGTAGAAGCGTTCCTCTTTATATGTCTCAAAGGGGCCAAAGTCATTTGTATAGATCGTAGAGATTTCGGACGGCGTTGTCACCGCATAGCATTCTGCCGAGCTCTCACCACTGAGAACCCACGGCTTGGAAGAAAGTTTTGCAAACCATTTAAGACCCTCCGGAATCTTGAGCCGGACAGTTTCGGTGACTTTCGGAGGTCGGTAGTCCTCTTCAAGGCGTTGGAGTAATTTATCGGGTTGGAGTAAAAGAATTCCCTTCCGGTCTTTCTCAATCATCAGTTCTTCTTCCATGCCTGAAAGGACCTTTGAGGTTGCTGATAAAGAAAGATTCCCGCCCAAGTTCTTAATCACCTTCCAAACTTCATTGACTGAATCAAACCTTCTTTTGGAAGAGAGAAAGAGTCGCCCAACGAGTGAACTGTTTCCTGAAAATATTTTCTTGATCGGTTGCGATTCCCGATATTGATTCTTTTGGTCCAATCGAATGGCGACAATTTCGGGAGACCGGATCCAGTAATTTCCACTCAGGTCAAGGCCGCTCACCCCTTCGTTTTCAAGCATCTCGAGAATCGCCTTGGAAAGGTAAGGGACAATGAGCAATGATTTCTTCTTGTTTGCATAGCTCCTGAGCCGTATCAGTCCTTCGCGAACCAATTTTGGGGCTGTCCGAGCCTTCACCACGGCCCTAAACTCAACCCTTCGACTTTGCCAGGCGATGGCCACCTTGACAGAGGGCTCACTTTTCTTGGTCTCTTTGATCGAGAGAACCTCAAGCGGGCTATAGAGTCCCTTTTGTCGACCCAGTCTGGATATAATCTGATTCTCGGTGATTGGCATATTTTCCTATATTACTTTTATTTCCTAAATAGGAAAATATTATAAAATAGGAAAATAATCAAGCCCTTCTTGCAACTCTGTGGTAGCCGGATGAAAATGTCAGTAGGCCTCCTGGGGAAAGGCGGGAGGTTAAAGATGCTACTGACAATGAAAGATCAAAGGAACATCGAGGTAATACAGGCGGTGATGGATCGGAGGATGACGGTTACGGAAGGGAGTCGAGTCTTGGATCGATCGCTCCGAACGATCTTCCGGATGTTGAAGCGGCTGAGGGAAAGGGGACTCAAGGGACTGGTTCACGGTTCCCGAGGCAGAAAGAGTTTCCGGCGGATTCCGGATAAGATCCGGCAACGGATTGTAAGATTCAGGGGACACAATACGTAATTGAAGGCAACTGTGCACTTTATGGGTTCTCTCTCTTTCCTTCTTTTCGCCCTTCCCTCATTTTCTCGCGTCTTTCCTTGGCCTTCTTCATTTCCGACCGGCACTCGTTTGAAAGCTCCGCTTGCGGTACAGGTCTTCCGCATTTCTTCCATTCCTTGACGGGCCTTGGCGATTTTTGGAAATGCGGTTCTTTTTCATAAAGCCTCCTGTCTCTGTTCTTTGTCTACTCGATGTAGACATGCCGATCCCTTGCAGGCAATCCAAAAATCGCCTAAGTGTCCGACCAATGGACCGGGCTGGTCGAAAAGGAGATCAACATGATTTTAAATGACAGTTGGCAAATTTATGCCCTGGGCTCCGCTTTGTTTGCGGGCTTAACGGTTCTCTTTGGAAAAATCGGCGTGGCCGAGGTGAAGTCGGACCTGGCGACCTTTATCCGAACCCTTGTCATTCTCGCCCTAACCGCCTTCATCGTCAGCGTACGTGGAGAGTGGCAAAAACCGCAAAATATTTCACGCCATACGATGTTATTCCTGACACTCTCCGGAGTCGCAACAGGCCTTTCATGGCTCTGCTATTATCGGGCGTTGCAACTGGGCCCCGCTTCCCGCGTGGCTCCCGTCGATAAACTGAGCGTCGTTTTCGCCATCGTTTTAGCGTTTCTCTTTTTACACGAACAGATCACCTGGAAAATCGCCCTGGGCGGGCTGCTCATCACGGCAGGTTCGTTCATCATGCTTTTGAAATAACCTGACAAGGCCCGATCATCAGGCTTTAGCGTGTCATTGACCCCATGTGTTGCAACTTCCCCCTTAAAGAAATCAATGAGCCTTCCGACCGGCTCGATGGGGAAAAATTAAAAGACAGCCCAGTATAAAGACAAACAACACCGCCGAGGCGGAATAGCGGCTCAAGGCCAAGCCTCCGGAGCTGATCGGCTTGTCGAGAAAATCACCGACCACGGCCCCCAACGGCCGGGTCAAAATAAACGCCGCCCAAAAGAGAAAAGTTCTGGAAAGACGTGTCCGGAAAGAAAGCGCGGCCACAACCGCCAGTAAAAGGCCGAAGACAATCGCCCCGCCGCCGTAACCCAGCCCCGCCGTGTCGGCGGTCCAGTCGCCCAGGGCGGTTCCCAAAGTTTGCGAAAACAGGATGGTGACCCAGTAAAACATCTCGGTCTTCGGACTGCTGACCGTGTCAACGGAAATAGAACCCAGAGACCGATGCCAGATCGCCAGAAATCCCATCAACAAGACAAAAAGCAATAAACTCCCGCCAGCGTAACCGATCCCC
>OBEQ011443145.1_pt1 | contig 10542 bp, 13 predicted proteins | sample 1670901 | NCBI WGS metagenome assembly OBEQ01 (sample SAMEA104232315, study PRJEB22302) | groundwater metagenome | biome: forest; feature: aquifer; material: groundwater | place: USA | collected 2011-08-07 | depth 5.4 m | reverse complement strand
GGCCCCCAGCCGCTCGACATCGGCGGCCGCGTGGGCCGCGTGACCGACGTGACCGACGAGGTCACCGGCCTGTACGCCTTCGCCCAGGCCTGGCTGATCGACCGCTTGTACGCGCGCGCCCAGGCCGGGCTGGAGTACGACCGGGTCACCAACGAGATGTCGCGCCTGGAAGACGCGTTCGTCTCGAGCAACCTCCGGGCCGAGGCCGGCGCGCGCGTGCTGCCGCTCCTGCAGCTGGGCGGCTTCTACGGCGATCGAAGCGCGCTGATCGGCCTGCCCGACACCACCCTGACCGGCGTGCGCACCGAACGCTCCGGCCAGGTGCAGGAGTTCGGCGGTCGGCTCGCCTTCGCCACGCCCGAGGACCGGCTCATGCTCGACGTCTCGGGCGGCTACCGGATGACCGACTGGAGCTTCGTCGGCAACCAGGCCGGCGACATCACCGGACGCAGCATGTTCGGTACCTTCCGCGCCAGCCTGCAGCTGTCACCGACGGCGTCGATCTACTTCCGCGCCGAGGCCAGCACGACCGACTGGGTCAACCATCGCATGGGCCAGCAGGAATTCATCGACCAGCGGCCCAACGGCGCCGGTGGCAACACGCGCGTCGATCTGCGCGGCGACCTGGGCTACATTTACTGGTTCGAGGGCCGCTGGGGCTTCCGCGTCTCGCTGGGCGGCGGCTACTTCGACAAGGGCCCGCTGTTCAACCAGGACTTCGAGAGCGGCCTGGCCCGCCTGGGCGTCGGCTTCACCTCGCGCTACTGAGCCTTCAAGAGCGCGTCGATCTCGGTCTTGACCTTCTTCTCGTCGCCGGCGTTGTAGCCCTCGTGCACGGTCTTGATGATGCCCTTCTTGTCGATCACGTACGACGTGGGCATGGTGGCCGGCTCGTACTGCTCGGCGCTGGTCGACGACGGGTCGAAGAGCACGGTCAGGTGCTGGATCTTCGCGCTCTTCAGGAACTTGTCGGCGTTCTCGCGCTTGGTGTCGATGTTGATGGTCACGATGACCACCTCGGCGCCCGCGTCCTTGTAGGCCTTGGCCAGCTTGTCCAGCTCGGGTAGCTCCTTCTTGCAGGGCTTGCACCACGAGGCCCAGAAGTCGACCAGCACGACCTTGCCCTTGAGCCCGGACAGCTTGACCGTGCCGCCGCCCATCGCGGCCAGCGAGAAGTCGGGCGCGCGGTTGCCGGCCTTGCCGGCGGCCGCGGCGACGGCCACGAACGCGAGCAGCGCCAGTGCACCGGTCGCGACGCTCGAGAGCACGATACGACGACGGGTCATGCGGCTGAGACGGGTGCGAGTGGCCATCGATTCATCTCCGTGGAAGGAGGGAAACTGCGGAAATCACTTGCTGACCGCGGCCAGCTCCTCGTCGATCGCTTCGGCCAGCCAGGTCGGATCGGGTGCGCCCATGTACTCCCGGCCATTGATGAAGATGGTCGGGGTGGACTCCAGGTGCACCTTGAGGCCCTGGTCGTGCTGCGCCTTCACCAGGGCCGCGACCGCGGGGTCCTTCCAGTCGGCCTCGAACTTCTTCATGTCGAGCCCGACCGCCTGAGCGACCTTGCGCACGTCGGCTTCCGCCTGGTGCTCCTGCGACTCGAAGAGCGCGTGGTGGAAGGCGGCGAACTTGCCCTGGCGGTCGGCGGCGACGGCGGCGCGCGCGGCCGCCTCCGAGGTCGGCCAGTGGCCGAGCGGGAAGTTCATGTAGTAGACGACCAGGTCGTTGCCGTACTTCTTGACCAGCTCGGCGACGATCGGCTCGTGCATCTTGCAGTGCGAGCAGGCGTAGTCGAAGAACTCGACGAAGGCCACCTTGGCGGTCTTGGCGTCACCGGTGTGCGCGGCGCCGGCCAGGTCGAACGCCTGCGGCGGCGCACCCGAGTAGTGCTGCCCGTAGATGGCCAGCATGTTCTCGTCGTTCAGGCCGGAGTCGGCGAGCACGCGCGCGAGCCAGCGCGCCGCGAAGGGCGCCCGCTTGCAGGTCGGGTCGGAGTCGACCGCGGCGTGCAGGCTCTGCGTCTTGCCGCACGGCGACGGCAGCTTGTCGTAGAGGGCAAAGAAGCGCGCGCGCATGTCGGCGTCGAGCTTGATGCCCTGCAGAATCGACTCGGGCAGCTTGGGCTCGGGCCCCGCGGGCGGCTTGACCGCGGGCGCGGCGCTGGCGCTGGCCGCCGCGACGGCGGGCTCGGGCGACTTCTTGGCCGCGGCCTCCGCCGTCGGGGTGGAACCCTTGCCACATCCGGCGACGCCCGCGAGCGCCGCCACGAGAAGTACGACCTGCCTCATTGCTTCCCCTTCACTGCGATTTCTTCGTCGATCCACGACTTCAACCATTCGAACTCGTGCGGATCGGTGTACGTGCGACCATTGATGTAGATCGCCGGCGTGCCGTCGATCTTTGCCTCTTCTGCCTGCTTGCGCTGCGCCTCGATGAACGCGACGGTCTTGGGGTCGTTGTAGTCGACCTCGAAGCGCGCCATGTCGAGCCCGACGTCCTTGGCGATCTGCTTGATGGCCGGCTCGGTCTGGTCCTTGTCCTGGGCCGCGAACAGCTTCTTGTGCATCTCGCGGAACTTGCCCTGCTTCATGGCTGCGACGGCCGCGCGGGCCAGGAACATGGAGTTGGGATGACCCGCGTTGGCGAGCGGGAAGTGCATGAAGTGGATGACCACGTCCGACGGGTAGTGCGCGACGGCGTCCTCGAGCACCGGCAGCGCCAGCTTGCAGTGCGGGCAGCTGTAGTCGAAGAACTCGACGATCTTCACCGGCGCATCGGGGATGCCCTCGTAGGGCGCGCCGGTCACGTCGAACTCCTGCGGCTTCTGCTCCTGCGCGTAGCGGTGCTTGTACATGGCGAGGATCTCCTCGTCCTCGCCGCCGCCGAGCGCGGCCAGCTTCTTCACGTAGCGCGCCGCGAAGGGCGCACGCTTGCAGGCCGGGTCGGTCTTGATCGACACGCGCAGGCTGTGGGCCTTGCCGCACGGCGAGGGTGCCGCGTCGAGGATGCGGAAGAACTGCTGCTGCTCGTCGGGCGACAGGCCGGCCAGCTCGATGCCCGGGATGTCCTCCTCCTGGGCGTGAGCGGCGTCGGGCCGGGGCGGCTTGGCGTCAGCCGCAGCCGGACCGGTGGTCCCATCTTTCTTGGAGCTGTTGCACGACGCGCCCACGAGCGCCATCGACAGGACTCCGAAACCCATGGCAACAACGAGACTTTTCAGACGGCGCGCGAGCATTCCGAGGGGTTTTAGACCACGCCACCTGGGAGATCAAGCAGCGCCGCGCACGGGCCTCGACTTGAAACATGCTTGACACGCGGCGTCAGCCCCCCTAGAACCGAGATGAATGAATCCTCATTCAGTGCGTGGCGAGAAGGGCGAACGCGATCGTGGCGACAAGCGCGAGCGGATTCTCACCTCGGCGCTGAAGGTCTTCGCGCAGAAGGGCTTCTTCGGCGCCAAGGTCTCCGACGTGGCCGAGGCCGCTGGCGTCGCCGATGGCACCATCTACCTGTACTTCAAGAGCAAGGACGACCTGCTCATCTCGGTGTTCGAGCAGCAGATGGAGAGCATCAACAGCGAGCTCACCTCGGCCATGGCGGGCGGCAAGGACGCCACCGACAAGCTGCGCCGCTTCATCCGCGCCTACATCCAGCTGGTGCAATCGAACCGCCACGGCACCGAGGTCATCACCATCGAGCTGCGCCAGTCGGCGAAGTTCATGAAGGAGTACCAGAACCCGCGCTTCGCCGAGTTCCTCAAGCTCCTGGCCTCGATCATCGACGAGGGGCAGAAGAGCGGCAAGCTGCGCGCCGACATCCCCGCGCCGGTGGCGGCGCGCGCGCTCTTCGGTGCGCTCGACGAGCTGGCGCTGTGGTGGGTCTCGGGCAAGGGCGAGAAGCTGGAGATCCAGAAAGTCGCCGATTGGATCGGTGACCTCGTGTTAGAAGGTCTGCATCGTAAGTAGCAGGCTCGTACCTGTAGCAGCGCAGTAGGCCAGAGCCACTGCAGCGAAACGAACGAAGGAGGAAGGCCGTGAAGATCCTCGTCACCGTGAAGCGGGTCCCTGACCCGGAGCAGAGGCCGAAGTTCAAGGGAACCGGGCTCGACATCTCGGGCGCGAACTGGGTGCTGAACCCGTTCGACGAGTACGCGGTCGAGACCGCGCTGCGCCTGATCGAGAACGGCGCCACCGGCGAGAAGTCGGGCGAGGTCGTGGTGCTGTCGATCGGCCCCAAGGAAGTCTCGCAGCAGATGCGCTCGGCCCTGGCCATGGGCGCCGACCGCGGCATCCTGATCGAGGGCTCGGACGACACGCTCGACTCCGACTCGGTCGCGCGCATCGTCAAGGCCGTGGTCGAGAAGGAGAAGCCCGACCTGGTGCTGCTGGGCAAGCAGGCGGTCGACGGCGACGCCAACCAGGTGGGTCAGATCCTGGCCGGCCTGCTCGGCTACGCCCAGGCCACCTTCGCTGCCTCGGTCGAGCTGCCCGCCGACGAGAAGAGCGTGACCGTCTCGCGCGAGGTCGACGCCGGCGTCGAGACCAAGAAGATCCCGCTGCCAGGCGTGGTCACGGTCGACCTGCGCATCGTCGCGCCGGCGAGCGTGAAGAACTCCAGGACGCCGGCCACGCACGCCTACGCCGAGGGCCCGCGCTACGCATCGCTCAAGGGCATCATGGCGGCCAAGAAGAAGGAAATCAAAGAGATCAAGGTCGCTGACCTGGGCGTGACGCCTGCCGCCAAGGTCAAGCTGGTCTCCGTCGATGCGCCGCCGCCGCGCAAGGCCGGCATCAAGGTCGCCGACGTCAACGAGCTGGTCAAGCGCCTCGCCGAAGAGGCGAAGGTCCTGTAAGGAGCGCGCCCATGGGTAACGTTCTCACCTTCGTCGAATACTCGGGCACGCAGCTGCGTGGCTCGGCGCTGTCAGCGATCAGCGCGGCGCGCAAGCTGGCCGAGCAGCACGGCGGCCAGGTCGTGCTGCTGCTCGCCGGCAAGGGCGCGCAGGCGGCGGCCGCGCACGCGGCCACGTTCGCGCCCAAGACCATCGTCGTCGACGATGCCGGCCTCGAGCACTACCTGGCCGAGACCTACGCGCCCATCCTGGCGCGCATCGCCGGCGAGGCGGGTGCCTCGGCGGTGCTCGGCGTCGCCAACAACATGGGCAAGGACCTCTTCCCGCGCGTCGCCGCGCTGCTCGACGCGGGTCTCGCGTCGGACGTCTCGGCCATCGTGGCGAAGAACCAGTTCCGCCGCCCCATCCTGGCCGGTAACGCCATCGCGACGGTCGAGGTCGGCACGCCCCTCGTGCTGGTGACCGCGCGCCAGGCCGAGTTCGCGCCCGCGGCACCGCTGGGCGCGGCGGGCGAGATCCAGCCGGCCCAGGCCGGCGCGCTCGACGCCAAGGGCGCCCAGTTCGTGGGCGTCTCGGTGTCGAAGAGCGAGCGTCCCGAGCTCACCGACGCCAAGATCGTCGTCTCGGGCGGTCGCGGCATGAAGAACGGCGAGAACTTCAAGTTCCTCGAGGCGCTGGCCGACACCATGGGCGCCGCGGTCGGCGCGTCGCGCGCGGCGACCGACGCCGGCTTCGTGCCCGCCGACCTGCAGGTGGGCCAGACCGGCAAGGTGGTCGCGCCCGACCTGTACATCGCGGTCGCCATCTCGGGCGCCATCCAGCACCTCGCCGGCATGAAGGGCTCGAAGGTCATCGTGGCGGTCAACAAGGACGCCGAGGCGCCCATCTTCCAGGTCGCCGACTACGGTCTCATCGGCACCTGGGAGAAGCTCGTGCCCGAGCTGACCGACGCCATCAAGGCGCACAAGGCCAAGGCCAAGTAGTCGTAACCTCGGCCGCGTGCCGTTCCTGACCGCCCACGCCGGCGTCCGGCTTCGCTACCGCGAGGCCGGCGCCGGTCGCCCCGACACTCCACTCGTCTTCATCCACGGCGCCGGCGCCTCGTCGGCGATCTGGCTGGGCACGCTGCACCGCCTGGCGCGGTCGCGCCGCTGCGTGGCCGTCGACCTGCCCGGCCACGGCCGCTCCCAGGGCCGCGTCGAGTCGATCGCCGAGATGCGCGACGCGGTCGGCCTGGTCGCGGCGACGCTGTGCCTGGGCCCGTCGGTGCTGGTGGGTCATTCGATGGGCGGCCTGGTCGCGCTCGCCGCTGCGCTCGAGTGGCCCGACAAGATCGCCGGCCTGGTGCTGGTGGGCAGCGCGGCGCGCATCGGCGTGGGCGAGCCGTTCCTGCGCGTGGTGCGCGACGAGTGGGCGCGCTGGCCGCGCTTCCTGGCCGAAGGCGCGTACTCGCCCGAGACGCCCGCCGACGTGCGCCGGCGCGGCGCGGGCATCGCCTGCGCCGCGTCGCACGAGCAGACCCTGGCCGACTACGTGGCCCTGGCGCGGGAAGACTTCCGTCCTCGTCTGGGCGAGCTGCGCGCGCCCACCCTGGTCGTCTCGGGCGCGCACGACGTCATGGCGCTGCCCAAGTGGGGCGCGGCCGCCGCCGCCGCCATCCCGGGCGCGCGCTTCGTCGAGCTGCCGCGCTGCGGGCACATGCCGATGCACGAGCAGCCCGAGACGCTGGCCGAGCTCTTGCGCACCTTCGCGATCACGACTGGATGAGCAGGTAGACACTGAAGCCGAGCAGGAGCAGCAGACCGGAGCGAACATAGGCGATCGAGAAGTTCATGGGCCAGCCCATCGCAAGAGTCGGACCGACCCACCGCGCACGCCAACTCCGTGAAAACACGTAAACCCTGCGCCGCGACGCTGTCATCCAACGTCGTCCACTGTCGCACCCGCCCGACCTCCGGAAGACGCTTCAGAACATGCGGCTCGATGCGGGCGACTATCCGTCGTCGCGCCGTCCGCGCAGCATCTTCTCCAGCGCCTTGGTCGACACCTTTTCTTCCCGCTTGCGCATGCGCGCCGCGTCGGCGCCGGTGGCGGCCATCTCGTCGGCGAGCTTGCGCCAGGACTCGAAGCGGTCGCGCGCCAGCGTGCCGGCGGCGAGGGCAGCGCCCACGGCGCAGCCGGGCTCGCCGACGTGACGGCAGTCGCGGAAGTGGCACGCCGCGGCCACCGCCGAGACGTCGGCGAAGGTGTCGCGCACGCCTTCCTCGGCCTCCCACAGGCCCAGCTCGCGCATCCCGGGCGTGTCCATGACCAGGCCGCCGCCCGGGCGCAGGAACAGCTCGCGGTGCGTGGTCGCGTGCCGGCCGCGCCCATCGTCGCCAACGGTGAGCGTGACCTGGTGCTGGTTGCCCAGCCAGCGGTTGATGAGCGTCGACTTGCCCACGCCCGACGAGCCCACCAGCGCCACCGTCGCGTTGTCGTCGAACAGGCGGTCGAGCGCCTCGACGCCCTCGCCGGTCAGGCTGGACAGCACGTGCACGGACGCGTCGCCGGCGATGGCAGCCACCTGGGCCAGCGCCGCCGCCGCGTCGACCGCCAGGTCGGACTTGGTCAGTGCCAGCACCGGGCGCGCGCCGCTCTCGCGCACCACGGCGAGGTAGCGCTCGAGCCGGCGCAGGCTCACGTCGCCGGCCAGGGACGTCGCCACCAGCACCACGTCGACGTTGGCGGCGACCACCTGCGGCAGCGGATCGCGCCCCGAGGCGCGCCGGATGACGCAGGTGCGCCGCGGCACCACCGCGTGGATCATCGCGGTGGCCTCGCCCGGCCGCGCACTGACCACCACCCAGTCGCCCACCGCGGGCTTGTCGACGCGGTCGATCTTGACCGCGCGGCGCAGCTTGCCCGAGCTACCCGCCTTGAGCTCGCCGTGCGCGCTGGCCACGATGTAGCCGCCGCGGAACTCGGCGATCACGCGCGCCGGTGAGTGGCTATCGTCGCCGAGGTCGCGCAGCTTCGCCGCGAAGTGCGCGTCCAGCCCCCAGCGCGTCAGCTCCTCGCTCATGCCGGCCTGACCAGCGTGGCGTGGGGATACACGCCCGAGGCGCCCTCCCAGATGATCTCGCGCCCGACCGAGCGCGCCAGCGCCTCGACCTCGGCGCGCTCGAAGGCGTGGCCGAAGGCGCTCTTCTCGCCCGGCGGCGTGCCGTTGCCCAGGCGCAAGCGGCCCAGGCGCTGACCGACGGCGCGGCCGAGCCTGGACGCGCGCGCCGACGCCTCGGCGTCGGAGGCCTGGTCACGCATCCAGAAGCTGACCAGGATGGGTCCGTCGGTGAGCCGCGCACACGCCTGCATGGTGCGGCGCCGCTCGGCCTCGACCAGCACGTGCGTGAAGCTGCCCCAGCCGAGGACGACCGCGTCGTAGCGTGGGCCCACGAACGAAGCGGCCGGGCCGCCCGCGCCGTCGAGCAGGGCGGCGGACAGCTCCTCGTAGGTGGCGCGCACGGCCAGGCGCTCGGGCCCGAGCAGCGCGGCCAGCGTCTCCCACAGCGCGCCCGACGGCTCGAGCGCGTCGATCTGGTAGCCGCGTTCGATGAGCGGCAGGGCCTCGCGTCCGGCGCCCGCGCCACCGATGAGCACGCGCGCGGGCGGCGCGGGCAGACGCACGTCGAACCAGCGCGTTTCCCAGTCCCACAGACCATGGTGCGCCGACGCCGAGCTCATGAGCGAGCCGTAGAGGTGCGGGCTGAGCACGCGCAGCTCGTCGGCGGTCATGGCCTCGGCCAGCAGGGCGCCCAGCCCGCGTCGCGCCGCGTCCATGCCGCGGCGCACGATCTGGTCGACGCGCGCGAAGGCGACCACGCCGGTCGCGAGCGCGGCATAGCCGGGTCTGCGTTCGAGGTTCGTCATGTCGAGGCCGTGCACTATATATAGAGGCAGCCGTGTCAGTGAGCCATGAGATCGCCGCCTGGCAGCTGGCCTGCGCCAACCGCGTGCCCTTCTGCTTCCGCGGCCTGGGCTCGAGCATGCTGCCCGCGCTCCGCCCCGGCGACGAGGCGCTGTTCGAGCCGCTCGCCGACCTGCCGCCGCGGCGCGGTGACGTGCTGCTGTACCGCGCCGGCGATCGCCTGGTCGCGCACCGCTTGCTCGCGGCCGACGCCGACGGACACCTGCGCCTGCGCGGCGACGCCCTCGCCGCCGACGATCCGCCCGTGCCGGCGGCGGCCGTGCTGGGCCGATTGGTGGCCATCCGACGCGGCAGGCGCGAGCTGCGCGCGGATCGTGCGCCCCTGGCCTGGTATGCTGCGGTCCTGCCCGAGCTCGCCCGGCTGACCCGACACGCACCGCACACCGACCGCGTCCTGCGACGCGCGCTCAGGCTGTGCATGCGAGTGGCCGCACGCTTGACACCCCACGCGCTCGGAGGCTAGCTTGGCGGCAGAAAATGCCAGCGGGTAGCTCTGACGAGACGATCTTTACCGCTGTCGATCAGGCGGTGTTCGCCGGTCTGCAGGACGGCGAAGGCGTCATCGTCGATACCAAGTCGGCGTTCTACTTCGGCCTCAACAAGACGGCGGCCTTCCTGTGGGAAACCCTGCAGAAGGTGAAGGCCATCACCGCCGCACAGCTGACCGATGCCCTGTGCGGCCGTTTCGAGGTCACGCGAGAGCGTGCGGCCCACGATGTGGAGGAATTCCTCGCACATGTGATAGAGTACGGCCTCGCAAAACGCTGTGAGAATTCTTTGAACAAGTAGTGGGGGCTCGGCCACTTACGGACCGACACCCAGGCGACTTCGACTAGGGGGCTCCCGTGCGAGCGAACGAGGACGACCAGCAGCAAATCGAATCCGGTGCGGCCAGCAGCGCCGAGGCCGTCACCCCGCCGGTCGTAGGCCGCGAGCCGTACACGCCGCCCGTGATCGAACGTTTCCCGCCCATGGGCAACGTCACCTTTGGGACCAGCGTCCAGCCGATGCTGGCCATGTCACTCGCGGGTGCCTGAAAACCGCATCGCCCCGGACAAACCGTTGTCATTCAAGCGTCATTTCGACCTGGACGGCTGCGTGGTGGCCATCCAGGGGCAAGGTGACGATCTCGAACGCGTGATCGATCGGCTGCTCGGGCCGTACGCAAGCCCGGGCGCCGCACTCGAACCCGCCGCCATCGACATCCGCCTCGGCCGCCGCGCGGCCACTCCCAGCGCCCCACCGGGCAAGTCACGCTTCAGCTTCCCGCCGCTGGGCGCGTGGGAAGCCGACGGTGGCGGCTGGAACCTCGTCGACGACATCGCCGAGCTCACGGTCGCGCCGGCGCGCGAGCGATCCACGATCCAGGGCTGGCTGAGCGAGGACGCGCCGCTCGAGAGCGTGTCGCGCTTCGCCGGACTGACGCTGTGGGTGGCGCTCATCGAGTGCCTGCGCGCGCGCGGACGCTACCCGCTGCACGGCGCGGCGCTGATCGCGCCCACGGGCGAGACGGTGCTGCTGTCGGGCACCAAGGGCGCCGGCAAGTCGACCGCGACCCTGTCGCTGCTCGAGCGCGGCTACGACGTGGTCACCGACGACACGCTCTTCCTCGAGCACGATGCGCACGGCGGCGGCGGCATCGAGCTCTTGGGCTATCGCAAGCGCTTCCACGTGCGTCCCGACCTGCTGGCGCGCCGGCCCGAGCTCGCGCCCTTCG
>OBEQ012202918.1_pt1 | contig 10543 bp, 9 predicted proteins | sample 1670901 | NCBI WGS metagenome assembly OBEQ01 (sample SAMEA104232315, study PRJEB22302) | groundwater metagenome | biome: forest; feature: aquifer; material: groundwater | place: USA | collected 2011-08-07 | depth 5.4 m | reverse complement strand
TCATGCTGACGTGATCTTCCTTGTTGCCGGACGTCGGGATGGTGTCGGCGCCGGCCGGATGCGCGAGCGTTTTCAGCTCAGAGGTGAGCGCGGCGGCCGTCACCTGCGCCATCATCAGCCCCGAATGCAGTCCGCCGTGCGTGGTGAGGAAGGGGGGCAGGCCGCTGAGCGCCGGATTCACCAGTCGCTCGCTCCTCCGCTCGCTGATCGTGGCCAGTTGGACGAGGCCGATGCACAGGACATCCGCCGCGAGCGCCACCGGGGCGCCATGAAAGTTGCCGCCTGAGACAATGTCACGCTCGGCGGCGAAGACCATCGGGTTGTCGGTGGCCGCGTTGGCCTCGATGTCGAATGTCCGCCGCGCAAATGCGAAGGCGTCGCGCGCGGCGCCGTGGACCTGCGGCGCACACCGCATCGAATAGGCGTCCTGGACACGCCCGCAGTTCGCGTGGGCGGCGTTGATGTCGCTCCCGGCGAGCAGTCCGACAAGATTGTGGGCAGAAATGGACTGGCCCGTCAGCCCGCGAGCGGCATGGATCCTCGCGTCGAACGGTTTGCTCGATCCCTGGAGGCCATCGATGCTCATCGCCGCCGAAATATCCGCGGCGCGGGCAAGCCGCTCAGCGCCGGCCAGCGCAAGACCGAGAAGCGCGGTCGATGCCTGCGTGCCATTGATCAGCGCCAGCCCCTCTTTCGCGGCAAGTTTGATCGGCCGCAATCCCTCGCGTCGAAGCGCCGAGGCTCCAGGCTCGCGCTCACGCGAGCTTTGGCGGGTAAAAGCCTCTCCTTCGCCAATCAGGACCAGCGAGAGGTGCGCGAGGGGAGCCAAATCGCCGCTCGCGCCGACGGATCCGCGCGAGGGAACGACCGGGTGGACCTGACGATTGAGCAGTTCGACCAGCAGATCGATCGTCTCGAGCCGTATTCCCGAGAAGCCTTTCGCCAGCACATTCACTCGCAGCGCCATCGTCGCCCGGACGACGGGAATCGGCAGCGGTTCGCCAACGCCCGCCGCGTGGCTTCTGAGCAGGTTGACCTGAAGCGCATCGAGGGAATCGGCCGGGATCCGCACCTCGGCAAAATTTCCGAAGCCGGTGTTGATGCCGTAGGCCGGCTCGTCGCGCCGCGCGAACTCATCGACGACCTCGCGCGCGGCGCGCACGCGCTGGCGCGCGGCGTCACTTAACCCGACCTCTTCGTCGTCGTGTGCGATGGCGACGAGGTGATCCAATGTGAGGGAGGTCCCATCTAATTCGATCATTTCGTTATCCGGTTGCGACGTTCGCCGAAGGCTGGTTGCGTCGTATTACGATATACCCCGAATGTCCACGAACATCGCAGTGCTTGGCGCGCAGTGGGGCGACGAAGGGAAGGGCAAGATCGTCGACATGCTGACGCCGCACTTCTCCGCGGTCGCGCGGTACCAGGGCGGCCACAACGCTGGCCATACAGTTTACGTGCAGGGCAAGAAGTTCGTCCTCCATCTCATTCCGTCCGGCATCCTTCATGCCGGCGTCACCTGCATCATCGGCAACGGCGTGGTCATCGATCCCCAGGCGCTGTTCAAGGAGGTCGATGAGCTTGCGCGGATGGGCGTGGAGGTCGACGGCCGGCTGCTCGTCAGCGAAAAGGCGCACGTCATTCTGCCGTATCACCGCGAGCTGGACGTGCTCTCGGAAGCGCGGCGCGGCGAGCGGAAAATCGGCACGACGTCGCGCGGCATCGGTCCGGCGTACGAAGACAAGATTGGCCGGCGCGGCATCCGGATCTGCGATCTGCTTGGCGATCGTGAGGCGCTGGCGCACGAGGTGCGTGAGAATGTCCACGCGCGCAATCAGATCATCAAGGAGTCGACCCTCGACTGGAAGCCGGTCTTCGACCAGCTCGTCGCGTACGGCGATCGGCTGCGCCCGTGGGTTGGCGACGTGTCGCTCTTTCTCGCGAAGGCGCGCGCAGAGGAGCGCAACGTCATGTACGAAGGCGCGCAGGCGACGCTCCTCGACATCGATCACGGCACGTATCCGTTCGTGACCTCGTCCAACGCCTCGATTGGCGGAGTCTGCACCGGCCTTGGCGTGCCGCCGAGCGCGATCGGCGGCGTGCTGGGCGTCGCGAAGGCGTACACGACGCGCGTCGGCGAAGGCCCGCTCCCGACTGAACTGGTCGGGGAGCTGTCCGATCGCTTGCGTGAGAGCGGCCAGGAGTACGGCGCGTCCACAGGGCGCCCGCGCCGTTGCGGCTGGTACGACGCGGTGGTCGTGCGCTATTCGGCGCGGATCAACGGCATCGACGCGCTGGCGCTGACGAAGCTGGATGTGCTGGATGGTCTGCCCGAGGTGCGCATCTGCACCGGTTACAAGACCGGGAAGGGTGTGCTGACGGAATTCCCTGCCGACCTTCGGGCGCTGAATGACGCGGAGCCCGTTTATGAAACCTTACCGGGCTGGAACACGGCTACCCGCGGCGTGACTCGATTTGCCGCGCTTCCATCCGATGCGCAGCGGTACATCAAGCGGTTGGAAGACGTGAGCGGCGTGCCGTGCGCCATCATCTCGACCGGGTCTGACCGATCGGAAACGATCGTTCGCGACGACACGATCATTCAGAGCTGGTTTTCGAAGCAGCTAGCCTGATCGCTGCGATGTTCACTGAAACGGGCCACGGAGGCACGGCTGTGTCTCCGTGGCTTGTTGGGGTGAAGGTTAGGACGGTTTTTTCTTTGCGTCGCAGAACTTCTGAACGGCTTCGGGCTCGGCGTCGAAGAACTCGATGCCGGCGCGGTACTGCGGTCCCGTCTGCGCAAGCTCGAAAAACGCCCACGCAACGCCGGCGCTGAACCGGATCGGCCGCTTGCCCTCGGCGAGCGCCATGCGGAGGCGCTGGTTCGGCTTGAGAATAGTTGGCGATACGACCTGGGCGCCCACGATAGAGAGGTCGATGAGCGTTGCGGTGTTGCCGTCCACCATCACTTCCACGCCATCAATAATCCGGAACCGCGGCGCACGCCGCGTGCCTTTCTGATCGAGCGGCGCCGCTACCGGCGCGGGCGCCGCGACGGCGACGGCCGCGCCGTCGGTTTCGCTGTCCGGACGCGCGCCAGGCACCCGCGAATGTTCGCTGTCGTGCGCCACGATGCGGATTTCGCACGACGCGAGCTTGGGGTCCGCCTTGATGCGATTGATGAGCGCCGCGCCGCGGGTGGTGGCGGCAAACAGGCGCTCGAGCGCCACGACCTGAGGCCGCTTCCGCGTAATGACTTCGAGCGCGCGCAGGGCTTCGCTGTCGGAGAAGGTCTGCGCGTCGCTGAAATCCTCGCGTGCTTTCAGCGCCTGAAGATGCTCAGGCGCCGCGATCAGAATGGTCGACACAGGCGATCAAGTGTAATTCAAAACGCACGATTCGAAATGCAGGGACTTGCGCAGTCGTGCACAATGCCATCGATGGTGGCCGTGCAATGTGATCGACTCGTGAAGAAATACGACGACGTCGTGGCCGTCGACGGCCTCTCGTTTTCGGTCGACCGCGGTGAGTGCTTCGGACTGCTTGGCCCGAACGGTGCCGGCAAGACGACCACGATCGAGATCCTCGAAGGGCTGCTCCAGCCCGACGCAGGCGAGGTGCAGATTCTCGGGTTGCGGTGGCGCGACCACGAACGCGAGCTGCGGCAGCGGCTCGGCGTCCAGTTGCAGGAGACACAGCTGGCAGAGAAGCTGACGGTCGAAGAGACGCTGAGGCTCTTCCGATCGTTTTATCATCGCGGCCGCACGATCGACGAGCTGCTGCGCATCGTCGAGCTCGAGTCGAAGCGGCGTAGCTGGGTGGGGAAGCTCTCGGGCGGCCAGAAGCAGCGCCTGGCCGTGGCGTGCGCGCTGGCGGGTGATCCCGATCTGCTGTTTCTCGACGAGCCGACGACGGGCCTTGACCCGCAGTCCCGTCGCCAGCTCTGGGAGCTGCTTGCGAGATTTCGGTCGGAAGGCGGCACGATTGTGCTCACGACGCACTACATGGACGAGGCCGAGACGCTTTGTGACCGGGTCGCGATCGTCGATCACGGCAAGGTGATCGCGCAGGGATCGCCGCGTGGCCTGATCGACTCGCTGGGTGCGCCGCGCGTCGTCACGCATCACGGGACGCTCGAAGACGTCTTCGTGGCGCTGACGGGGAGGCGCTTGCGTGAAGAGTGACGCGGGAGTGATTGATCGCGGCGGCGCCCACCATCCGCTGATCGAGCTGGCGCTCGCGCGGCTGCGGGAGTTCGTTCGTGAGCCTGAGGCGCTCTTCTGGGCGTTTGTCTTTCCCATCCTGATGTCGATTGCGCTGGCGGTCGCGTTTCCCGGCGGCGGCAAGCCGGCGGTCGTCGCAATCGAGCCCGGTGCCGGCAGCGCCGCGATTCGGCAGACGCTGTCCGCAACGCCGGGGATCACGATTCGTAACGTCCCACCCGGGGGGGAAGAGCGGGCACTTCGCGAAGGAGACGTGCACCTCCTGATCGTGCCGACCGATCCGCCCACGTATCGTTTCGATGCGGCGCGCGACGAGAGCCGCATCGCGCGTCTTCTCGTGGACGATGCGCTGAAGCGTGCCGCGGGGCGGAGGGATCCGTTTTCGGCGCGGGAGCAGCCTGTCCAGATTGCCGGTTCCCGCTATGTCGACTGGCTCATCCCGGGCATCGTCGGCATGAACATCATGGGGACGAGCATGTGGGGGATAGGTTTTTCCGTCGTGCAGACGCGGATGCGGAAGCTGCTCAAGCGCTTGATCGCCAGCCCGATGCGGAAGCGTGAATACCTGCTGGCGCAGGTGGGAGGGCGCCTCGTGTTCCTCGCGCCCGAGGCGGGCGTGCCGCTCATCTTCGGCGCGCTCGTGCTCGGCATGCCGATTCAAGGCTCGATCGTCGCCATTTGCATCGTCTGCCTGGTCGGGGCGCTGGCGTTCGGGGGCGTGGGGCTGCTGTTGGCCAGCCGCGCGCGCACGTTCGAGGCGATTTCAGGATTGATGAACCTGACGATGGTCCCGATGTGGGTGTTGAGCGGTGTGTTCTTCTCGTCGGCGAATTTCCCGCAGCCCGTTCAGCCAATCATCCAGGCGCTGCCACTCACCGCGTTGATCAACGCGCTGCGGGCCGTCGTGCTCGAGGGCGCCGGCGTTCCAGGCGTGTCGCGCGAGCTTGCGGTGCTGGCGGCCTGGGGTCTCGCGTCATTCGGAATCGCGCTGCGGTTCTTTCGTTGGCGTTAGTGAACCACGAAGCGCGCGAAGGTCCCGAAGACCAAAAAGTCTTCGTGCCCATCGAAGGTCCGCCTCTAGGACCTGGGCTTCTCGCGTGTCACGTCCTTCGCCTTCTTGTCCGCGCGGAGGCCCTGGAACGACGGGTGGCGGATCTTTCCGTCGCTGGTCCATTCGGTGAACTCGACCTCGCACACCAGGTCGGGCTTCACCCAGTGCGCATTGCGGCCAAGCGCACCGGCCGGTGGCGGGGCGAATGGGGATGTTTTCCGCTCCAGGCGCTCCAGTCGCGCGCGCAGGTCCATCGCCAGCTTGTGCGTGAACCCGGTGCCGACTTTCCCGCAGAACACCAGGCGATCCCCTTCGTAATACCCGATGAGCAGCGCACCCAGCCCGGCGCGCATCCCTTCGGGATCGGTGAAGCCGCCGATGACGAATTCCTGCCGCTGCACGCACTTGGTCTTCAGCCATCCACCGTGTCGGCCGGCGCGGTACGGAAGGGCGCGGCGTTTCGAGACGATGCCCTCGAGACCCACGCGACAGGCCTGATCGAAGAAGGCATCACCGTTGCCCACGACGTGCTCAGAGAAGCGAATCCTTCCGGTCTTGCGCGTACCGACGAGCCTCCTCAGCTGCACTTTCCGCTCCTCGAGCGGCAGCCTCTCGAGGCGCTCGCCCTCGAGCCGCAGGAGATCAAAAACGAAGTAGACGAGAGTGCCGCGCTGAGCGGGAATCGACGAGGCTTTCTGCAGCGCCTGGAAACTGGTTCGGCCATCCGGCAGTACGACCGCCACCTCGCCATCGATGAGCGCAGCGTCTACGCCGAGCTTTTTCACCGCCTCGGCGATTTCCGGAAAGGCCGTCGTCCAGTCGTTGCCGTTGCGGGTAAACAGCGCGACCGCGCCTTTACGAACGCGGGCCCCGATGCGGTAGCCGTCGAACTTGATCTCGTGGAACCACTCGTCGCCGGACGGTGGCTCCGGGACGAGAGTCGCCAATTGCGGCTCGTAATCGGAGTGCGCCATATATGAAGCCCCGGCCGGCGCCACGGCGCGCGCAATCTCGAGCGCCACGCGCCGGCCGGCGTGGATGTTGGCGTGCGCGTAGGTACGGCCCGACACAGCGTAGCAGAGGCTCACCGCGCCGAACACGTTGGCGCGCGTGAGTCGCGCACGTTCCATCTCGCGGTACACTCGACCTTCATGTCGACCACACCACAGCCTGAAGTCTGGATGCGCGGACCGATCGAGGGGATCGATCCGCTGCTGATGCCCGTTGCGCACGCACTCGTGCAGGTTCGCGAAGATTTGGCGCAGCTCGTTTCGCAGGTGCCTGTTGATCACGTCTGGGCCAGGCCTGGCGGCGCTGCGTCAGTCGGGTTCCATGTTCGCCACCTGGGCGGCGCGCTCGATCGCCTCTTTACGTACGCGCGCGGTGATGTGCTCACCGACGCGCAGAAGGTTGCTCTTCGGGCAGAGTCAACGGCCGGTGATCCTCCCGCCGCTCTTGCCGGTCTTGTCCACGAAACCAGCGCGACGATTGAGCGTGCGCTCGAGCAGCTCCGCCAGACGAATCGCGATCGGCTCCTCGACCACCGCGGCATCGGGCGGGCGCAACTGCCGTCGAACGTGCTTGGCCTGCTGTTCCACGCGGCCGAGCATTCGACGCGGCATGCCGGCCAGGCGATCACGACGGCCAAAGTCCTTACGGCTGAATTGGCGAAATACTCGTAGGCGTCCGCATTGCGCCGCAGGGGAAGTCAGACATGAGCCGCCATCGTTCCAGGACTGTACCGACCCATCTATAATCCGCGTCCATGATGAGACTCATAACTTCTCTTGGCGTCGTGATTCTGTGCGCCGCGGCGGTGTCAGTCCTGTCAGCGCAGTCGGCGGCGCCACCTGCGAACAACGAGCCGCACCACAAGCGTCTCTTGTACACGAACGACGTCCGGATGTTCGACGTCACGATCCCGACAGGCGAAGCGACGGCCGATCATGTGCACGAGTACGACATGGCGACGCTGATCATTGGCGACGGTACGCTACGGATCAGCCGGAATGGGCAGGATGTGGCCGCGCCCGCTCCGAACGCCCGCGGCAGCGTCATCGTCACCGAACACACCGGCGCGCCGGCGACGTACCGCGTTCAGAACACAGGCACGACGGACTATCACGCGCTCGAGGTCGAAAACGTGCGCGACGACGGGAAGTGGGTGACGCCGATGCTGATGACCGTGGAGGGGACTTCAGTCCTGCAGCAGACGCGCGCGTTCACGATCTACGACGAGCATCTCACGCCGGCCATGGGCGAGGTGAGGCACACGCATACGTGGTCCACCATCGCCATTCTCGTGGACGGCACCTTTGAGCACGGCGGGATAGGTGGCGAAGTGCCCGTGCGCTACCGGCGGCCCGGCCAGTGGGTCACGATCCCACGCGCGGCGTCTCATACCGTCAGCGCCGTCGGGGGCGACGCGCACATCATCGAGATCGAAGCGCGCTGACGGTCGCCTCGCCATCGACGTCCTTCTGCCACGCTGCAATCAGCGGCGCCAGTCGTCGGGCAATATCGGAGTGCTCCCTCATGAGATCGTTACGTTCCCCCAGATCCGTGCGGACATTGAACAGCATCGCCCTTCCGCCGTCGTAGAGCAGCTTCCAGTCGCCCATGCGGACCGCTTGTTGCCCGATGACACGCCAGAACAGCGTCCGTTCGATCTCCGGCACGCGTCGTTCGAGCACCGGGAAAAGGTTGATCCCTTCGAGGCGCGCCTCACCCGGAACCGGCGTTCCTGTCGCTGCGAGAATAGAAGCGGTCAGGTCCATCGTGATCCCCACCTGGCCCGAAACGCGGCCCGGCTGAATGTGTCCCGGCCAGCGGAAGATCGCAGGCACGCGAATGCCACCTTCCCAGACGCTCCCTTTATGGTGGAAGAGCGGCGTGTTGCGTGACAACCATTCGCCGCCGTTGTCATTGGTGAAGATCACAATCGTGTTCTGTCTCAGGCCAAGGCTGTCAAGGGCCGCGAGGATCTGGCCGACACCCTGATCGGCGCGCTCGAGCATTGCGACGTAGTCCGCCCGCGTGCTCGTCGGATTGTCGAACGGCCCGAGGTGTCTGCCGTTGTCGCGCGCCGTGGACGGGTGATCGGGCCGCTGGTAGGGCCAGTGAGCGGCGTTGTACGCGACATCGATGAAGAACGGCTGGCGGGCATTCTGCTCGATGAATCGAATGGAGCGCTCGGTAATAAGGTCCGTCATGTAGCCCGGGACCTCCACGGGACGGTCGTTCTCGAACAGATCTGCCTTCAAAGGCGAATCAGCGCCGGCCGTGTGCTGGTAGTAGTCGACGAAACCGCTCTTGAACCCGAAAAAATAGTCGAACCCGTGAGCGCCAGGACTGAACTCACTCTTCCATCCCAGGTGCCACTTGCCGACGAGCGCAGTGGCATAACCGTTGTTCTTCAAGAGTTGTGGCAGCGAGCGCCCGCTCGACGGTAGTCCCCGCTCACCATCCTTCGCGCCTTGCGCGCCCAGCGGTTGTTCCAATCCGAAGCGCTGCTGATACCGTCCCGAGATGAGACCCGTGCGCGTCGGTGAACAGGTGGCTCCGTTCGCGTAGAAGTCCGTGAGCCGGACTCCATCTCTCGCCAGGCCATCGATGTTCGGGGTCTTGATGTCCGGCGCGCCGTAGCTGCCGAAGTCGCCATAGCCCACATCGTCTGTGATGATGAGTACGACGTTCGGGCGCTGCGCATTCGCAACCTGCGCATGCGCCAACGGCGGGGCCGCGGCGACCGCAACAAACAGCAGGAAAAAGAGCCGACGCATGTAGCCTCCTGTCATCGCAACGCAGGCCCGGATCCGCGCAAGGTCAGATGGATCCCGTCGCCCCTGCGAGCGAGTATACGATGGCGCGCGTGTTACCATTTGATGTTCTACCGGCGCCGGAAGTCCGCGAGTACGGCGCGGGCGGGCCCCTAGCTCAGTGGTAGAGCACGTGACTTTTAATCACGGTGTCCTGGGTTCGATCCCCAGGGGGCCCACCATTTGAGCATCGATGATCGATGATTTGATCATCGGAAGCGCTCATGTCCACGGGTGTGATCATCGCCACAATTGTGGACAGCCTGTTCGTGCGATGCTCGTGTCCACGATGTGATCATCACAGCCACCGTGGGCAGCATGTCCTTGCAATGCGCAGATCATCGATGACGAGATCATCGATGCATTGTCCCCATCGTCCAGAGGCCTAGGACGCGGCCCTTTCAAGGCTGAAACCCGGGTTCGAATCCCGGTGGGGACGCCAACTCCCTCGCTGCGCTCGGTCGTCGGCGTTCCCACCGGTCCTCAGGCACACCGCGTCTCGCTCACGCTCGACACGAGCGGGCACGAATCCCGGTGGGGACGCCAACTCCAACGCATTGACTCCACGCAACTTGCCGGTGCACCCTAACGCGCGTTCGAACCTCTGCGGAAGGTGACGGCGATGGCCAAGAGTGGAAAGCGTATCAACGCATCCCAGGAAGCAGAGCTGGGGTTACACCCGGGTCCGAGGCGCGCTGAAAACGTGGGCCGTCGCGTCGCGCGGTCAACCGTTGCGCTCATCCTCAGAGACCAGCGCATTCCACCGAGCCGTGAATGGCCGATGAGGTGGCGCACGTTTCTGTGCGCGCACTGGCCAGCCGCTCCTCGCGGCGGATTTCTCTACGACTGAGGTGTGGACGATCCGAGGGTCATCATCTCGTAAGCCCGATGCCGGCCGCCGCTCGCGCTCAGAACCAACTGGGTTTCTTTTCCGGGGGATACACCGGCACTGCCGGAACGAAGCCATTCCGGTTCGGCATCTGGACCTTCGGCAGCGTCTTCTCGTCCATGACGTCGTTTTCTTGGATGATGCCGTTCCCGTAGTACAGAAACGCGACGAGGGCGTAGACGTCGTTCGGGGTGAGCGATCCCGGATTGCTAGGGGGCATCGCGCGGTTGATATAGTCCCATCCGATCGTCGCATACGGGTAGTAGCTGGGCCCGTTCCTTTCCTCACCGTAAAAAGAGCCGCGATACGGCTTGCCGGGACTGCCGATCACGAGACTCCGGATGAGCCCGTTTTCCCCATTCTTCCCGTGGCAGACCTCGCACCGTTTGGCAAAGACCTCCGCGCCGTCCTTGACCGTTCCGCGCCCGGGAGGAAGTTCCTTTCCCTCCGGCCCAATCATTCGGTCAAAGCTCTGGATGTCGGCCTGGCTCAGCGGCGTGCCCACATTGGGATAGACACGCGGTTACGACCGCGCCAGCGCCGCCACTGGCATTCTCAGGAC
>OBEQ010982064.1_pt1 | contig 10545 bp, 22 predicted proteins | sample 1670901 | NCBI WGS metagenome assembly OBEQ01 (sample SAMEA104232315, study PRJEB22302) | groundwater metagenome | biome: forest; feature: aquifer; material: groundwater | place: USA | collected 2011-08-07 | depth 5.4 m | reverse complement strand
GGCAGAGGCAGAGGCAGAGGCAGAGGCAATTTCGCCAGCAGTCCCCCTGAATTTAAAGGAGATTCATGGTACAGAGAGTACCACACACAGCGTCAAATTTGTTAAAATCGCTTTGGAAACGATCAAATTGCAGGCTGCGAAGATCGGTTTGCCAGACTGTGAAGCCGACCGTTTTTGGAATTACTACGAGTCGAACGGTTGGAAGGTGGGCCGAAATCCCATGCGCTCGGTCAATGGCGCTTTAGCCGGCTGGAAGATTCGCTGGCAAGAAAGAGCTTCGAGCGGCAACGGGCCTCCAGGCCGCAAGCTTCCCGCCAGTCGGCAAGACTTGGAGCGCGAATGCCGGCGCCTGCGGGCGGACCTTCCGTGCGCGACGGAGCAAGGGCGGGCGACGATCACCGCGAAGCTGGTCGAGTTGGAAAAGGAGTTGGCGATATGACGAATCCCGCCGAGGAATTGCCGGCGCATTATTCAGTCGCGGAATGGATGCTGCTCGCCAGTTTGATTGAAAAACCTGAATTGTTTGCCTCAATCGAAGCCGATTTATTTTACCTTGTTGGTTGCCGGGAGGTCTTGGGCGTCATCACGGAAATTAAAAACGCTGGCCGGCAAGTCGATTGGACTTCGGTTGCAATGATGCTTTATTCGCAATCGAAACCAGAGGCGCTCACCGCGATCTCGAAAGCCCTCGATGAACTGCCTTCGCCGGCAAACTGGCCTTACTGGCTTGAAATCTGCCAGGAGTTCCGGGCCGCGCGACGCATGGGATCGCTGGCGGTTGAATTAGGAGACGCCGCAAAAAACGAGGTCTGGAAAGTTGGCATCCCAGACGTAGCTAGCTTCTCTGAGCGCTTGAAAGCAATCGGGGACGAGGCATTGCCGCGGCAAGCGCGCTCGGCGGCAAACATCTTGCCGGCTGTGATCGACCGGATGGATAAAGTTTGGGCTGACCCGGACTCAATTTACGGGGTGCGAACCCCGTTTAATGATCTCGACGAGATCACCAACGGCTTTCAACCGGGCAGCCTGAACGTGCTGGCCGCGAGGCCAGGTATGGGGAAAACCGCGTTCGCAAGCAATTGCGCGGCGTTCGCCGCGATTGCCAGCGTCCCGGTGGCCTTCTTTTCCTTGGAAACGAGCGAAACCGGAATCCTGTCGCGCATTTTATGCGCCGAATCGCGCGTGCCAGCCGTTCGTTTCCACAAACGGACAGCTACCCAAAGGGATTTCGATGATCAGAAATTGGCGCAATTGCGCATCGCCAAGGCGCCGCTGTTTATCTACGATTCGACGTCGGACATCGCCGACATTCACAGAGAGATTTCGTCGGCGATTTCCCACCACGGGATCAAATTCGTGATCGTGGATTACCTGCAACGCATCCAGATGCGAACATGCCGGGAGAATCATTTCGCAAAAGTCGGCGCCGTGTCGAATGCACTAAAAGATTTTGCGATGGAATTCAAGCTGCCCATCCTCGCACTTGCACAAATTTCTCGTGAGGTCGAAAAAGACCAGCGCGCCCCCGTCCTCAGCGACCTTCGCGATAGCGGACAAATTGAACAAGACGCCGACCTCATTTGCTTTTTGTACCAAGACAAAACCGCCGGCTTCGACGACGTGTCGCTTTCGGTTTTGAAGAATCGCAACGGGCCGGTGGGCAAGATTTACCTATCCTTTGATCGCTCCATCACCCGGTTTTATGCCGCCGCGAGGTTAAAAGACGACAGCCAGCCTTAACCGTCTCAAAATAATGTATTGACATTACAAGCTTAAACCACTAGGCTGGCCGATAAGTTGTGAAAAACGAATGTTCAAACTGTGAAGGGGAAGGAACCATCCAATGTCCCGAGTGCGATGGCACCGGGAAAATCGAAACATCGCTTAGCAACATGAGCCTTACGCCGGAGCTGAAGATGCTACGGCATGCCGTAGATCGAGTCACACGGCAGGCGAAGCAACTGAGCAGGCTATTTCCTGATCGAGCCAAAATATTTGAGGCGCAACTCGCCGCGGCGCTGGAAAGTATTCAAAAACAGGCGGATGCGTTGATGATTGAAAAGGGCAAATCGGTATGATTTATCTGCTCTCAGCAGCATGGGGATTTCTGCTCGTCGCTGGTGCGGTCGAGGTGCTTAAGTCGCAAGCCGGATTCTGCGTCTGGTGCCATCGGTGGTTTGCGCGATGGCCGCACAGGCCGACGATTTATTTCGAGCTGCCGGGCCGGCGGGTTGAGAGCCACGGAATTTGCCCGGCGTGCAAAGCCAAGCTGGAAAAGGAAACATGACCTGGAGAAAAGTCACAGAGGGAATCTTTAAGCCGAGCGGATTGTGGGCGGACCTTGACTACGTGATAGCGCGCCGCTCTACGTGCTTCGCCTTGACAATTAATGGCCGCGATGTCGCCTATTGTTCGAGCTTTAGGCACGCCAAATTGGAGGCTCAGAGGCAAGCAAACAAACAAACAAAAGGAAAACCATGAACGAAATTGCAGCTAAAGATCGTGGGGCTGTCGAGTACGTCCCCTACGGTGCAGCGGACAGAATAAAACTGTCCATCTTGATTGTGCAGAAACTAATTGCGGTAAAAACGAAATCCGGTCAGACCTGCGGAGAAGACGACGCGCTGAGATTCATTGGAATGTGTCAGGCACGACGTCTTAACCCGCTGGAAGGCGATGCATTCCTACTCGGGTTTGATACGCAAAACGGGCCGAAGTTTCAACTCATCACGGCGCATCAAGCGTACCTTAAACGCGCGGAACTGCATCCTCAATTCGACGGATTTGAGAGCGGGGCAGTTGTGCGAACTGCGGATGGCGATGTTAACCTCAACACGGAGATACTACCGGAAGAGTCGCAATTGATTGGTGGCTGGTGCCGGGTGCATTTGAAGGAACGCAAAATCCCCGTATTTAAAGCAATTCCACTGACTCGTTTCAAGCCGCAGATCATGCGACAGCAAGAGCATGGCGGCCCTTGGCGCGACGATCCATGCGGGATGATTGTCAAATGCGCGGAAGCCGACGCTCTGCGATCCGCGTTCCCAACGATGTTGGGCGGACTTTACATGCGCGAGGAAGTCACGCTGGATGTTAGCCCGTCCAACAGCGAACTGCCGACGCCGAAGTCCTCGCTCGTTTCAATTCTCCCGGTCCCGGCCAGACTGAAATCATCGAAGGACGAGGCCGGCCAGGATGACGACCTTGGGCCGCAAACGGCCCGTCAAGGCGTCGAGAAGCCGACACCCATCAAGGATAGGGCGCCGGCAGAGGAGACGGTACAGAGCCAACTGGCCGGCTTTCTGGCCGAAAACGATTGTTCGTTTTCTGCATTCGCAAGTTGGGCAGATAAAACCGGCAGCCTTCCGGATGCCAGCTCTTTCCCCGATTTTAATTCGATTCCAAAACCAATTTGCGAACGGCTTTTGAAAGCTTTCAAACATCCTACATCGTGGAAAATGATCCGTGAACAATTGGCCGAAGTGAAAGGAGACCTGCTTTGAACCAAGCACTTATTGTTCGCGATGATGCCAACCGCACCCTGATTTTCACGGTTTATGCGTTTGAGAGCAAGAATAACGCGCTCGCTTCGGCGGCGCTGGTCGGTCGAGTCTCGAATGCGGACGAGTTGTCGAAAGCCATCGACGCTGGCCAAAAACTGTTAAACGTCCTCAAATCTATTGAATCGGCCCGGCAAGAGGCCAAGGACCCAGTACTGGCTTTTGGTCGGATTATCGACCAGACGGCGAAAACCTTTCGGGAAAATCTGGAACAAGAACAGATTAGAGTCGCCAGATTGCGCGGCGATTACGAGGCTTTGCAACTTGCCAAGCAACGGGCCGCGGAAGCGGAGCGGCGACTTGAAGCTGAGCGGTTGGAGCAAGAACGACTCGCCGAAGAACGAAAGCTTCGCGAAGCGGCTGAAGCTGCTCAGCGTAAACTTCACGAAGAGCAGCAACGGGCCGCCGCGGAAGCGGCGAAAGCACGCGATGAAACGGAACGGGCCGCCGCCCAGCAACGGCTGGCTGAAATTCGTCGGGAGCAAGAAATCGCTCAGGCGAAAAGCTTGCTGGACATCGAGGCCGCCCGTGAACGTGCAGCCGAAGCTGTGGCCGCGCTGCCGGTCTTTCTGCCGGAAAAGGCCGATGGGCAGGTAGTCAAAGAGGAGTGGGTGATCGACCAAATTCGGGAGTTTGAACTCGCCCGCGCGCGTCCCGACCTGGTGCGCAAAATCGAATTCGACTTGCTGCGGATCAAGTCTGACTTGAAATCCGGCATGAAGCTGCCGGGAGTCACCGCTCACAAGGAGGTCACTTCAAGCGTCCGGGCTGGCAGGCAGCCGCAAATTATTAACGTATGAGCGCACTCTCCGCAGCAAACTGGCGGAAGGAGTTTCCAGAAAAGGCCCGGGCTCAGAAGAGAGACTGGCGGAAAAAGTTTCCAGAAAAGGACCTGGCTTGGCGCAAACTACATCCTGAGCGCATGAGGTTTATTAATAAACAACACAACCAAAAGAGTAGAGACAATCTTGCAGATTATTACATTCGGTCCATTCTTTCAAGGGGCAGAACCATTCCTGACTCTTTTTGGCCGCCAGAACTTGTAGAATGCAAACGGATTCAAATCAAACTCATCAGACTATGCCAAAACCAAAAGACATTAACGAACTGCGAGACGAACTCCTAGACGCTTTCGAGTGGGTCAAAGGGGACCCGAGACGCGCGAACCAGGTCAAGGAAATGACAAATGCTGCCGGGAAAATTCTCGGCAGCGTAAAACTGCAACTGGAGTATGCTGTCATTAAAGGAGAGGACCCTGACATTCCCTTTCTAGGAAAGACAAGCGGCCGCCAGTTGAAAGGTAACGTAAAGCTATTAAATTTATGACCGCCGAAGAATTAATCAAAAAGCGGGACGCACAGATCAAACGCATCTTAGCTGAAGCCGCCGCGGCCGAAAACTACATCGAAGCCCAAAAAATCAAAGCTGAAGTGGCTGCTGCTTTGGTTAGAAGGAACACCAAAATTCAACTCGAAGCTGTCCACGATCACTACGACAGAGAACTCGCTTCAATGGAGGTTGCATGCCCAAAATAATTGGCCCGATTCCAGACAACATCCTTCGCCGCATGGCGCCCGAAGACCGGAAGGTTTACGGAAAGGCTGGCATGACGCTCGAGGAGCTCGAGGTTAAGAATTCCCTCCAGAGCGAGGAGGAATTGCAGGAGGCGACGGCCAGCTTGCTGCGCCTGAGAAACATTCGCTGTTTTCGCTCGCGCATGGACAAGCGACCGACGGGGCCAACTGGCTGGCCTGACTTTATTTTCGCTGTCCGAGGACGGGCGTGCGCTTTCGAGTGCAAACGCTTTGGAGAAAGCCCGGAACCGCATCAATCCGAAGTCATGGCAGCACTGACAAACGATGGCTGGTTTGTTCGAGTTGTCAGAAGCGAACTTCAAGTTGTGAAAGCGCTCAACGAGGTGTTCACAAATCCTTTCCCGGAAAAATGAAGTCTAAGAAACCACCCCAGCGGTTTGCTTTTGCGGTCGAGTACTTAGAAGGTCGGGAGTGGCATCGGCTTATGATTCTTAGCAGCAAAAGAAAATCTGCACTGGCGTATGCACAATGGAACTTTTCGCCGTCAAACACAACATTTTACAGAATCGTGAAAGTACCGCAATGAACTCAATTCCCCGCGCCTCTCGCAAGAAGTGCTGTGCCTCGAATGATGTGCCATGCACGAACCGACAAACTGGCAACGTCTTTTGGAAATCTGAACCGTGCCAAAGCGACACCATGCCCGGTAGCCGGTTTTGCACGTACCATGATCCTGAAGAACCGCAACAGCCCGCGCCGTTGCCTGCGGCGCCTGGTGCGGCATGTCCATCGTGTTGCTCTCGTAACACTGAGCCAGAGCGTGACGACTCTGTGGCTGGCTTCGTGACTCACTGCAAGGACTGCGACTGGACTTGGTGTGCAGATGCGGCTGGGGAAGCAAAGATCATGGCCGATGTTCTCTATGGCTGGGCGATGCCGAAAAAATAGCTCATGAACGCCGCCACTCAACTGACAGACCTCGCCCTGTACGCTCAATCGGCGTTGCCGCTCATGGCTGTTACCTCCGTTGATTTGTTGGATGTAAATTCTCGGATGGTGCGTAAATTTCATCGGCGGAGACTTCCAAACCTCCTCGCAGTCCTCATTCGGGCAGACGAATCCCTGCGAAATGGAATACTCGAAACAATTCAATGAGCACTGACTGCGAAAAAATATCGGCACAAAAAGGCGCCTTCCAATCCGAGCCGGTTCAACGGGGGCATCGACATTTGGTCGGGCCTGTCGAACTCGAAACGATGTTAAAGATTCCGCCAATGACTCTGGACAAATTGCTTAAAGAGTTCAGTCCGATCACCGTCTATTCTACGATGACTCATGGCGGGCTGACGGGTGTACGAATTGATTTCATCGGCCCGCATGACGAGCGAATCCGGCAACGAGGCTATAACGTGGAGGATGCGATTCGCCGGTGCGCGATACAAATGAAAAATGAATTTAGCTGCCCAACCGCCAACCAGCCCTCTGGAAACTGAGGGCGGAGCGATGGAGACAAATCCATTGCCGCTGGTCAGCTTTCTGACAACCCGCCCGGAAGCTTCGGCACCCTCTGCTGAGGCGACAGGTGCATTGATCACAACTACCTGGGAAACATCCGGGCGGGTATTCGATTTTAAAACCAATGAGTAATCTCGAACTGAAAAAGCATAGTGAGTTGATTGTTGCTCTCACGGAGATACGCAAGATGGCGATGGAACATCCAGCGTTCTATGAGGCCGCGTTCAAGGAACGAGATATTGATGCTCTCTGCGAGGAGGGAGGCGATATGTGCGATTGGACGATGGTGGCGATACTGTCAGATGATGCGCTGCGGAACAATCGAATTCCAAACTCTGAACAATCTGAGAGCGCGGGGGCTGGTTCAAACGCTAACCGAAACGTATGAACACTGAACCGATGATGCCATACGCCGAGTGGTGTGCTCTCAGTCCTCGGAGGGCTGCTGAATACCTCGCCAAACGCCGAGGACATGACAAAATCCAGCAAGCCAAACTCTTTGCAATCCTCGAAATGGTATGGGACGAGATGCCGCCTAACGACCAAGCTGAGCGAAGGCGAGACTATGAGTGACGAATCCAAAAGAGACGCAGGCGAGCCTTTCGCTGAAGCGCGTGGTTCGGCTGCGGACATGATAAAACTCTACGTCGTCGAATACGAACACGGTCGAAACCGCTACCACACGGTCGTCGAAGCCAGAGACATCGGAGCGGCCAAACGCCAATTCAGGCGCGACAATCCAGATGTGGAAATGCTGTCGTGTGTATGAAGCCGCCGAACGACAAAGCTCAGACACCCCGCGCCAATAATTGTTCGGCTTCAGTGCTCGATATGTGCTGCGGACCTCGAATGATGTGGTTCGACAAGGAAGACCCGAGAGCGGTCTTTCTGGACAAGCGCCGCGAACGGCACGCGATGAACCGCCCGAAACGTGGGACGGTGGAATGGACGGAAACCGATCCGGACATCCTCGCCGACTTTACGGATATGCCCTTCGCTGACGACACATTCCAAATGGTCGTCTTCGATCCGCCGCACTTCGAGCGGTCGGGCAAAATCGGATACATCGCCATGAAATATGGATGGCTCGACGGCGACTGGCGCTCGATGCTCCGCAAAGGATTCGCCGAGGGCTTTCGTGTGCTCAAGCCGGGCGGCACGCTCATCTTCAAATGGACGGCGACGGAAAACCCCGTGGCCGAGATTCTGAAACTCACTCCGATGAAGCCCTTGTTTGGGCACAAGTCGGGCAAGCAGGCGCAAACGCACTGGATCGCGTTTCTGAAACCGAACGACAAAGCTCACCTACCCGCACCGAGCGGAGAGGTTGGGCGCAAGAAAGACAATCAAATATGAGTGAAGCAACAAACGGAGAATCGGGGCGCGGGTTAGGTGCAGCGCATTTGTTCGGCGTCTTTGTATTTTTGCACAAGTGCCGAGACTTTGCCGAAGCCTATACGGTCGCCTTGAAAGTTTTGGGCGAGGAAGCCAAAGACCAGTGGACTCCAGAAGATGTTGTGGAAGCGGTGCTGCGGTCAATCGAGATGACGCCGAACGACCCAAGCTGAGCGACTGGCCGCAAACGAGAAAAACGTATGAACAACACGACGACACCCGAACCACAACAGCCCGGCCAGTTCGCTCCAGCGCATGGTTCGGCGACGGTCACGAACGCTCCGGGTGAGCCACTCTGCCCGGATAAAGACCAGAAACCATGAATGACCAAATGACGTTGAACGAAGCCCGCGACATTCGCCAGCCCGAAAGCGAGGGCAGAGTTGTGCTCCACTCGGTTGTTCGGCGGCGGGTATTCGTCTGCTGCTTCTGCGGAACTGTGAGGCCGTCCAACTGGCGCAAGCACGGCTGGGGCGGAGTGTGGGTGCAAATCAAGGGCCAGAAAAGCCATTGGTGCTGCGCTAAATGCAAACCAGAGTGGGACGTTGGAATCCATGCCCGCGAAGTCGCCGATGGAATGTGCAAGTGCGAGCCGCCGAACAGTATTATTGATAGAATTAGCTTTGAGCCGTCGGGAATCCCGTCTGGTTCACTGAACGAAATAAAAACGACTGTCAAATATTTTATGAGACCAAAAATAATCGGAATGGTGCTGGCGCTTTTGATGACCAGCGGTTGCATGACTGGAAAACTCAACAAAATCGTGACGGCCCTCGGCAAAGACCCGGCGACCGTACACGTCAGGGTAACGACCATTTACGGCGCGATTGAATTCTCGCGAACGAATCCGTCAACGAACACGCTGCCGCACACCGTCAGCCCGGACGGGACAATAACCGTTTCTGAACACAAATGAAAACGGTGGACGATCAGTCGGCTCTCAGTAAGTTGTGTGACCTAGTAACGTTGGCCAATGGCAAGTTAAACGAGGCTGAAATGAGTGGTGCCCCTTTCAGAGCGGCACAACATGCGCTCAGCGAAGCGCACAAATTAATGCCGGTCTTAATCCGAACTCCGTCCAAGCTTCCAATGCGATCAAGCACAACTAAACCGGAGCCAATCCTTAACTGTCCATTCTGCTCTTCAACCAAGCCTCGCGCCTCCAACCCTCGCGCCTCCAACGATAAAGATTTCCACACAGCGATTAACTGGTGGGTGGAATGCCGATGGTGCGGGGCGATAGGCCCGAACTCCACAACGAAAGAAGGGGCCGTTGAGAAATGGAACAAACGCACGCCACTATTGGATGCAACAAGCCAGAAATTCGCCGATGGGGCCGAGATAGCCAAGTATCTATCCACAGCGGGAGGCGTGGTCGGATGATTCCGAACGACCCAAGCTCATCCTATGATTGACAAAACAGAATCCACCGCTGAAGGAGAACTGCAAGCGTTCGATATAATCGCGAGCAAGTTCAATCCGTTTGGGAGTCACACTCAGCCTGATGGCATCCCGATAGTTGATGCGACAACCTTCACCTGCTTCGGTGCACTCATGGCTAGTATGATGTCGAATGAAATACCTATTCCATGCTGGATACGAGTCGGGCGCTCTCGACACAAGGTCACATTGGAAAACAAGGCTGGAATCGAAAAGGGCTTGTTTATCGCGCTGGAAATGCGCCTTCAACGATTACAGAATCGTGAGCATGAGCAAATCTGAAAATCTATGATGACTGAACCGAGACAACAAATTCCGATGGACGTAAAGTGTGAATCTTGCGGCTTAACAGGCAGAATCAATCGTGGCGTGGAACGCCATTACATGAAATGCCCGAAATGTAAAAGCATCTCAAAAGTCGTTTGGACTGAACGTGGGCTAGTCCTGAAATTCGACCCGTTGGCCACCGATGCAGACTGGAAAAAAAACGTGATGCCGCCCCGGCCAAGGGCAAGCCTTCAAAGGCTCGAATCGTATCCGGTCCATAGTGGAAACTGAAAAACACCAAACCATGATAACGATACACCGCAAGCAAAATAAAACCTCCAGCCTCCGATGGGCGCAAGGCCCGTGGATGTTCGGGCGCTACAAATTCGCAACCTGCACGCACTATCGGCTCGGCCCGCTACTGCTCACGGTAGATGCCTAACGATGAAAGCTGAGCGACAGCCCACAGCGCCGCCGGAGACGCCGCCCTCGCCGATGACTCAACTCGGCGCTGTGGGCTGTTCGCTCCAGCGCAGTGTTAGGCTGCTGGCGGACTGCCTGGACGAAGGCGACCGATACAGCAAAGAGCTTGGGCTGCCCATACACACGGCTATGGTCAACTGCGATGATCTGCGAAACGTGGTCAACGCAGTAAAGGCAGTGTTTGACGACGGATGGTCTGCTGTCTGTCCGTTTTGCAGAAGGACGCTCCCCGCGAGCAACTACACCGAAGTCCAGTGGCGAATCAAAGCGCATGAATGGCGGAAAGCACGCGAATTGGGCAACGGATATTCAAGAATATATGTTGTTCCCCATAGGAGCGCCTTCTATTT
>OBEQ010334522.1_pt1 | contig 10545 bp, 11 predicted proteins | sample 1670901 | NCBI WGS metagenome assembly OBEQ01 (sample SAMEA104232315, study PRJEB22302) | groundwater metagenome | biome: forest; feature: aquifer; material: groundwater | place: USA | collected 2011-08-07 | depth 5.4 m | reverse complement strand
TGATTGTTTTCTTATGGCTAGGAAAATTTTATATCTAAACTGTTTTCTAAATCAAAAAGGAAAGGAAAAAACTATGTTAAAACAAATGCGTAATCTGTTACTAATATTGCTTCTACTCTGTGTAAATGCAATAAAAATGCCGGAGGGAAAAGCAGAATCAGCTTCTGTCCCATTATCTATTACTGTTAATGGCTCATTAGTCGTATCTGATGGAGACAATGACACAATGGCTGGAAAAGATCCTACGAAGAACGTTAGTTTGACTGTAACTCCTGATCTTGGACATACACTACAAAGTGGAAGTGCAAACTTTAGAATAAGGTCAAATCGTTCAGCCTGGAGGTTAACAGCTCAAAGAACTGCATCAAATGCAGGTGGTACAAGTATTGCAGATACTGATGTCCTAGTTGATATTGCAAAATCAGCTGGTTCAACTGCAAATGCAAGTGCTGGTGCTTTAGTCGCTCCATTTACTTCACAAACCAATTTGTCAAGTATTGATACTGCAGCTCCAGTAGATGTTGTTAATGGTACTGCCAAAACATCATCTTCAAAAGATGGTAATAATGCTAACAACTGGTTTCAAGTGAATACTACCTACAGTATACAACCAGACTTCTTCTATACACCAGGAACGTATAGTTCAACAATCACTTATAGCTTAGTGTCTCCTTAATAGAAGATCAATTACCGGTAGGGACGTTGCATGCAACGTCCCTACATTTTTTGGTACTAAATTACCAGTTAAATTTTAAAATCTTGTGGAATGAAAAATATGATACTAACCCTATATAAAGTCAATGAAATTAAAAAGCCATATTATTCATTCTGGTTTTATTGCGTTAGCAATTTTAATTGCTATACCTTTAAAAACCATTTCACAATCAGCAACAGTCCCAATAAATATAAATGTCAATGGTACTCTTACAATTTCTGATGCTTCAAACGATGCCAGCTCAGGTAAGAATCCTACTATTAATGTAAACCTCTCTATAACTCCTGATCTTGGAGCAGCTCCTGCAGTTGGAAGTGCAAATTTTAGAATACGAACAAATAGATCAACATGGAGACTTACTGCTCAAAGAACTGCTGAAGTCGATACAGGCCCTACAAACATTGTGGCAATGGATGTAGCAGTATTAGTTACTACTGCTGCTGGTACAAATGCAAATGCAATGGCAGGAATACTTGTAGCACCATTCAATGCAAGTACAGACTTAAGTAGTATTTCAACTTCAGCTCCTGTAGACATAATAAGCGGCACAGCAAAAACATCAATAGCAAAAGACAATACAAACAGCAATAACTATTTTCAGGTTAACACCCAATACAGTATTCTTCCTGATTTCTTCTTTCAGCCAGGCACTTGGAGAACAACTATTACATATAATCTGGTTAGCCCGTAGGGGTTATCCATAGACTTTCTAAATTATCAGCACTTCTTAACCAAATGATTATTTTTTTATAAAATAATGTCCGATGATGGTATCTATGAACTAGACTAAAAGAGTTAATCTTTAAGTACTGGTTTCCTAGCCAAAATCATCTCTCATTTCATGACTACAAAAAATTCCACAACAAGGCTTTTTGCTGTTTGTACAGTTTTTTCTTGTTGTATTTTTTTATCAAGCTATTTAACTGCAAAATCAAATCAGGCTACAGTACCTATAAATATTTCTGTTCAGGGAAAGCTAATTATTACTGATGCCCAAAACGATAATAAATCAGGTGCTAATCCAACTCTAAATGTAAATTTAAAACTGGTTCCGGATTTAAACAGTTCAGCTGTTTCTGGTTCTTCTTCAATCAGAGTAAGATCAAATCTAAACTCATGGAAATTAACCGCTCAAAGAAGTAATTTATCTGATTCACAGGTAAACATAGATCCAAAAGACATTTCTCTTAGCTTTACTACACAAGCTGGTTCAAAAGCAAATTCAAATGCTGCAAAATTATTATCCCCATTTAATCAGACTTCTAATTTAAGTCAGATATCTGCAAATGGTCCTACAGATGTTTTAATTGGTTTAAGCAAAACTTCTCTTGAAAGAGATCCAGAAAACTTAAATAACTGGTTCCAACTTACATCAAACTATAGTGTCTCACCAGATTTTTTCTATGAAATTGGAGAATGGAACACGACTGTTAGTTATAGTTTGGTTAGTCCGTAAGTAGAGTCGTGATTAATCGCGACTATAATTAACATATGATTTTTCAAAAATTTATTTTTTTGATTTTACTTTTTTTTACTTTTATATTTCAAAAAGAAGCACAGGCCTGTCTTTCAATTACTGATGATTTAAATTCCCCTAACCCGATTATAAATGCGAACTTTAGCTTGCAGCCTGATGTAAGTCCTTTTACAGATTGTTGGACAGGAATGATGAAAATAAGAAGTGATAAAAACGGGTGGAGACTCATAGCCACAAGAACTGGACCAAACCCTTCAAATGTAGAAGGTAATTCAATGGATAATATCACAGCAACCGATATTACTTTAGATATATCTGTTCAGGCATTTGGACAGGCTGATTCAAATGGTGCAATATTAGTCTCACCATTTTCATCCCAGACAAATTTATCTTCTATCCAATCTGGTACTTTTGTCATATCAGGCATAAAGAAGTCAAGCAACAGTTGTTCTTCATTTAATCAAAATTATTACAAAGTTACTAAAAGACTTTGTTTGTTCAAAGATTTTATCTTTAATCCTGGTTCATATAATGGACAGGTATCATATATTCTTATAAACCCATGATTAATCTTTTAAAATCTCAACGAGTAAATCATTTTTTAATCCTTTTATTTATTATTCTTTTTCAAAATTTACCTGCATTGGCCTGGACAGTTTCACCTGTCAGATTCGAAGTAAAGGGAGAAAAAGGCAAAGAATATACGTTAACTTTTTCAGTCCTAAACGAAAGCCAGCTTTATCAGAAAAGATTTGAAATTCAGACTGATGATTGGATTATAAATAAAAATAATGAGTTTTTAAGAAAAGCTTTTACAAAAGGTCTTGAAAATAAATACTCTGGGACTTCATGGATCAAAGTTACTCCTACCCAGTTTGTAGTACCACCAGGAGAAACCAGAAATATACGTTTTACTATCTCAGTTCCAAATGATGTTCCTATTGATGGAGATTACACAGCAGGAATTTTTGTCGGAGAAAAAAATATTGAAAAACCACCAAAAGGAGAAAAGATCGTTCACATAAAACAGGATACATTTATAGGCGTTATTGTTTATGTAAAACTTGGAGAAGAAAAACATTCTGTCATATTAAAGAATCTCCAAATAGAATCAAAACCAGTAGCAATGGGATTAAACAAAGTTACTGTTTTACCTACATATGAAAGCAAGGGAAATACTCATGAACGTGGACAAATACAAATAAAATTTGAACCACTTTCAAAAATTGATGTAGAGTCGTCCCATCTGGGCGACTCACTCAATGCTGGTGAAGTAGTTATCCTTAGAGAATCAGAGGTTACTTACCCATTTGATTTTCCTGAACCGCTACCTGCAAATAGCGAGTGGAAGATTACAGTAAAAACTGACTTTGGACATTCTGTTCCTGTTCTTGTAGGAACAAAAACTTATAAAGTGCCATTGATTGAAATGCCAGTAGCACCAAAGCAGGAAGAAAAAGGAAAAGAACAAAAACCAGAAACAAAGAAAACAGAACCACAAAAGAAAGAAATCAAGGAATAAATTACACCCACAAATTTCCTAAATATTCTAATTTGTTAAATCCCTCTCTATAAGTCTTTAGAATTTTATCTGCAACTGGTGGATAAAGTGTAATCTTTTCTAATTCTTCAATTGGTTTATACGCTACATCTGCAAGCATTGGTTCATCTCCAAGCTTTAATTCCCCACCCAGAACATCACCTGTTGCATAAATATTTATTATGTGTCTGCTTCTATCCGGTGCAATTGCTTCTGATAAAAATACAACCTTCCCAAATTTGATATCCAAATTCGTTTCTTCTTTTAATTCTCTGACACCACAGGTGGCAAAGTCTTCACCATATTCAATTCGCCCACCCGGCAAGACCCAATAATATCTATTTGCTTTTTTGTGCTGGACAAGTAGTATTTCTTTTTTTTCATTAATAATTATCATTGAGACTCGAAAATTCGGTCTCTGCGCAACATTTCCTCGGTTTCTAAAATAAGGATTTGACATATTCTTTTTATTTGTTTTCAAGTGCCAACAGGCGGATAAACTGTAAATATTATACACGATTAAACACGAAATTAAACAGATAAGCTAATATTCTCTACGTGGCAGTATCATTTTTAAATTTGTTGGATAAATTCAGACCTCACAAGGTTTACAAGCCTTCTCCTTTGTTAGGCATAGCTCAGTTTTTAGTGTTGGCTTTTTTCTGGTTTTCAATAATTTATGGTGCTACCGTTGCTGTAACAGTTTTATTTGCTAAATATATCCCAGAGATTCTGTACAATCTAAAGCTTTTTGCTTTAGCCGATATAGTCTATTATCTTGCTCCATTAATTGCAGTTATGGTTCTTATACCTGCAAATGCAACATTTCTTGTTTTAAATGAAAGAAAAATATTAGCGCTTCTTACCGTAAGATGCGGACCAAATCGTGTAGGTCCAAATGGTTTTTTACAAACTGCAGCTGATGCAGTAAAACTTCTGTTCAAAGAAGATATTACTCCAAGAGGTGCTGACAGACTGCTTTTTAATCTGGCTCCTGTAATATTTTTTGCACCAAGTGTTATTGCCTTTATTCCTATTTTGTCAGTAGCTACTGGGAATAGTGGCCCATTTGTTTCATGTGATTTATCTATTGGAGTACTTTTTATACTAGCGGTTTCTTCTATTCCAGTTTTAGGACTTGTTCTTGGCGGTTGGGCTAGCAATAATAAATATTCATTAATAGGGGGATTGCGCAGTGCTGCACAATCTATCAGTTATGAAATCCCAATGATTCTAACAGTAATTAGCATGATCATTTTGACTGGTTCTATTAATTTAACTGAGATTTCAAATAATCAAGTAGGCGGACTTTTAAGGTGGAATATTTTTGCGTTTGGAAATATGCCCTTGCTTTTAAATTTATTTCCTCTTGGTAAGAGCTCATTAGTTGGTTTATATGGGCTTGTGCTTTTAGGTATGTGTTTTGTTTTGTTTTTTATGTTTCTTCTTTCTGCTTGTGCAGAAGTAAACAGAATCCCATTTGATCTTCCTGAAGCAGAAAGTGAGCTTGTATCAGGATATAATACTGAATTTACAGGAATGAAATTCGCCTTGTTTTTTCTAGCTGAATATACAGCACTGTTTATAATCTGTTGTCTTGCTTCGGTATTGTTTTTAGGTGGGGGGCATCTTCCTGTTTCTCTTGAATCTGAAAATAAAATTATTGAAACACTTTCAAATTCACAACTTGGAGATTTAAGCTGGTTGTTACCTTCTATAGTACTTATGTTAAAAGCTTATTTTTTAATTTTTGTTTCTGTCTGGGTAAGAGCTACTTTACCTAGACTACGATATGATCAACTAATGACATTTAGCTGGAAGTTTTTAATTCCTCTGTCACTTATAAACATTTTTGTAGTAGCCATCTTAGTGAGCTTTAAACCATGATAAACATATTAAGAAAAACAGTTGAAGGTATTTATAACATTGCTATTGGTATGTTTACTGTTTTAAAGCATGTGGGCAGAAGTCCTATTACCTCTTCTTATCCTGATGTAGTCCCTGAGCTATTTCCTGCTTCAAGACACAGACTGGCTTTAACAGTAAATCCTGACACTGCCGAACATCTCTGTATAGCCTGTAAACAATGCGAAAGAATTTGTCCTGATACTTGTATAACTGTAATTGGCGATCCTGAAAAGAAAGGTGTTATAAAAGATTTTTATCTGGATCATGGACTGTGTATGTTTTGTGGTTTATGTGTAGAAGTCTGCCCTACAAACTGCATTATTAACACTGTTGATTTTGAAATGAGTGAATATAGCAGAGAAGATCTAATTTATGACATTGACAGACTAACACTTACACAGGAACAGTCCAGATTTTATTTTGATTTCAAGGAAATACCAAAGCCAAAACCAAAGCCAGTAAAAGTACCAGCAGCAGCCACTGCAGTACCAGCTGCAGCAACAGTACAGGAAAAAAAATAACTTATGATGGAAGTCTTACAACCAGTGTTTAATGATCCTGCATTTTACGGACTCGGGTTGTTAGTTATACTTGGTGCATTTGGTGTAATAATAGAAAAAAATATTGTAAGAGCTGGTTTCTCTCTGGTAATTTGTTTTGCTGCTGTAGCAGGTACTTACTTTGCACTTAGAGCACCGTTTGTAGGAGCATCACAAGTTTTAATTTATGCAGTTGGAATTACTCTTATAGTTGTCTTTGCTCTTATGTTAACTAGCCAGAAACAGGATATGCAAAAAGTCAAAGGTGAATCTACAAGAAATGTTATTAATGCAGTAATATCCATTGGAATATTTGCTGTTTTTTCATATGCTCTAACTGGAAACAAATGGTTTCCAGATGAAGTAGTAAGCTGTCCAAGGAACACTGAAGTAATAGGACTTAAGCTGCTTGGATATTATGCTCTGCCATTTGAATTAATTTCAGTTTTACTTCTTTCAGCATTAATTGGTGCAATAGTAATTGCAAAACGTGATAAAAAAGGAGAGAACTAATGAGCAAATCAATTTTAAAAGTATTTGTTCTTGGATCTTTATTAGCATACTTTCTTTTCTTATCTGTAAATTTAAATTCAGCTCTTGAAAGATATATTTTGCTTTCAACAGCATTATTCAGTATAGGAATTTATGGCTTGATATCTTCCAGAAATGTAATTAGAATACTTATGTCTATTGAGCTCTTACTAAATGCAGTAAATATTAATTTTGTAGCCTTTTCCAGCTATATAGATCCGCTTGAAATTAAGGGTCAAATCTTTGCACTTTTTGTTATGGCAATAGCTGCAGCAGAAGCTGCCATTGCTCTGGCTATAATCTTGGCTATTTACAGAAATATGTCATCGGGAGACATGGAAGATTTTGCTAGTTTGAAGTGGTAACATTTAATGCTCTATGTAGCCATAGGCAAATTCATTTCCATTGAAGCTTCTAATTCTTTTTTATATTTTTCTTTGTCTTTATCAGCACAGAAAGTACCGGCAAGCCAGTCAAAGACAATATCTTTTGGCTTTTTAATTATCGAATCCCAACAATCTAACATTTTATTAAATACTGTTGAATCATTGAATCTGTAATTGTGAATTTTATTCCCTGATTCATCATGCGCATAACTCTTCTTACCATCTTCTTCTATAACTTTGTATTTTGTTGCTCTTCTATCTCTACAATTTAGCAACCTATTTAATGCTGCCATTGGCATTTCACCAATTGCAGCGGCAGTTGTACGTGGTAACCAATCAAATACCTTTCTTAAATAATAGGTTGAAAGTCCAGAAGACATTCCCAAGAGTATATGACCTGGAAGCATCCTTTCATTCATTACATTTGCTAAAACTTTGCCCCACACTTGTTTTTTTTCAGATGAAGTCATATCTTTTACAGTCATATCTTTGCTTTTTTCTCTCCATCCAAACTGATCTCTAAAATCTATAAAAAATCTGAATGTTTGTGATATTGCAAATGTAGCCTGCTCTACAAGAGTATATCCAATTCCTTTTGCTGTTGCTACTAAGAATGAATCATCAGTATCAATGTTTACACCTGGTAAATTTTCTTCATCATCACCTACAAGAGAATAGCTTGCCAAACCAACAATTCCAAGCTGAGAGAGCGTGTACCATAAAAAATTACCTTCTTTCTCTTTCATCCCACAAAATTGAAGAACTAAATCAGATGGTTTCTTTACAAATGTTTCAAAGAAGTTAGCAAAAATATTTTTATCTTTATCATTCCCTGTACAGTTTTCTCTATTAGTACTTGTAGTACTTGTTATTAACCAGTGCCATGCTTCACCAAGCAGTTTTCCCGGAATTATTGCAATTTGTTCTGGTACCCAAGGTGTAACTTTTTCAGAAATTTTTGCCAGCACAGACGAAACAGTAGTTGCCCAGAAAGGTTCAAGAGCTTCATCATTCAAGATTTTTACAAACGTTTCCTGAAAAGGCTTATCAGTTCTTTCAAATGCAGCAGCACCAAGTGCTTTTCCATTTGCAGTGGAAATTAAATCAATTGCTGCAATTCTAACTGCACGCCAAAGCGAATTTGATACTAGAAGGATCACTCTTTACTTCCTTAAGTTTTTAATAAATTCCTGAAATAAAACCTCATTAACAACTACAACTATAATTTGTAGAACCTTATAGTTAAGCATTTATTAACTTGGTAACTTAATCTTAGCAATACAAATACCTCCTTAATCAAGGCCAAAATTGGTTAAGGTTCATTTTGAACCATAGATCATAAATAATGAACTTTAAGGTTAAGAGGTTTAATTATAAAAAAATTATAAAGTTTAAAAAATTTAACCTTTAACTTTTATTTTTTATGAAATCATGCTTCTTAACATCCAAGCTGTTTTTTCGTGAACTTGCATTCTCTGGGTAAGTAAATCACAGGTTGACTCATCGTTAGCTCTTTCTGCCACCGGAAAGATTGTTCTCGCTGTTTTAACAACAGCTTCATTTCCATGAATAAGAAGTTTAATCATTTCTTCTGCAGGTGGCACATTATTTTCTTCCTTTATACTTGATAATTTAGAAAACTCGCTATATGAACCAGGTGCAGGAAAACCTAATGCACGTATTCTTTCAGCAATTAAATCTACTGCCAATGCAAACTCGTTATACTCCTGTTCAAACATAAGATGTAAAGTATTAAACATTGGTCCTGTAACATTCCAATGAAAGTTGTGAGTTTTTAAATAAAGAGTGTAAGTATCAGCAAGTAGTTTTGATAAACCCTCTGATATTTCTTCCCTGTCTTTTTCATCAATTCCAATGTCAATCCGTTGTAGTGTTTTCGTTTTCATTTAATTTTCCTCCTGGTTCTTTGTTTCATTGATTAGATTATAATAAATCAGCTAAATTCAAACAAGCTTCCTGAAGATAGTACAAATCTAGTCTACAAATTATTTTGTGAGGTATACTTTTAACAACTAGCACTAATACATTTAAACAATGAAAACCACTCCAATAGTATCAACCTTTGTAGACTCTAAAAAAATTGTTACAAGCTTGAATGAGAACAATTCAAGAACTGATTTAAATGAAACAGAAAAAGCTGCAGTTGAGTTTACAAAAACAGATGCCGTAAAACTACATAGTTTAAGTACTAAAGCTGGTTATGCTACGTGGGATTTGCTAACACTAGGTGGTGTAGAACTTAATGCCGATTCAAAAGATTTTCAAGAAAAATTAAGAGAACTGCAACAAAAATATGGCGAAGAATCAAACAACACACAAAAAGCTGTGATAGATTTTACAACCAACGCAGAGATAGCTAAGAAGCTAATTTCTATTTATCAAAATGCAAGTTTAATCGGAAATCCTTTTTTAAGAAGACAAATTAATGTGGCACATCCAATATTTTCTGAATACAATATAGATCCTGATTTACAAAAGAAGATAATTGATTTAGAAACTACCTTATCCATAATGTATGGAGATTTTAAACCTGTTTTTAAAGGTAATAAAATTGAAGATTCTGAACTTGAAGATCTTTTAAGCAAGACTAAAGGACGCGATGGTGCACAAGAAGCCATTGAACTAACTAGTGCAAAACTTACAATTGGAAATCATAAGATACAGGGTGCTGAAAAGACAATTGCTGAGACAGTTTTAGAAGCAATAAAACTAAGAAACTTATTTGCAAGAAAAGCAGGAGGAGATAATTACTATTCTTACAGCTTACAAAAGCAAGAGATAGATGAAAAAGAACTGGTTAATCTCTTAGATTCAGTAAAGGTAATGATTAAGCCTACATACGATAAGCTTAGAGAAAAAATGGATAAGGCTGCTCAAGAACGCTATGGGATTTCCAAAGATGATGCAAGATTGATTTGGTTTCAAGGAGGAGTAAATGATTACAGCATTTTAAATGATGTAATGAATTTTAATGCTGATAATTATTTTAAAGGAATGGATCCACGCCCTCTCTTAAAAGAAACAGGAAAGTTAATGGGTATAAATGTAGATAGTGTTGTTGATAAGAGTGATTTATTTCCAAGACCAGGGAAAAACCCACATTGGTATTTATTTAATCTACAAGTTCCTAATGATATTAGATCTTTTGGAAATATAAATCCTAAGTTTGATAATGCAATGGGATATGTCTTCGGCACTGAGTTTCATGAGGTTATAGGACATGGCGGTGGTTGTTCATTGGTTGATCCAGATATTCCTCATCTGCTTAGAGATATACATACTATTGTTACTGAAAGTGATGCAATGATGATGGAAGATTTAATGTTTAACGAACACTGGCTAAGAGAAGTAGCTAAGTTTGACTCTACTACCATTGAAACATTTACAACTCGTGGAGAACAACATAGATTAGCTCAGGGACTACTAAC
>OBEQ012938975.1_pt1 | contig 10546 bp, 7 predicted proteins | sample 1670901 | NCBI WGS metagenome assembly OBEQ01 (sample SAMEA104232315, study PRJEB22302) | groundwater metagenome | biome: forest; feature: aquifer; material: groundwater | place: USA | collected 2011-08-07 | depth 5.4 m | reverse complement strand
TAACATTCCCTCTAAATATGATAATTCGGTGACATCTCTTCTGTTAAATTCTGAGTTCTCAAATTCATTTCTTCTAAACTGGTATTATCCAGAATATTGGCCATAGCATCGCGGACCTCTTTCATGACCAATCGAATCCCGCAGCGGTATTCATCTTTGCATTCTTCGCATCGCTTATAAGCCGATTGGCTGACACACGAAACCGGCGCCAAAGGGCCGTCTAAAATTCGGATCACCTGGCCCAATTTGATTTGCGAGGGATGTTTGGCGAGTTGATATCCGCCGCCTTTTCCTTTTTTGCTTCGCAGAATCCCTTGCTTTTTTAATTCCAGCAAGATCGCTTCTAAAAATTTTTTAGGAATCCGCTCCTCTTCCGCCAAATCGGAAATCAAGACCGACGAATCTTGAGGAGCCTTCGCTAATGATATTAACGCTTGTAATCCGTATTTACTTTTCTTAGATAACATTCTCTATAATCTCCATAGACTTAATAGAGATATTACCATAAAAAAAATTAATGTCAATAAATTTTTATAAATGCGAGTTAAATAGTGTTGTAAGACTAAATATTGGAATGATTTGTGTAATATTAAATGTAAATCCTTGGAAGTCTTCTAAATTAACGGGCGAAGATGGATTAACCAAAGAGGCTTTATCTTTCTCAATCACTTGAACATTCGAATCTGACATTTTTAAATCAATCCCTCCGACTGGATTTGAATCTTCCCCTGTCATCGCGTGATCGCTTGAACCAAAAACGATTTCTGGCTTCCAACCCAAGGTCAAACCCACAACAGCATTAGCCACATCTTGAACACTGGGGATGGCAGCATAAGGGCTGATTTCTACCGCCCCGCCTAACCCCAACATATTGCCCAATGGCCAGGTGAATCCAAGACGAAGACGCGGATCATTGGGAGCAAGTGGACCAAATTCCCAAACTTCAGCATCAAAATTTCTCTGAAAATAAATATTATGTCCTTCCTCTGATAACAACAATGTCATCATAAAATAATAATCAAGGAATTTACCCGAGTCTTTTTTCGATCCATAAAACGCGGCCAAAGACGTTTTCAATCGCCATAATTGAAAATCAGTTGACGCCATCGCAGCAAACCGGCCTTCCTCGACTCCTTGTGCGTTTGGCACTTGAGCACGAAATAAAGTAACACCCATTGAAAGCAATCCCGATGAATCGAGATACGTCACACCTCCAAAGGTGACTGGAGGGACAGTTCCCAATAAAGCCAATCTCTGGCCTAACTTTAAAACCAAAGGAATAGGCAAATAAAAATCCCCCTCGAGATATCCGCCGATTGTGCCATCAAATTTTCCATCTTTGTAAAGACCGGCTGTTTCGGCCAAAAGACTAAAAATAAATTTGTGTCCTGTATCCAAAGTCGCGCCAAAATTCCCGTATTGTAATCCCCCTTTACCATCAACGGGTTTCCAAAAATCGTTGTAAAAAAGAAAATTTAATTTCCCCGATGACGGCGTCGCTTCAAGCTCGTCGACCTCCCATTCATTGCCAACTTTGAATGTCGTCGTCAGCCCAAGCGTTAAATTTTGATCCATTCCAGGGACCAGCGTCGACGCACTCAAATAAGGACTAATTTCAAGCCAGGGGAGAATATAGGTATAACCAAAACGAAAAGTATTATCGGGAATGGGCCCATATCGGGACGCGGCCGCGCTAAAATTTTTTCGAGCATAAATATTACTCGTGTAACCTTTAAGTTTCTTATCGTAAAAGAATCCAAACGTCCCATATAATTGCCAATCGAGCGGGAGTCCGTCGCCAACAAAAACAGCCGGTTCAAATTTGAAAGGTCCTAAATTCAATGTCCCGGCGGCTAAAAAGGCGTACTGAATTTCCGACGGCAAATCATCACCGCCGCCATCTCCCCCAGCCTGCGTGGCTTGCGCCACTAAAGCGCGAAAAAGCGACACATCAATCGCCAGATGATCCCCGGGCAAAGTATAGCCGAGCCCTAATTTTGTCGACGGCGGAAGGTTCCCTCCACGCTGGCCCAAATGAAGATTGAACGGTCCCGCATTGGCACTCAATTCGGTATACAGATTCAATATCCGCTGAACACTATCCGCGCTCCATTCCGGCATCAGCTTTAATTTTGCTAGCCCAACTTGATATTCAAGAGCGGCATTCCCATAATCTAACACTTTTGCTCCGCCTGTCGGGCCGCCAAAATCATTATAAAAATTAAAACTCAAACCCGCCGGAATTTTTACAGGTTCGACGATCGGCGGCACATCCGCGGTGATGGCCGATGGCGTTGTCCCCTGCGCCAAAACTTTACTGCTAAAAGCGCCCACAAAAAATAATGCCGTCAACAAAATCTTGGCCGACTTAATCACTTTGGAAAGCATTGCCTGATCACCCGAAATACCGCTAAGCTCAACCTTCATTTCCGCGCCATGAAAATCTCCCGCCGCTTGGGCGAGACTCGCCGAGTTTTCAAATTCAGTCGTCTTCAAATATTCTTTGGCGCGGCCCCCGGAATATCCTCCCGAGAAATAAACCTTGGGATTAATCGTTTGGCTTGTCGGATCGTATTCCTCGCGAACATAACGATAAACGCCGTCTTTCAGCACTTTCAAATATTGCTCATAAATCTCTGCGCTTTTCTTTTTGTCAACGCTGTCAATGCCGCTCATCTTGCTTTTGTCGGCATAAATGTGATGAATCATATTATTCTTTAATTTTTGTTTAAACCAAACCGCCAAAATTTGAGAATGATAAATTTGGCGCAGTGTGGCAAAATTTTCGCCCTCATTGACTTCGCGTTCGATGGCGGGAAGAATAGTTTCCCGGATGAGACCAGAAACCGGAGATTGAAAACTGGATTCTGAAAGTTTGTCTCTCGAATCTCCTGCTTGCTGTTTGTAATCCTCCTCCAACATCACCTTCAATCTTGCTTCCTTAATATAAGCGACGTTGTCAACTTCATAAACAACGGCCTTCTCAGGGACAATCCAGATTTTGCCCGCCCAACCTTCCATGTTGGGCGAGGCCTCGTCCATCTCGCCGCCGCTTAGCGGCGGCGGACGAGACGGGTTAAACGCGTTTAAAGCGATGTCAGCACTGCCCGTCTTCTTATAAATCTCCTGATAAACTTTGTCCCAAAATTGGCGGCCCTGATCTGTTTCAGGATAAGTCAAAGAAGACACAAGCCGTTTTAAAAGATAATCCTGCAGGAGAAGATCTTTGCCAGCATCGGTCACTCCCAAGGTTTCGGGAATAATGCGATTTCTTTCATACGGCGAAAGATTCACCCATAAATCGTCCTCGGGGATCGTCAACATCGCCAAAAAATATTTAACCAATTTCGCCGCTTCGTCTTTATCAATCGTGTCATTTTGAGCCAAATCTACGACAAAATTTAATTCTAACGGATTATTTGGATTAATCTGAATCCCTTTAAGGACGGGGAGACTAGCGGGAAGAGATAATGATAAAAGATTAGGCCGCGACAGAATATCGGCGTCAGCGGGGAGGAGAGTATTCAGGATAAAAAGCCCGAGCATCGTCAAATGAATAATACGATTTAAGAGTGTTCTTTTTGTTTTCATGGTTGTCGCAAAAAAAAATCCCCGTCAGGCACTCATTACGCCTAAAGAGGACTTCCCTGTCCAAAACTGTCTGTGTTTTTTAAATGTCCTTCGCACTTCGATGTATCGAAGGACAAATGTAAGTATACTCTGTGATTCTAAGAAATCAAGGGGTCGACTTCAAAGGAGGTTTTACGGCCGTTCTTCGATACTCCAGAGGGTTTGCTTAAACGAAGGGAATTCTTGGGCGTGCTGAACTTCCATGTGAACTTGCCCGTCTAAACGGCGCGGGATGCCGAAACGAATCGTTCCCGTCGGCGTTGTCCATTCCATCAAACGAATCAACCGTCCGCTGTTGACATCCTCTACAAAATTGTCACTGAATTCTCCCTCTTCAAAAGTGCTCGACGGACGGCCATAACGATCTAACAATTCTTTTCGAACCCGTTCAAAGGTTTGCAAAGTTGTGCTCGTACCTCCAACATCATCAAAATCAATGAGAATCGCGGACGCTTTCAGCTCATTGTCATCGTGATACAAAACAAGTCTTTGGCGTTCGTCGATCGTGTCAAAAATCTGGGTCTCGTAAATATTCAAATGAGGCTGTTCAAGTCCTTTGGTCATGCCCGCAGTCCGTAATTTCTCGACGATAACCTGAAGATCTGAACCCGGACTGAGATCGGCTAAATCAATAGGCCCTTGAATCTGACTCGTCTCAACAGGTTTGAATTTCAGTTTTTCAGAAATAATTCTCCGTTCTGAACGTTCAGGTTTATCAAAGGCGTAGGTATAGACAAAACCAATACGGGTGCCGCGGTTGTATTTGGTATTTTCAGTATCCCGCTCACGGATATCGGCTTCTAATCCAAAGGTGTGATTGCCTTGAGTATAAGTGTAATTCAAACTGGTGTTGTCAGTGAATTCGTTAGCAGCGCCAGCTTTACGATCCTGGTAAAGCAAAGAATAATTCAGCCGAAAACTGTGTTTGTCTCGTCTTAATCCAAACCCTAACGTGGGCCCAGCGTCCGTGCTCTTGGCGCTTCCTCCTTTGATCCAGCGGAAAAGCATCCCAGGAGCGATAGAACCTTTAAATCCGAAGACATTCAAGGAATGAGTCAATGTCGGCGCGATTTGATACGTGGATGTATCCGTTCCCGTGGTTTTATCTTGAACCGTTTGAATAAAATTGGCCACCGCCCCCGTCCAGCCAGCGCTTAAAAATAAGGGTAAGTTCACATTCAGCGACCGTGTTTGTGTATCCGTTGTTTTGTCTTGATTTTCTTTGTCTTGAATAAAGGCGTCAATGGCTGACCCCGACGGAGCGCCGGGGAAAATCGCTCCCAGCAATTTAAATCCAACGGTGTTCGTATCCAGCCGATTGCCGGCGGTAAGGTTATCGCTAAACTGCTGCACGCGGCCTTGAAATCGTAACCCGATAGGAAATTTCCAGCCGGCATGCCATTCCATAGCGCGATGATCCTGCGTCACGACGCCTCCATTAGAAACAAAATGTTCGCCATAGCGCTCATAACGAAAACGGTAAGTCAATGGCGAGTCGGATTGACCGCTCAGCTCAAGGACTCCGCCCGGCGAGTGTTGATCTTCTCCAAAAGGTGTCGTCTCGACATCCCCTTCCAAATAATCGAACTCACCGTCCAAGGTTAATTGTTGATTGCCTAAAACAAATTCTTTTTCGCCGCCAAAACTGGTGACCTGCTGATGCCGGCTGGGCAACGTTGTCCGTGTCCTTTGATTATCGACAAAGTTAAAAAAGACATTCCCAAATTGCGTATTTTCGACCAGCCACGAAAAACCCGTGTAAAGATCGTCGGCGGGATTGAGACTCCGGTAATCACTCTGCGGTGTCCCCGTCAAAAAAATGAGAGAATGAAGATGATCGGCGTTACCAAAATTGGGCTGAATCTCCATTTGAATCCCTTTCAAAGATCTCTGCAGTACGCGCAAACTAAAATAACCAAAGTAATCGCCCGCCTCCAAACGAAAAGGAACCGCGCTGTCGCCTTTTTCCCATGTCACATTAAAACGCTCCAAGACCGGGCCCTGATCTTGCAGACGATAAACCGAATCATTAATAACACCCGAGGCCTGCCCGCGGAACGTTTCATAAAGGGATTTCCGTCGGGAAAAATTCAAATCAAACTCATTAGAAAATTGATTGCCTTCAGTGGGATAAGTCTCAGCGTTGGGATCGCCGTTATTGCCGTAATTTTCCAAGCGCAGGGTGTTGGTTCCCGCGATATTCCAATCGGCAAGAAAATCTTGGTCCAGAAGACTTCCAATTAATGAACCTTGGGATTGGCCGGTAGGCTCCCCAGGGGAGGCAAAACTGGAGGAAAAAGAAAAAAAAGAAAAGCTCAATATCAGTAAAAATCTTTTAAAAAAGCAAGAAAGGTTCATCAAGGATTATTTTGTCCTATTTCGGAATATCCTGAGTAATCTTCAAGATCATCTCGTTGGTGCCTTCTCGCCGCTGAAAACCCGAAGCATTGTTAAATTCCATCTGAGCGTTGACTGTCACCGAAACTGTACTCACGAGCTTATTGAAATTGGATTCAGGTTGGACCTCAATGGTCTGCCCTAACGTCTGCGTCCCGCGGATCCCAAGAACCCGCATAACGGCATCCCGAGGGACCTTGCTGTCAATAGCGTCCGTCAAAAGTGATTTATTATAAAAACTGTCCGCCAAAAGCGATTCGAATTTCGACGTGTTATATTTTGAAAAGACCTCTTGAACGGCCGCTTCAACCACTGAGCTTTCGACGGGTTTGATAATTTTACCGGATTCGGTGTCTGCTGAAGACGGGTGATTCAGACGCTGAATGTCGCGAAATTCTTTAGCGGCATGAACCACTGACAAAGGAAAGATCCAAATAAAAATCAATAGAGGGAAAAGGATTTTTTTTTTAATCATATCGAGGGTTATGTTCCTGAAAAACTATAAACAACAATACCAAGATCCGGCAGTCTGTACGTCAAGGACATACTCACACTGCCGACAAGAAAAGTCCCAGTTCCGCTAATACTAAGAAAATTTGCGCCATGTTTTGATCCTGACCCTGATAAATTACTCGAAGTTGTCCCATCGCTGGAAGTTCCTGTTAACCCGCTTGCTCCGCCAAAGGCCCCATCGTTGGTCGCTGAGGTTACTGTCACCGCCCCCGTCGTGCTGTTATAGGTAAATGTTATTGGATAAGTTCCAACAGCATTCAGAATGGTAGGTTCAAATCCTCCAGGATCTGAAGTGACTGTAAAAGTTCCCGTATATGTTCTGGTTGTGATGTTGCTGGATCCCGATCCCGACCCGGAACCAGAACCAGATCCTGAACCCGAAGTTGAACTCGTCGTCGTAGCGGCTACGTCGCCGGCTGGATTATTATAATCAAAAAAATTTGTCCCGCTTTGGTTGAAGATTTGAAGAAGCTGGACGCTGATCGACGGACAAGCTGATACGAGAAGATCCTGCAGCGAATTTGTCGCGTTGACCGCTTCCTGCGTTAAACCTTCGACATGACTTCTTAATGCGTCAGCCGTCTGGTTGGCTAAATCTTTGGCCGTTGCCGCATGAGCGATGGCGGCTTGAAGTTTTTCTATCGCTTGCAAAGTGCGATTGCCGAGATCAGAAATCGCGGTGACCACGGGATCAGCAATACTTTTCTCTTCATCTTCATCACCATCAGCTTCTCTCATCGCCGCGCTCGCTTGAGTGACTTGATTTAAGACACCCATACCCATGGACAGAGCGGTATTGGCTTCTTGAATAGCCTCATTAACCAATTGATTCACCTGACTTTGGATAGACCCCGCCTGGCTGGCAGAGTCTTGAGGGATCCCTTCCCCTGTTGTCCCTAAGAAACCGGTAAAGTCATTAAAAAGCGGAGAAATTTGATATGCCAAAAGAGCCGCTGAATTCGCCGTGTTCACAGTATCATTCACATCTTCTACGAGTCTTGGATCAAGTAAATTTTGAGAATAACCACCAATATCAGCGGGCCAATAACCTGTCAACCTAGCTGGTTCGGGATGCCAAGGTTCAAAATAAGACGCGGGATAGGATGAAGTCATATTTTCAAATTGGTAGGCAAAACGCCGGGATGCTAAAACATTGTCAGCGAGGGGCTCGAGACGGCCGGCAAGCTGATCAAGGGCATCAATCGCCTGCTGGATGGCGGCAATGTCTTGAGCGCTTGCGTTGCCACATTGAGTCAGGCTTATTTGAGCTGTGGAGATCGTCTGCCTCGCCTCAAGCGCTGCTGCTTGGGCGGCGGAGACAATAGCAGAATCTTGTTGATTGACTTCACGCTGCGCTTGCTGCTCTGGCGTCTCTCCTTCACCAGGTCTGGCGCCGTAAGCCTGCGCCGTTAATTCCCCGAGGACATCTCCTGCTGGTTGCGAGAGGGAACACGAAATTGAAGACAAAGAAAAACTAGCAAGAAGAATAAAATAAAAAATTCTTTTATGGATTATTTTCATATTGAGTCAAGTATACCATCGGGTAAATCTGCACGCAAACAAACTTATTGATTTTGACTTGCGATATTCTCTTCATAAATCAATTTCCCTTCGGGGTCATAGTTTTTCTTCGAGACAAGCTGACCATTGTGATACGATCCTTCGGATTTCAGATGGCCGTCCTCGTCATAAAGACGGATCGTGCCTTCTAATATTCCGTCGACATAATCCCACTCGCTTTCCACATGGCCATTTTCATAATACATCGTTAAAGTCCCGTTAAGTTTTCCTTCTTTATACGGGGCCGTTTGTTTAATTTGGCCTGATTCAAAATATTGTTTATCAATATAAACATCACTCGTCTCTTCAGGCGGAACATCGACAGTTTTGGGGAATATTTGATCAAAAGACAGATAATAATCGTAGATCTCAATGCCTTTTAAAGTCTGTTCTTTGGGATGACTTTTCAGAAGATCTTGAATACTTTGGATAAAATTAATGGGCACTTTGGCCAATTGGGCGGGGATGGTCTCTTTTTCGTTGGGATTCATTTGGTCAGCACCAAAAAATGAAGATATAGCCTCTTCACGTTTTTGTTCAATTTTCTCTTGCTCTTTCTCAGCAAAACTCACCGGCCCTTTATGAATCAAAATTTCTTTAATGTCTTGAGGATGATCAGTTAAATCGGGACTGATCATTAAAACATAGTGGCGTTTTTTCTCTACCCCCATTGGGGCCGTGCGGACCACGCGGGCCGCGTTCTGTGCTAAGCCCTGATCCAAAACGTAGACACCTGCAATATCCACGTCGAGATCGATGTTAAGCTGAGTCACAGCCATGATTAAATCCGAAGGACTAAGATTATTTGGCAAAGATCCTAAATCGTAGACAATCCCGTAATGCGTTTCGGTTTGAGCCTGGGCGGGATTAAAAACCGGAAGAATGATGAGTGAAAAAATCGCCGACACCACAAAAACGTTTTTAACATTCATGTCAAAATTTAAGACCAAGCGCCTTGAGTTTGTGTGTCAGCTTTTCTTTCATCATTGAGGATGAGATTAATTTTGGAAGCAATTTTCACGAAAGCGTAACCAATGGCGACGATGAGAATCCCTATTTGGATATTGATATAATTACGATTCATAATGTCCATAAAAACCACAATTAAGCCCAAAATGATACAGCCGAGGCCGCTGAGATGACAGAAAAAACTTAAACTTTCGAGTGCTCTCATATTTTTTATTTTCATAATTGCTTATTATATCACGAGTTTTTAAAACATTTTACAGCAAACATTCTTTTATGTTATAACTTTGACTAGCCCCTTATGGAAAATTTGACCCCTATGCTTCAGCAGTATCATTCGATTAAAGCCAAACACAAAGACTGTATCCTTCTTTTTCGTCTGGGTGATTTTTATGAAATGTTTTATGACGACGCTCAAGCCGTCTTCCGCGTTCTTGATCTTGTCCTGACGTCGAGAGGGAAAACTTCCGGCTCCAGAATCCCGATGTGCGGGTTTCCTTATCACGCCGCGTCAAATTATATCAGCCGCCTCATTAAATCCGGACACAAAGTCGCGATCTGCGAACAACTTGAAGATCCTTCACTCGCCAAAGGCATTGTCAAACGCGACATTATCCGCATCGTGAGCGCCGGAACCTATCTCGATGAAAATAGTTCAGAATCCCGCTATTTAATGTGTTTGAGTCCTAATGGAGAAAAGGTTGGAATCGCCTTAACGGATCCGACGATGGGGACCATTCAAACGAATCAATACAATTTTGAACCGCAACGCTTGATTGAAGTCATGGCTCGTCTGCCGATTTGTGAATGCGTATTCCCTCAAAACGCGGAAGAAAAAATTAAAAATCTTTTTCAAAATCCTCTGTTAAAACTCCGTCCGATCACGTTAACGACCCACGAGGATTGGTGTTTTAATCCCGAGATTGCCAAAAAATCTCTCTGCGAACATTTCAAACTTCACAATCTTCATGGCTTTGGGATTGAGGATTTGACGCTTGCCATCTCCAGCGCCGGGGCATTGCTCGAATATCTGAAACACATGAACAAACAGCCTTTACGGCACATTGACAAAATTACCCTTTATACCGATGATCATTACGTGTTCATTTCCCCGGCGGCCCATCGAGGGTTAGAGATGGATTCTCTTATTAAAACTTTAGACCACACGATCACTCCGTTAGGAAAACGAAAATTTGCTTTCTGGCTGATGCACCCATTAAAGGATGTAACTCTGATCGTTAATCGCCAACGAGCCCTTGGTCTTCTTAAAAATCATCCCTCACTCCAAAATGCCCTTGACTCTCTCCTGCGTCGGATTCCTGATATCGAAAAAAATATTTCAAGACTAAGCTGTGGGTACACGCAAGCCAAAGACCTTTTGGCGATCCGCAACACACTGTGCCTGATTCCGACCTTACGCGAGATCCTTCAGCCTCTCGAGGAGAAAAGTTCTTTTTTTAAACTCGATGATGTCCCCGAT
>OBEQ012774764.1_pt1 | contig 10546 bp, 8 predicted proteins | sample 1670901 | NCBI WGS metagenome assembly OBEQ01 (sample SAMEA104232315, study PRJEB22302) | groundwater metagenome | biome: forest; feature: aquifer; material: groundwater | place: USA | collected 2011-08-07 | depth 5.4 m | reverse complement strand
TCGTATACGAAGGTGGTAGGGTTTGCATTAGGATCACTCTCAGAAAACACAAGCCCGAAACCATTGTAGGAACGAGTGGTCGAGGCGTAGGTCAAACCGGTGATGAGGCGCTCGTCTTTCGTGGGGTTGCCTGCCGATGCTTGCCCAAACGATAGGTTGTCATAGGTAATTTTATGGTCAGCAACCGTGGTGCTCGAAGCATTGGTCATAGTTTCCTGGTTCATGAGTCGCATGGGCACGGTACTGCTTGCGGCGTAGCTGAAATCCGAGGTAACCGTGTCGCTGTTCAAGGTATCGCTGAAGTTGAGCGGATCGCTCGCGGCAACCTCGCCCCACTTCTTATCCTGGGTAAGGTCGCCGGTCGTCTCGTTGTAGGTAAAGGTCTCCGCGGTATCGCGGTGGGTTGCGTTGCCATCGTAGGTTTCGGAAATGATTTGGGTTGAGTGCACGAAAAATGCACCTGGCGTGGTGGTCGCGGTAGCCCACTTTGTAGTGGTGCGGCTCACCAGATTGCCCGAAGCATTCAGGAGATCGGTGCGGAAGGGCTTGCCGATTTTGGCCCGGTGCTCCGCAAACTCGTAGAGCGTGGTATTCGAGGTGTTCCCCTGGTGGAAGTAGGTAATTTCCTTTGAGTTGTCGGCGTTGGTTTTAGTGACGACTTCGAAGCCCGCGAACAGGCGGTCGAACGGGTTGCCAAAGTAGTACGAGCCGCCGCTGTACGAGTACGTCGTGCTCGCCACGGTCCCCGTGACCGGGTCGGTTTCTAAAATGTGCTGAACGGTCTGGACCGTGAGCGGAAGGGTAGGGTTCGCGAGGTTGCCGCCCTGGTCCCGGTAGAGCGCCGAGGACTGGTAGAAGGGTTTGATGGTTCCACCCGTGGGAAGCGTAATTTGCGAAAGAATGTCGGGGGTCGTGCTTCGATTGTAGTAGATGTCGGTCGTGCAGGCGACGGGATTGCCGCCGCACACGTTGTAAAGAACATCCAGGCGACCGTCGCCGTCAATATCGCCCACCTGCCGCGTGGCCCCGGAAACATCCGAGCCGGTAATGCCGACACCGCTCGAAGACCAACTCCTCCAGTGATGCAGATAGATCCCACCGTAATCATTGATAAAATCTGGAAGACCGTCGCCGTTTAGATCTGCTAGAAATGTTTTTGTTGTTCCCGTATCCCACCGCTCCAACATACTAGCATCCCCTGTTCGGAGGGGCGTCCACGTAGGATCCTCACTGAATCCCCCACCGCCGTTGATAACGGCGTGATTGATAAATACCCTGGTGTCATAAGTAGTGGCACCAGACTTATAGGCACGGTAAATGTCGGCGAGCCCATCATTATTGACATCAATAATGCTAAAACCATGCCAATCAGAGAGAGGAAAACCAAGATAATAGGACGACATCGAAGAGCCGTCGTTGCGGCGGGCAATGCTATTTGATACCACCTGATGAAATGCCATGTAATCCGAAAGTCCGTCGCCGTTCAGATCTCCAAAAAGCGGCCGAAGGACGTCTTGAGGACGAAGCGTTTCAACCTGGCCGTCCCACGTCGAAGTATGCGTCCATCCGCTGTCAGTATTCAGAAAAACATTTGAATAAGTTGCCAAGCGTTCTGGGGAATTAACAATCGCGTTTCTTGTATCTCCTTCGATGTCGGAGACTATCGCTCCTTTCGCGTAGCAAAAATCGGACGGCGAGACGCGTGTACAAATAAAAATCGGATTGCCGGTGTTCGGGTCATTCGGAATTTGCCATACCGTCGAGGTACTGAAAGTCCCATCATGATTATTCAACCATACATATTTTCTCTCTTCTGACGGGCTCGTGGTTTTTGTTGACTGAATCACATCCGCATAGCCATCGCCGTTCACATCCGCAACTACCACGCCGGAGCTAAAATTCAGCGGGTAAATATCATGATCAGTGGGCGGCAAACCACTACCAGACGTATTTGCCACAAAAGAGATTTGCGGCGCAATATAACTGAATACGGTGGGCGGCAAGGCGGTTGATATCGCGGATTCATCAAAACCTGTTTCCGTAATCGAGGTGAGGAGCGAACGGTCGTTAATAGACTCCGACTGGTACGTAAGATCATACTGCCTCACCAGAATTCCGTTTGACTTCACCTCAACCTTTTGCAAACGTTTCGCAGTCGTTATCTCGAAACCAGCGGCGTAAGAGGTGGTACTTGCAGACAGAGCTTCCCACGTGAAATATACCGAGAACATATCGGCTGCCGCGCTTGGTGGGTCGGGGCTCATGTAGGTGAGGTGATCGAGGTACACCTGGCCCCGATCGTTGAGGTACGTGTAGTTAATCTGATTACCGTTCGCATCGGTAATCCTATCGAGCATGGCCAGATATACCTTGTATTCTGTTGGAGAAGATCTCTGGACTGATTCTGCGGTGAACCCGAAACGGTATTTCCTCCCGTCCTTCGAAGCCATCTCTAAATACTCATGCCCGCCCACAGAGAGGCGTGTGTAATGGTTGATCGATCCGCTATCAATTTTTGGCACAAACTCATCGCTCGTTGAGGCGACAAAGGGACCATCTAGAGACGATGAAAAGCTCTCGTACTGCGATTCGTACATCCGGTCAATTCCGTGCTTGTTCTCCCGCACGATGTACGGAATGCTCAAATTCCAGCCGTACCCTACTTCGGAGCCATCTTTTCGATCTTGTGAGTTATAGGCGAGTGAAAGTTCCGGAGTAAATCCATTTCGTCCCGGAGGAAGGGTGAATGGATATTGATAGGTGAGGGCGCCCGAGGAAAGATCAACGCCTGGTTTTATTTGCTTCACATCAGCTCTTGGCTGAACCGTGCTGTAGGGTGGATCTGGTGGCGACGCAGGAGTGCTGCCCCCTGACCCGCTGCCTCCTGACGAAGGCGCGGGAGATGCCCGATGTGCGTGCATTGTGCCGAGAGTCTGAACTGGGCTCACATCCTCACTGCCTCCTGATGGTATGGCATTATTCTGCGTCTCTCCGGAAACTGTTCCTCCTAGTGCCCCTTCGATAAGCGTATGGGGCGTACTTACAGAAGACGCCGACTTAGTAGTCGGCGCTTCTTTAGATTGAGTATTCGGTTGAGGGTTTTGAGGAACGCTCTGGCCGAAAACTTGGGGCGGGAATACCAGAGACACCACAACAATTCCTACCACCAGCGAGGATATCGTCTTCCTCTTGCCTAAATGGAATCGCTTCATAGAAAACGATTCATAGCGTTATGCTTCTATTTTCTCAAACTACTTGATACCCGTCAATGATGATGAAAAAGAAGGAAATCCTTGCAGATCATTTCTAATAACAGTCCAATTCAGAGTTCTAAACGCGTCCAACAGAGGGAGCCCCTAAAAAATCGAATAGAATATTTTCACGCACAGTATAAAAAGACCCCCGAGCGCTTCCGGAGAAGCGGTCGAGGGTCGAAAAGGTTTGAGGATCTAAAGGTCCCGATCCAAACGGCCAGGGGGCAAAAAGGATCAAGAATTGCGGGAGAAAACCTGGTAGTGATCATTCCACGAATCCGACATCGTGAAGGAGTATGCGTACACCCGCCAACCATCGTCGTACCAATACGCGCAGACCGTGCGGATCATCTCAAAGACATCCTTCACGTAGAAGATGTTCGCCCAGCCGTTCGTGAGAAGCGAGCCACTCTCGCCGTTCTTCTGCGCCTGCATAAGCGAGAAGAGTTCAGTAAGCGTGGTCTCGGCCTTTTCCTCGCCACCGAGAGCAGTGATGATAGAGATGTCTATGGATGGACGGGAAAGCTTCGCATAGCTGAGGGCCGATCCTCCGAACGGTTGCTCCTCTTTTTCGAGGAACCACGCCTTGAAGCCGTATCCCAGATAGGAGATCTTTACGGGGGCGTCCTTCTTCGTATTCACGACAAAGCGATCGTGGGCGACGAACGGAGTCGTTGTCTCGGCGGCTATCACTGTGCCGACTAGGATGAGGAGCTCGGATTGTGCGGCCGGAACACGTTTTGCCATCGCGATTCCTTTTCTTTCTGTTGCTTGAGTGTAGCTTTCAAGTTACTACACAACAGAGCTCCCTATGTAATTGTTTTAAAAGAACTTTCCACTCCTAGATAGAGGATATTATGGTATTCCTATATCTGTCAATATCGCACGAGTATTCCCCTTCCACTTAGGAAGCCATTCTTAGCAGCGATGACGATTCTCATCCTTCGACATACTCAGAACTTTCAGCGTCCTCCACGATGTGGACTGTATGATATTGTTGTGGCATGGATAGATTTTGTCAGCGTTGCGGATTACTTTTAACTTCGGAGATTAATTTTTGCTCACGGTTAGGATTTACTTTTTATTGGTTCTAGTTAAAACAACTTCAGATCAGAAAAAGTTGTCCTGATTTAGCAACCTAGAAAATAAATGAAAATAACTCTGAAAAAAAATCCAATACCAGTGGCTGAAAGATTAGAAAATAACACTAAAGACTTCAATAATTATTTCGAAAGATGTTTATTAAAACATGGTTTAAAAAAAATAATTTAAATCTATAACATTATGCAAAAAAATAATCCCTTTTTGTGGTTCACTGATAAAGTCGAAGAGGCAATGAATTTCTATATCTCTGTTTTTAAAAATTCAGAGATCGTAAGCATTACTCGCTATGGAGAAAAATTCTCTGGAATAAAGGGAAAGGTATTGACCGCGATATTTGAACTTGATAGACAACGCTTTATGGCGTTAGGCGGTGGCCTAACATTCAAATTCACAAAAAGCGATATCGCTTTTTGTGAACTGCGAGACACAAGAAGAAGTAGGTGAGCTCTGGGAAAAACTCTCTGAGGGCATGAAAGTGGGACAATGCGGATGGCTTAAGGACAAATATAGTCTGTCATGGCACATTGTTCCTACGATATTAGGCAAGCTGATGAATGATTCTGATCCAGCAAAATCAAAAAGAGTTCTGCAGGCGATGCTTCAAATGAATGAAATTGACATAGAAGGTTTGAAGCAAGCATACGACCGAGGGTGAACGAGGGAGTACTGAGATCAGAGGATCGAATGTATGAGCAACAATAATAAATTTTAGTGTGCTATAATTAATTGATGGAATCATTAATGAAAGCGGATATCTTCTTCTTTATATCTTCCGTAGCAACGATCGTAGTGGGGATTTTAGCTTCCATTCTGCTATTTTATTTCATTAAAGCTGGAAAAAATCTCTATATGCTTTCGGAGGCGCTTAAGAGTGGCTTCCATGAGTCGGAAGAATTCGTGGCGGATCTTAAGGAACGTTTGGAAGATAATATGATTTTCCAATTCTTCTTCCCGCCGTCACGGAGAAAACGACGGGTCGCGGCGAAAGATGATAGTATAAAGAAATAGTCGTTAAGAACATATAATAATCTTTAAAACAATGAAAAAGAAAATAACGGGGAGCGGTTCGAGTGCGGTGAAATTAGCAATACTTGGCGCGAGTGTTGCCGGTTTGGCGGCAACAGCCTATTTCTTTCTTGGACCGAAAGGAAAGAAACACCGGAGGTATGCGAAGGCTTGGGCCATTAAAATGAAGGGTGATGTAGTCGAGAAACTCGAGATGATCCGTGATGTTACTGAGCCTATATATCATGAAATCATTGATTCCGTGGCGGCGGAATATACGAAAGCAATGAAAGCCGACCACAAAGAAATACGCGAGTTGGCGCACGATTTAAAAAAACATTGGAAGACGATTAGCCATTCAGCAAGAACAGTGAAGCATGTCATGGAGAAAAGTGCCAGAAGAGTGGCAAAGAAGACGAAACTTTAGATCAACAATTTCTGAGTTAAGAAAAATATTTTTTGATCCCGTGACTTATCGCAAATGACATGGGTTTGCTTAAAGCTTTTTGAAGCTGTTCTCCAATTGGAAAATGGCGTTCCGGACTAAAAAATGAATCGAGCTTATAATCGACATTGCTTGGCTTGAGAATTTTTTGAGCTGTATAGTTACCAAGCGCCGCAGCCCATGGCAACCCCGCAGCTCCCCCAATAAATGAAACTCCGGGTACTTCGGCGTGTCCTCCGGCAATCGGCATGAAATCTTTGCTCACACCAATGAGCCCGGGCCAGATATATTCAATCTCAAAAGGTAAATATGGAAAATACCATCGGACATACTTTTCTATTTTTTTCGTAATATCACGTCCCGGACGTTTTTCAAATGGCAAATATGTATACAAAATGTTTGCTGCACCAAAAAGTAAGCGATTGTCACCAGTAACTCTAAAATACTGATAAATAAGATCTGTATCCCAGACCATCAGTGGCCCAGATGGAAACAGTTGTTTAATATATTTCTCGGAAAGCGGCTTTGAGATTGAAAGAAATGTCTGAGCATGGTATACGGTCGAACGTTGAATATTAAGGCTTGGTAAAAATCTATCCGCCGTAACAACAATGTGCCCGGCAGAAACAATAGCATTTTTGAGTGTCACTTTTCCTTTTACAATGGCTATAACCGGTGTCTCCTCGAACACCTGAACGCCCTGAGATTGCAAAAGCTTTTTGAGATTTTGACAGAACTTAAAGCTATTCATGCCAAAAGTTTCGCTGTATTCAACCCCACCAAAATATTTATCACTGCCGATGACCGTGGACACATCTTCCTTGGTATAAAGGACGCTCGCATACCCACCTTGCTGCTGTGCCTGGTGCTCAAGTTCAATCTTCTTTTTGAATGCATGCGGAGTGCGGGCTATAAACAATGAATTCTGTTTTTGATAATCGCATTCGAATTCGTGCGTTGTGATTGTCTCCTTAATTGCGCTTACACCTGCCTTTACAAAATTCCAAAGGACACACGCTTCTTCAAAACCGAAGTCATGAATAAAGTTTGAAAGTTCGAGCTCTGAGTCGGGGGTGATAAAGCCGGAGCTTTTTCCGCTCGCTCCTCCGCCACACCAGGTGGCTTCGATTAGCGCGATCTTAAGAAGAGAATTATTCTCAATAAGTGTCTTTGCGCACATGAGACCAGCCATACCACCACCAATAATAGCTACGTCATATATCGCATTTGATTCACACTTCTGTGGCGACCCTATAAATCCTTCATACCAATAGACTCTTCTTTGAGACTCATTCATAACAATAGTATATGCTAAAAATCAAGCCTTTAACTATCGACAAAGACTTGTACCCTGGTCATTCAGTCTAATGGTAAAATTCAAATAGATTATATCTTCTCTTATTTCCACCCAATTCATTGTTCTAAACGCATCCAACAAGAGAAGTCAGCTAGTACAAAACGATATTTAAATAACTGTTGAGGAAGTCAGAAAAAAATGTTAAGTTTGCACCAATTAGAAGTGGTATGCTATACTACCTCTTGTATTAAGATACAGAAACATCGTCGAGGTTTCAAATAAATAATAAAAAAATAATCGTATGATGACAGGAACAATTAAAACTCTTACGGATAAAGGATTCGGATTTATAGCTCGCGAAGGCGAAGCAAAGGACCTCTTCTTTCATTCCAAAGAACTTGTTGGTGTTACATTTGATGAACTCAAAACCGGCGACACCGTCTCTTTTGAAGTTATTGAAGGTGAAAAAGGCCTCTCTGCTACAAAAGTATCCCGCGCCTAGTCACTTTTGAAAAAAATGCCCCACGTACAGCAGTTGATGTACAAGGGGCATTTTTTTATCAATTCCAATTCAAACTTAATCTGTCTCTAACTCAGAGTTCTGAACTTATCCACGAGAGAAAGTCAGCTCGAGTTATCAGCTAGTTTATAAACTCTACAATCTCACACTGGATTCGGTGGTGAGTGGTAAGATAAAGATATGAATTATGACGTGGTAATTATCGGCGGCGGACCATCAGGTATGATGGCAGCCGGTAGGGCGGCAGAGCGGGGCCGCTCGGTGTTACTACTCGAAAAGAACCGAAACCTTGGTAAAAAACTACTTATTACCGGCGGTGGGCGATGCAACGTGACTAATAATCCTTCGCCTTCGCTCGGGACCCCCGGCCCTTCAAAGGTACTCAGGGCCTCCGGTAAGACCGAAATTCGCACGATGCTTTCAAAATATAAGGGCGATGATCAATTTCTTTTCTCCGCGTTCGCGCAGTTTAACGTCAAAGACACGCTCGCGTTTTTTAACTCACGAGGGATGGCAACGAAAGAAGAAAATGAGGGTAGAATCTTTCCAGTTTCAAACAGCGCAAAATCGGTGTGGGACGTGCTTGTAAAATTTATGAAGGAGGGCAGCGTAAATGTAAAGACAGGTACTGAAGTCGTCGATCTTTCGGTTGATTTAACTACAAAGCATATTGTTATTAACACAAAAGATAAAAAAGAAATTGTCGGGAAGGCGTGCGTGATTGCCACAGGTGGTACCTCTCGTCCGGAGACCGGCTCAACCGGGGAAGGATTCTGTTGGCTTAAAAAACTGGGGCATACAATTATCGAAAACGATTTTGCACTTGTCCCCGTCACGCTTAGAAATGCATGGGCAAAAAAGCTTGGCGGCGTCACGCTTAAAGATATCAAGCTCACTACGTTTCAAAATGGAGAGATGCAGACGAGTGCGAAAGGCAAGCTCCTGTTTACACACTTTGGCATGAGCGGACCAATCGTGCTAAATATGAGTAAAGAAATCGGTGAGCTATTGAAATACGGCGAGGTGGTTATCGAGCTTGATCTGTTCCCGAAGACGGATTCCGGCACGCTCCGTAAGCAGTTGCAGGAATTGCTGGTCAGTGAGAGTAATAAGAAACTGAAAAACGCATTGAATAAACTAATTCCCACCGCACTCGTGTCTGCACTGCTAGAGATTGCAAATATAAACGGCGAGACAACGAACCACAGTGTAAGCACTGAGTCACGCAAGAAGCTGGTCGCGCTCATAAAAGCGATTCCGCTTAATGTCACAGGCTTACTCGGCGCAAACAAGGCGATTGTCTCGTCCGGCGGCGTGGCGCTACAAGAGGTGAATTTTAAAACGATGCAATCCCGGCTAATTCCCAATCTCTATTTGGTCGGCGATGTACTAAATATTGACCGCCCATCAGGCGGTTATAGTCTACAGCTCTGCTGGACCACGGGCTTTGTGGCAGGGAACAGTAGTTAGACACAAGGTAGAATGAGTCTATTGAAATGCGGACCAGCCACTATTTATTAAGAGTGTCTAAAATATCTGAGTTATTTTAATCTAGTTCTGGGGTAAAAAACGGATAGGACACCTTTGTTCTAATGAGGAAGATGCGGGTTCAAATCCTGCCGAGGGCATACATCTGCAAGATATTCGAAAACTGAATTTCTTACCTTATACCTCTCCAATCTACAGTTCTAAGCGCATTCAATAGCGGGAGCACGCTGAAAGCGTCCTTTATGTAGATTGTCAGCCCATTCCCTCATTGCCCAGAAAAAACTTTCGTTCGAAGATTTCCTCGTGTTTCAAAATGACGCGCGAACGATAAGTGAATCTCGCAATCTAAGGGGAGTGCCAGACATCGGCGCGTGTCAAAGGAACGTATGAAATAGGATCGTAAGCTTCACCTCCGAGAACCCACATTTCATTGTTGTGAACAACCGCACCGAAATTAGATCGAATCCCCCATGCCGCAGCAGGCGTCACTTGAGCCCAATTAGCACCATCGGAAGACGACCACACATCATTAGAATCTTGCCCCCCTGCTATTTGCCCTCCCATGACCCACAACTTATTTTGATAAGGGAGAATGGCGAAAAATCGCCGCGAAGGCCAACCCGCATTGGATGTGGCTAAAACCCAATTTGCACCATCCGTAGAATACCACACATCATTCCGCCAATTGCTACCGGAATCTCCTCCTCCGGAAATCCACATGGCCCCATTGTTCACAGCAACCGCAAGCCCGCCACGCGGAGTCCACGCCGCGCTAGCGGTGACCTGTGTCCACGTAAATCCATCCGATGAGGAATACACATCGTTTAAATATCCATTCCCACTTCCTCCCATAACCCATAACTTATTGTTGAACACGACCACCCCGCTATTCCAGCGTGGCGTCCATGGAATAGAGGTGACGGGGACTTGCGTCCAATTGGCTCCATCGCTCGAATACCAAACCTCATTTGTAAGGGTCCCCGAACAACCGGAAGAACAAAGACCGTTGAATATCCACATCTTACCATTGAAAACCGCGGATGCCATTCCATACCGCGGACTCCATGAGGCATGGGAAATAACCGGAGTCCATATGATCCCATTTGAAGACGCCCACACATCATTCCGCGTGCTTTGAGGACTTTGATCCGTATGACCGCCCATGACAAAAAGTTTTTCCACCGAACCCGCTGGCGTAAAAGTTAGCGCGGCAAAATCACTGCGGGAATTCCACCAGTCCAGGCTCGTCTGACCCCAACTGCCGCCCGTGACAAATGAAGTGGGATTCCTTTGCATTGCAGACGGAGCCGATTGAGTAAACACTGTCGCATGAGACGGGGACGAAGTCTGACTTGATGAATGAAAGAGCGAGAAAAGACCAAAAACAGCCAAACCCACTAAGAGCACGAGCAATAAACCAGCCCATGGAGAAG
>OBEQ012137236.1_pt1 | contig 10548 bp, 11 predicted proteins | sample 1670901 | NCBI WGS metagenome assembly OBEQ01 (sample SAMEA104232315, study PRJEB22302) | groundwater metagenome | biome: forest; feature: aquifer; material: groundwater | place: USA | collected 2011-08-07 | depth 5.4 m | reverse complement strand
GCTGGAATCGGAACTGCAACCAGTCCTGAAAGCGCTGCGACAGGCCGGCATCAACATCGTGGCCATCCACCAGCACATGACAGGAGAATCTCCTCGGATCATTTTCCTCCATTATTGGGGGACTAGCTCAACGACGCAGCTCGCCCAAGGCCTGAGAGCAGCGCTGGAGCAGCAGAGAAAGTAATCCGGCAATATGCCTCAGAGCGATTCTGCCACCGTTCCCTGCACCCTTCGTGAGTTCCTCAGCTACTTCCTGTACCTCGGGACCTTCGGCTTCGGTGGGCCAATTGCGCTAGCGGGATATATGCAGCGTGATCTGGTAGAGAAGCGTCGCTGGATTTCTAAGCAAGATTATCTCGACGGCCTGGCGTTGGCGCAATTGGCTCCTGGCCCATTGGCCGCCCAGCTTGCCATCTATCTTGGTTACGTCAGAGCGAGAGTGTTGGGGGCTACGCTGGTATCGCTCGCCTTCATCCTTCCTTCATTCATCATGGTATTAGGCATCTCCTGGCTCTATGTGCGCTTCGGGGGATTGGCTTGGATGCAGGCGTTGTTCTACGGTATCGGGGCAGCGGTTATTGGGATTATTGTCAGAGCGGCTCATAAACTTATCAAGCTGACGCTGGAGAAAGACGTAGGACTGTGGATGATTTTTCTCACGCTGGCCCTTGTGACGGCGGTGACACAATCCGAAATCGCGTGGTTGTTTATTGGGGCGGGGCTCCTCTACATGATAGTGAAGGCGATGCCTTGGAAACGAGGTTGGGGTCTCCCCATGCTGTCACTTATATCAGTCGTTGGGAGCCAGAGCGGCGCTGTGGCGGCGACACAGCAAGTTCCTCCCACTGCGTTGCGGCTGTTGAGTTTCTTTGGGAAAGCAGGAGCGATGGTCTTCGGAAGTGGCTTGGCAATTGTGCCATTCCTCTACGGCGGGGTAGTGAAGGAGTACCACTGGCTGACCGAACGACAGTTCATGGACGCAGTGGCGGTTGCCATGATTACGCCTGGACCAGTGGTGATTACGGTGGCATTTATCGGCTACCTTGTTCGCGGAGTGTGGGGAGCCACCCTGGCAGCCATTGGAGTGTTTCTGCCTGTGTATTTGTTCGTGGTTATTCCCAGCCCCTGGTTTAAGAAGCACGCCAACGATCCCTGGCTCAATGCGTTTGTGAAGGGCGTGACGGCTGCTGCGACGGGGGCGATTGCAGGAGCCTGTGTGGTGCTTGCGAAACGCGCTATCGTTGATCTGCCAACCGCCCTGATTGCGCTCGTGACACTTGGAGTGCTGCTCAGGACGAAGAAGGTGCCTGAACCACTTATTATCTTGGTCGCAGGGGTGGCTGGCCTTCTGCTGTTCAAGGGCATGCGTTGATCCCTTCAAGTCCGCTTACCATGAGTTGTTCGGAGTTGTTCGCTGAGATTTCGCGCCTCCGCCGACTCACGCCATTCTATGAACTCCACGACAAACTGGTTCCAAACTGCCTCGTGAGTCCTACAATCGTCCCGTTGCCTCCCTTTTCATCCTTAACATTATCTGATACAATTCATTGTATGAAGCCTCCTTCGCGGTATGCGAGAGGGAACCAAACGGCGCCCAGGGATTCTTGGGCGCTATTTTTATTATGGCGATACGGGCCAGTACGAAAGTCAAGTTTCGTATGGTGAGGAGTCCTCTGTGAAAAATCGCTCATTGGGCGTGATGATTGCTGGTGTCCTGTGTCTTCTTTCGGGCGCGATGATGCTGGGAGATGCATTTCACAGTACCCGAAAAACCCACAGAGCCATCGAGAATATGAAAGCCGAACGCGTGTTGGATGAAGCTGGATATCAACGGCTCCTTCACGAAAATCAACTTGTGGGTCTGGCCGTTCTAGCCGCAAGCGAGGCCTGGCTTATTGCTGGATTCGGTGTGTTGTTCCAATTGGGTTGGAGCCGTTTATTGGCGCTGATTTGTGCTGGAATATCTGTCCTGTGGGAACTTGGATGGACTGTTCCGATTGTTACCCATGACATTCCGTTTCTTGGTTACCTGGTCACAAATTTTTCAGTTAAGGAATTTAGCTACGAGTTACGCCGTGATTTATACATCTGGTTGAGATCGGCTTTGATCATCGGTTGGTATGGCCTGTTTCTCTGGTACTTTACCCGCTCCTCCGTGAAAGCGAAGTTTCAAAAGTACGCGCGGCATACTCCAACAACTTCATGACCTCCTCCGACTCACACCACGTCCTGAACTCCACTAGGAACGCCTGCCAAGCCGGATCGCCAGTTCTCTAATCGTCCCGTCGACCAACGAAGAAAATTCCTTGTAAAGTCTTACAAAGACTACTACACTACATTTAAAGTCTCATAATTCACAACACAAGGAGGTGGGACGGATGGAAACCGGGATGAACCTGGTCCAGAAATTCGTCGTCGAACCGCTTCAAGCTGCTGTGAATCAACTGCTCACGTTTGTCCCCGCCATCCTCGGCGCTTTGCTCATCCTCCTACTCGGCGGGATCATTGCCAAGCTCCTTGAGCGACTCGTCACCAATGCGCTCAAAATGGTCGCCCTCGATAAGATCGCTGAGCAAGTCCAGCTCGCCTCCATGCTCTCGAGAGGCGGCATTCGGCGAAAACTCTCAGAGCTGATCGGCGCGATCATTTACTGGATCGTCATGTTGGCATTTGTCATGACCGCGCTGAACGCACTGAATCTCACCGTCGCCGCTCAACTGTTTCAGACGGTCGTGGCCTTCCTCCCCAATGTCATCGCCGCGCTGTTCATCCTGATCACAGGCGTTTTTGCTGCGACCTTTTTGGCAACTACGGTCCGAACAGCGGCCAGTAACGCAGGGATTGTGCAAGCCGCGCTCTTAGGGCAACTCGTGCAGACCGCGGTGGTGGTCTTTACCGTGATCGCCGCGTTGCGGCAAATGAACATTCAGTTTGTCGGTGAGGCCTTTCTCATCGTGCTCAGCGGGATCAGCCTGGGGTGCGCGCTCGCGTTTGGTCTCGGCTGTAAGGACCTCGCTGGGAAGTGGGTCGCGGGATTTGTCGAGCAGTTGCAACCGCGGAAGCATTAGCACGAGTTTCACCTATACGATGACACCACAGAAGCACAGAAGGGCCACAGAAACACAGAAAACGCTCGACGGAATGCTCTCTGTGCCTCTGTGGAATTCTGTGCCTCTGTGTACGCAGGCATTTCTGAAACGGCTTCTAAGCGCCCTGTGACACGGCCCGTTACAACGATGCGACGACTGCTGCCGCTCATCGCAGTCGTCGCATTGTGTTGTGTGGCCTCGTTCGCTTCAGCCCTTGACGTCCATCGGCTTGATACTCCCGATATCGAGCGGCTGCAATCTGTGCTCAAGACGCTTGAGCCGTTGATTACCGCCAAGAAACAGGACGGCACGGCGAACCTCCTCACATGGGAACAACTCTATCAACCGCTCTCCGCTGAGCAGCGATCGTTTCTGGATGGCTTCCGAGCGATCAAAGCGGAGACGTTGGGCGCGACGAGTCACTATTTTGGTGAGCTGGCCGGCCAAGCGGATTTAGTCCCCGTCGGCGCTCAGACCACGATGAAAACTGGCGTAACAACCACGTTGGATCCACAATATCTCCCCCGTCAAACTTTCGACGCGTATCAGCGGATGATGGAGGCGATGAAAAAAGATTTGGGGAAACGTTTGCTTGTTGAATCGGGGTATCGTTCCCCCGCCTATCAACTTTATCTATTCTTGTTCTACTCACCCAAACACGACTACTCGATCACCGAGACGAATCGATTCGTCGCCTTGCCCGGCTACAGCGAGCACGGCTATCCGCCTCATCAAGCGATTGATTTCATCAATGAAGAAGGCATCAACGGCGAAGACCATCCCGAAGAATTTGAGGCGTTGCCTGAGTACGAGTGGCTGCAACAACATGCGAAATCGTTCGGGTTCGTCCTCTCCTATCCACGCGATAATCCCCTCCATACCTCGTTTGAGCCGTGGCACTGGCACTTCGAAGGCAGCGACAAGTGACACGTGACAAGCGACAAGCAAGCGTTCCTACTGTCCTTTCGTTACTTGTAACTTGTCGCTTGTCGCCTTTGATGTCTCTGTAGCCAATGAGTAAACAGCCAACGCTCCTTCGATCACTGGGACTTTACGACGCCACGATGCTTGTCATCGGATGTATCGTGGGTGTCGGCATCTTCCGCACCGCCAGTTCCATCGCCGGTCATGTCCAATCGCCGGCGTTAATCCTTGCGCTGTGGCTCATCGGCGGCTTGATCTCGCTCTGCGGGGCGCTCTGTTATGCAGAGCTGGCTGCGATGTTTCCGACAAGTGGCGGAGACTATGTGTACGTCCGTGAAGTCTATGGACGGTTCTGGGGCTTTCTTTTTGGCTGGACGAAGCTTTTCATCGAGCGGACAGGCACGATTGCGATCTTGGGATTTGTGTTCGCAGAATATTTCCGTCGGGTCATCCCGTATGACGAAGCGACCCTGCGCTGGGTTGCGGCGGGTGCCATTCTTCTCCTGACGGCAGTGAACGTCGTAGGAATTCGGTGGGGAACGTACGTACAGAACGTCTTCACCGTCTTAAAAATTGGAGCGCTGGTCTCAATAATTGCCGTTGGGATACGAGCGCTTGCCCATCAGCAAACCGTGGCGCAACACTGGTCGCTTCCTTCGATCAATCTTTCTGTCGTCCAATCGCTCGGGGTCGCGTTTGTCTTCGTGTTATGGACGTACGGCGGCTGGACCGAAGCAGCGTACGTCGCCGAAGAAGTGCAAGAGCCAACCCGCAACGTCCCCACAGCGATCGTCGGGGGAGTCCTCCTCACAACAGTCCTGTACCTCCTCGTCAACTGGAGCTACCTCCTCTTCATCCCCGCCAGCCAATTGCCCAGCACTCCGCTTGTCGCATCGGTCGTCATGCAACAAGCGCTCGGCCAGACTGGAGCGATTTTCCTTGCGTGGATGGTCGCCTGCTCGGCGTTTGGCGCGCTCAACGGCTACATTCTCACTGGCGGAAGGATCCTGTACGCGATTGGGAAGGATCATGCGCTGTTTGCAACACTCGGCACCGTCCATTCCACGTATCACACACCGGCGCTTGCGCTGTGGGCCAATGCTATGATTGCGATCGTCCTCGTCTTTACGAAAACGTTCGATCAAATCATGACGTATTCGACGGTCGTGATCTCCGTCTTCTTCATCATGGCCGTGTTTTCCGTCATCCTCCTCAGACGCGCCAAGCCAAGAACTCCTCGCCCGTATCGCGCGTGGGGCTATCCAATCACCCCAATCCTCTTTTGCCTCACGATGATCGGCTTCATCGTTGATGTGTGCGTGAAGGAACCCTCCGAAGCTCTGTTCGGTTTTATCTTCCTGGCACTTGGACTCCCCCTCTACTGGTGGTCCAGAATCTTGAAGACACGATAGCCGACGTTTCGATCGCTCAGAAACAACAAGAGACGGTTCTCGTGTCGCTTGCGAACCGTCCCTGTGTTTCTACAATCGCAGTCGCGAAGATCTTTGAGCGTCTAACAACACGCGCTCGGCTCAGGATTTTGGGCAACTGCTAAGAGTCCATAACCCAAAACCGTGTGAGTCCTTTGTTAGGTACTCTTAGTTCTTCGCTGGCGCTGCCAGCTGACCAGCCCTAGGAGTCCAGCACCGAGGAGAAGAAGTGAAGACGGCTCGGGGACAATGGGGGATTCCGCCACCGCCGCCTGAAGTTTCTCATTACCATTCCCAATGTTGACGAACCCATCGGCAAAGTACGTCCAGACATGGCGGTCATTGATGAGGTCCTTCTGGGCATCTGTGGTGGCCGCACCCTTTTGAAATGGGTCATCCCGATACGAAATGAGATGGATATTATCCCAACTCAGGAACCCATCAAGCACGACCCAGTGCGTGTTGGTCATCAGTTCAACGTCTTGTCCCTTCTTCATCTGATCCTGCAGCCAGTCCCAATTAATGGCGCCATCGTTCCGGGCCGTTCCGTTCCCGTTAGGAGCTTCGAAGTTGCCCTTCGTCGGCAGCATCACCCCGCCCGTGTAGTGCACTTCAAGCGGCAGCTGATGCTCGATGATAAACTGCAGCTTCCCTTGCACTTCTTTATCATCCCAGTTCCCGTCATTGGCGTTTTCCATATTGCCAGCTAACTCTGCCTGGGTTGTCTCGAGGGTTTCCCCGACGTCGAACTTATAGGTTGAACTGAGCCAATGCAAACTGTTGGCTGCAGCTCCAGGTCCACAGAAATTCTTTTCCTGTACGACATTGGGCATTCCAGTGTGCGCGTTGGCTTGCAGCCCGGTAAACGGTGCGCTCCAGTTGATCGGAATCCCGCTCGGTGCGTTCAGGGTTGTCACCCCAGAGGGCACGCCGTTGTTGATGATGTTCTGCGACGTGCCAACCTCGATGGTTTGCGCAGCGCCAATCGGGGGGGCGCTGAGGGGCGTCGCACTCACTTCAATATGCACATTGAGCGAAGAGATGTCCGTCCCTCGCGGTACGCCAAGGTCAAAGTAGTTCGTGCTGGAAAACTCCGAGGTCCCCGTCAGGCCCGACGGGAGGAGGGGGTGGTTCTGGACAATCCAACTTTGGTCTCCGGATCCTGGGTTGGCGACGACGTTAAGCCACTCCAAGCTGCTACTCTGATCATAGGTGATGTGAAACTCACCCCATTCCGAATTACTGACCGCAAGTAAACCATCCTGAGAGTAATCGACTTGGCTGAAATCTATAATCGACGATGCCCACGTGTTCGTTGGCATTAAGGCCACTACACCCAGCAACATACCTACCACTGCGCCAGCTTGTGCTCGTCGCATCCCGTGTCCCTCCCAACGCGTTCGACTCCGTTTGCCCGTGTGACCTTCAAACAAGCAAGGCAACTCTCCCTGTGGAGCCCCACGGGCAGAGCCCGTGGCACCCGCAATCCCGCCCCGATGGGGGCGACAATCCCGTCCACCCGCATGTTCCTGCTGCACCATGCGGCCCACCCCCCTGCGTCGCGTTGCCCCGAGAAATCGCACCGCGATGTCCGGGGTTAAGTCCCGGACATGCTTCGCATTTCACAGGACGAAGCAACGCGTTGGGGGTGGCCCAATGACGGGGTTGAGAAAGCCCTAAAGACTCCAACTATTTCCAAAGCAAAATCCGTGCCGATTCGACTAAAAATTGCTTAATAGAACTTATGGTTTCTCAAGAGGTTAGAGATGGCAAGAGTTTAGGCGGCTTGGGGGCTTGGTGAAGCGCTTTCGGATGATGCAGCAGTAAGACACGTGGTGCAATATCACGACATGTCGGTAACTGAAGTTTAGCGGGATCAGAGAAGATCGACGCAGGATTCGAAGTAGCCGCACCGTGGGCAAAGGAGCTTGCACTGTCTTCCCGTCATCGCGGAGCTGCAGGACGGGCACACTGGGGGAAGAATGGGTTCCCCGGCCCGCTTCTCATTATCGCCGGGGCGGGCCCCCGGCACGCTTCTCATTATCACCGGGGCGGGCGGTGGGACGTTCACACTGAAGGAGCGGCTTGGGAGGAAGTGGACTGGAGTCCGTGGAGAGTGTCTTGGATGATGCGCTCGACATCGGAGGGGGTGACGCCATGATACCAAACGTAATCGGGAAACACCATGACGTTGGGGCCCTTCGCGCAGAGATCTTGGCAACCGGATTTACTCACGCGCACCTGGCGAGACAATCCCAGCGCTTTGATGCGCGTCTTCAAAGCCGAGGCGATCGCTTCGCTCTCACGGTGCGCACAACACGTTTCGTGCGGTTCCCGTTGATTGATGCAGACGAAGAGGATTTTCTGGTAGGGGACGCGGGCGTGTTCCATATCAGCGTGTCAAAGCTTGACTCCACAGGACCGCAGCTCCATCGCGAGCTGCTCGCTGTTTTCGAATCGGATGGCGTGGAGCCCAATGCGTCGTCCGGCCTCGACGAGTTCAGGACGATCGTCGATATAGACCGCTGACTCCGGCCTCACACCGCCGCGTTTGAGCGCCAACCGATAGATTTCAGGATCCGGTTTGCGAAAACCGACATCGCAGGAGGCCACCCAGTCATGAAAGAACGAAGAGAGCGCTGGAATCGTCGCCTTGATATGCTGTAGGTGGAGCGCATTGGTATTGGTGAGCGCCATCAGCTTGTGTTGCGTGGCGAGTTGCTCCATGATCTGAAGCACTTCGCGGTTAGCTATGAAGATTCTATTCCAAGCCCCGGCGAATTGTTCGTACGTCCATGGGAGATTCAACCGCCGCTTCAGCCCTTCGTAGTACACTGGCCCACTAATGTGACCCAGCTCGAAGGGCAACAACAGTTCCTTGTGATAGACGATCTCCTGGACATCCTCGAAGGAGCGACCGAGTAGCTGCGAGACTTGATGCACTAAGCGATCTGATTCCACTTCCACCACGACCCCGCCCAGATCAAAGAGAATGAGCTCAATGGCCATCGTTGACGCTTACGACTCCTCACCTTTATAGACAATTTGCGCAGGAAAGGGAATCGTGATCCCTTCCCGTTGGTAGCGCACATGCAACCGCTTGATGAACTCATGCTTGATCAGATACTGATCCACAAACGACTTGGCGCGCAGCACCACCGTGCCCTTGATACTGTAATCTCCAAAACTAAAGAAGCGCACGGCGGGCTCGAAGGTTGGGATCCCACCTGGCACTGTCCGCATCACCTCTTGGGCCACCTCACACGTCACACGCTCGACGTGCGCGAGATCGCTTTTGTAATCCACGCTGATGTCGACGGTGATCGCGAGATCCGGACTCGGCAACTCATAGTTGATAATAATCGCTTCGCCAAGCTTCTTGTTGGGCACGAGCACCGTGTTATTCGGCAGCATTCGAATTTTTGTCGCACGCCAGCCGATATCTTCCACGTACCCCTCTTCGCCTGAGTCCAGCTTAATGTAATCCCCAAGACGCACTTGCCGTGCCACCGTCAAGTAGAAGCCTGCGAAGAGATTCGAGAGCGTGTCTTGGAGCGCGAGCGCCACCGCCAAACCCCCGACGCCTAACGCGGTCAGCAGTGGGGCGATGGATACCCCCATCCCGTGGAGAATCATCAACAACCCGAGGACGACAATGAGGATGCGCGCAATGTTTTCGGTCAAGCTGGTAATCGGCAGGGCTTGCTGAAACGGGCCGCCAGAGAGGAGGATGAGTTTCCCGGCAAGCTGGGCGGCGATGAATGTGACCGATAGCCACGTGCACACGTAGATCAGCCGGTTGAACACGTCCTGGAAATGCGGTGGGAACTGCCAGAACCCGGAGGCCACGTAGATCCCGAACAGGAGACTCCAGATGGGCACACCACGTCGCAGGGCGTCGATGAGGAGGTCGTCCCACTTCCAGGCGGTCTTGGCAGCCCAAGTCGAGAGCCGCTGACCCACGGAGCGCGCCAACATTCGACCGGTGAGATGGATGGCGAGCACAATCACGGTGGACCACGCCAATCGATAAAGCCACTCGGGGAGTTGGCCGAACCGTGCGATCAGAGCGTCTGTCATGCGTTGGTCTGCGACTCGAGTGGTTGGCGGCCGGGATAGCCGTCCTCCAGCGTGTGCCAAAATCGAATGCGCTCTTCCCCCAGCTTCCAACAAAGAAAGATGGGTTGGTCGTCGCGCACACTGTAAAAATCCAGTAAGCCGCTACTGAGATCTTTCAGCAGACAGCCCGTGCCCTCAAGTTGCTTGAGCGCCGACTGAAACGCTTCAATGAGTTGCAGCTGATGCGTGGTCATCTCTGTAATCTGTTCTTTGAGCGAGGCGATGGGGTAGCCATTGCCCGCCGACACCTTCGTCACCGCATCATCGAGTCGCGTGTTGGTCTCGACGATGGAGCGTTGAAGTCCCTGAAGTTGCTCGATCAGCGGTTTGACGCTTGGCAGGAGTGCGTTGGCTTCAGCCACAGTAAACGTTTTCGGGGAGGGGTCGGCAGCTTCGCCCATGCGTCGGCTCATTTAGGCATGTGAAAAATAGAAACTCCTCGCGTTCACAACGAGGAGTTTCATGGGAAAGGAACGTGGAACGGCGGACTACGTAGTGAACGACGAGCCGCAGCCGCAGGATTTTTTCGCAAGCGGGTTTTGAAACTCAAACCCACCACCCATCAGACTGTTTTTGAAGTCGATGGTCGTCCCGTCGAGATAGAGATGACTCTTCGCATCGATGAGCACCTTGACGCCCTCCTGCTCAAACACGGAGTCGTATTGCTTGGGAATCACCTCATCGACCGACAACACGTAAGACATCCCGGAGCATCCGCCGCCCTTGACGCCGATGCGCAAACCCAGGTTGGGTTTCTGCTCTTTCTCGATCAACCGTTTGACTTCCTGAGCTGCCAACGGTGTTAACGTAATCATCCTACACCTCCTTTGCTGATTTCCAGCTTCAATTATACCACGACGGCGTGGGCCTCACAATCAACCTGACAGACGGGTCCTGTCCTCATCCGACCGTGCACACCACAGCATCACAGAACGGCCACAGCCCGCCCCGGCGATCGTCACCGGCGGGCCGGGGAAACACAGAGC
>OBEQ011124933.1_pt1 | contig 10548 bp, 5 predicted proteins | sample 1670901 | NCBI WGS metagenome assembly OBEQ01 (sample SAMEA104232315, study PRJEB22302) | groundwater metagenome | biome: forest; feature: aquifer; material: groundwater | place: USA | collected 2011-08-07 | depth 5.4 m | reverse complement strand
TGGGTTACGTCGTCCATCTGGCAAATGGCCAGATTCACTTGTTTAATGCCGGCAGTTTGCTCTGCGGAAGCCGCACTGATCTCGGACATGATCGCAGTAACGCCATGGATAGAATTAACGATGGCTTCCATGGTTAAGCCGGCTTGATTAACCAGTTTGCTGCCGTCCTCAACCTTTTCCACCGAGACACCAATCAGGTTTTTAATTTCTCCGGCGGCGGATGCGGCGCGCTGAGCGAGACTGCGCACTTCTCCGGCCACCACCGCAAAACCACGGCCCTGTTCTCCGGCACGAGCCGCTTCTACGGCGGCATTGAGCGCGAGTATATTGGTCTGAAAGGCAATATTGTCGATCACTGAAATAATATCGACAATCTTGCGCGAGGATTCATTGATCCCTTCCATCGTTTTTACAACCTGGCTAATCACTGCGGCCCCCTTGCCGGCGGTATTCGAAGCGCTGACGGCAAGCTCGCTGGCATGTTTGGCGTTATCGCTATTTTGCTGCACCGTTGAGGTCAGCTCCTGCATGCTGGCGGCGGTTTGCTCCAAACTGGCTGCTTGCCCTTCGGTACGGTGTGCCAGCGACGCGTTGCCGCTTGCGATGTCTTTAACCGCAGCATGGATTGATTCTGCGACCTCCTTGATTTGACCGATAATCGTATTGAGATCGTCGACCATGGCATTGGCATCCTCTTTAAGTTGCCCTAAAGTGCCGGCATAGTGATTGGTAATTTTTACGCTCAGATCACCGTGGGACAAGATATGGAATACGCGGGCCGCTTCATTGATAGCGCATTCAGTGGTCTGCATAAGCTGATTGATGGATTCGCTCAGCTCACGGAAAAACCCCATCTTGCCCTGCATGACAATACGTTGGGTGAAGTCGCCCATAACAGCGCTAACCAAAATAGCGGCTACTTCTTTTTCCACCATAACTTCGAAGGTGCGATCCTGCCATTCGGCCACCGAACCCAAATGCTTGCCATGCGGGTCGATGACCTCACTGACAACCACCTCCATAATATGGTCGTCCAGATCAACCTTGACCGTGCTGGCGCCGGTAGCAGGATCGGTATGTAACAGCTGATGCGAAAAGGCCCGGTGAAAGTCATCCAGATGAGTACCCATCAGGTTGACAACGGCAAAATCCGGTAATTGCCTGCGGATACCGGCTTCAGCCTGGTTAAACAGGTTAACCATCGATTTATTGAGGTAAATGATGTTGCTATCGTTATCGGCAACGATCACGCCGGTACTGACGTTGTCCAGTGCAATCTTAATGCGCAGGTTTTCATCGGCGATGCGTTTAGCTTCCGCGACATCGAAGCCCAGCTTGATCTGCATCGCCTTGAGGGCCGCCATCACTTTGCCGATTTCGTCCATACATTTTATGTCTATGGTGTTTTTGTAATTACCTTGGGCGATCTGGCCGAAATGGCTAATGGTGGTCTTAAGCGGACGCGCGATGGAGCGCAGCAAAGAGAAACTCAACCACAGTGACAGTAAAATGCCCGAAGCGATCAGGATACTGGCAATCTCGCGGGTGCGGTAGTAACGCGACTGGCTTGCCTCGAACTCCTGCCCGGCGATAGCGACTTGTAATTTCAATAACTGCTGAATACCGGCACCGACCGGTTTGTAAAGGGGCGTAACCTGGCCCTCAATAATCTTGCCGGCAAGCGGGGCATCATTGCGGCGCAGCGCCGAAATAGCCGGTTGCAACCCTTCCATCACAAAGCGGTTTCTGTCGCCTATAACCTTTGCCGCCAGTTTTTTTTCATCCGCGCTAAGCGCATTTTTAGCGTACGCGTTCCAAATTCCGGTGATGGTTGCAATATTTTGTTCCACTTCGGCAAGATTTTTCTGAACCAACTCGGGCGTAGAAGGGGCCAAACTGGCGGTAATCAGCAAACGGTTAGTCAGCAGCAGTTCCTGAATCTGGAAAATCTGGTTAGAAGGCAGCGCGCTGTTGGTATGAACGTTACGCAAACCCTCGCTGGCCTTGCTCATGCCTTGGAGTCCCATACCGCCAATAACCAGCAGTAGCATGGACATAATAGCAATGACCATCAATAAACGGGCTTTGAGGCTGATATTTTCCAGTGCCGGAAATCTCCCCAACAGGGTTTTTTTGACAATTTTTCCGTCCTGGATTTTTAAATGACCCGCCTTGCCTTCGCGAAACTTCCGATAGGCTTCGTCGGCCTCCGCCACTTGCTTTTGGCTAGGCTTCCTGCGTGCGGACATATAGCCGGCCAGCTTATCGTTTTCATAATAGGGGGTAATGTTGGCCAGCACCCAGTAAAAATCACCGTTTTTGCAACGATTCTTGATCATCCCGGTCCATGGGCGGCCTGCTTTCATTGATCGCCACAAGTCCTTGAAAACTTCTTCCGGCATGTCCGGGTGGCGGATTATATTATGAGGAGAGCCGATCAGTTCTTCCCGAGTAAATCCGCAAATTTGGATAAAATCATCACCGGCGTAAGTTATCCTCCCTTTTAAATCAGTCTGGGTAACAATGGAATCAGTCTCGGTAAGAACATGTTCCACCTTGGTGATTGGCAAGTTAATTTTCATGGCATGTCTTTTCTTGAAAATGGAAATTGAACAACTGACATTATGGAGTGTCTATTTTTTACAACGCTAAATACGCCGAACATCTGCCTGATTCCAAGTTCCTCAAACGCATTTGTCGTTCCACCGCTTCCTAAACCCAAGCACAACCTTAATTAAGCTGCATCTCCGCCAGCGGCATACCGATGTGATAGCCTTGAGCGTAATTGATGCCCATGTCTTTCAGCGCGTTCCAAATCGCCTGATTTTCGACAAATTCGGCTACCGTGAGAATACCGATGTCCTGACATAATTTGGACAAGTTTTCTACCAAGGCGTAATCGATTTTAGACGTCAGGATGTTACGCACAAAGGCGCCATCGATTTTGACGTATTCAAAACGCAACTCACGCAAATAATGGAACGAGTTATAACCGGTACCGAAATCGTCCAGGGCAAAGGCAAAGCCTTTGCGCCGCAAGTTGGTCAGGAAGCGGCGCATATTGGTCATATCGCCAATCGCGTCGCGTTCCAGCAATTCAAAGACGATGCTTTCGGGGGGGAGTTGCAGTTCCTGACAGAGATCTTCGGCATAACCTAATATGCCGCGGCCTTGAATCTCCTGCACCGATAAGTTGATAAAGATTTTCGCGTCCGCTTCCGGGCGGCCCTCATCCATGCACGCGCGTTTAGCAGCAAAAGCGTTGTTGATCATCGCGAGATCAAGCTCACGTGCTAGACCGTATTTTTCAATGGTTTCGATAAACATCGCTGCCGAAGTCGTCTCTCCGGTCGGGGATTTAAGTCGGGCCAGCGTTTCAAAAGCATAGAGTTCGCCGGATTGGCAATCAACAATCGATTGATAATAGGGAACGATACGCCCTTCCTTTAAGGCTTCGCGCAGATTTTCCGCATTATCGCGGGTCTCGCGAATACTGACGCGCGTTTCGGTTGCATCAAAGGCGCAGACGCTGTCTTTACCCATGTCCTTGGCTTTGTACATGGCGACGTCGACGCCCTCCAGCAGATTATCGATGGTTTGTCCATCGCCGGGATAACTGCTTACGCCGATGGAGACGGTCAAATGGAATCGATTGCCTTGTGCCGAGGTGATGGCTAAATCCCGTAGTGCACAGCTTAGATTTTCAGCGACGATCCAGGCGCCTTTGGGGCCGGTTTCAGTCAGGATTATCGCAAACTCATCGCCGCCAATACGGGCGCACAAATCACCCTTGCGGGTATGCTCAAGCAGGACAGTGGCGATTGCACACAGCGCTGTATCGCCGGTGGGATGTCCATAGGAGTCGTTAATGTCCTTAAAGTCGTCCAGATCCAGCATCAGTACGCTAAACTCATGCTGATGACGCTCGGAACGGCAGACTTCATAGTTTAACATTTCGTTAAACTGGCGGCGGTTATGCAGCCCGGTCAGGGGATCATGCACCGCGTAGTATTCAAGTTCCAACAGCGTACGCGACAGCACCTTGCTGGAACCCACCACCATGACCATGACCGCGAGTATCGCTCGGATGACGCTTTCTTCCTGCGGTGACAGTTTTTTTTCCGCGGCGTAAGCGACCCCTAATAAGCCGGCCAAATTGGGCGCATGCTCGGGTACCGGCACACTCACCAGGCGAATATCGAGATCGGTCTTGATTTGGGCTCCACAGTGAATATTAAATTCTTCAATATCCAACGCCGCATCGGTGGGTAGCCCGATACTTTGCAGCATCTGTTGACTGAGTAAACCACGCGCTTGCGCACGTACCTCATCCGAATACTGGCCCAGATAATATAAATACAGCGATAAGCCGTTTTCTTCGGCAAAAGCGATGTAAAAAAAGTTAAACGGGAAAATGGCGTAAAAATCCGCCAGAATTTCCTGCACAAACTCTTTCCATTGCGAGATGTGTTCATGCGACAGGATAATGCGCTGCAACACCTGACTTTGCCGCTCCAGCAGGTCTTTTTCAATCAAAACCGAAGACAATTCAAGCAAGGTTTGATTAAACTCAAGCATCAGGTTTTGGATGTGCCGGTCGCTGGACGCCCACTGCCGGCTGCGTTGTTGGAACAGTAAGTCAAGACTGTGATCCAGCCGGGTGCAGCTGTCAATGATCTGCGAAACCGTTGGGATCATAGCGATCATGGCAGCGGAGTCGTCAGTCGTCATCGTCGCCATAGCCGCCAGCAATTGACTGATATTCTCTTGATGCATCTCATGATTCAGTTCGGACAAGCCCATGGCATAGAGTTGGGTACGCGATTGATTCTCCAAGATTTCGGCAATCTGGCCGATAACCCTGAAGCGCAAAGCCTCCAGATGATTGGGCAGCGGTAAATGACTCATGCTCAATCCTCGGTACCCATGTCGCCCTGCGGAAAGCGTCCGCCCGGCAGCATCAAATCAATACCACATTGCAGATCTTTGAGCCAGTTAAGAAAATCCTGCACCGCGGCGCCCCGGTAGATCGGTCCGTGTTGTGGGGCAATCATCGCAATATCGAGATCGGCAATGGTGTCCAACCAGCAGCGTATCGCCTTGTTAGAGCACATATAGCGGCGGTGAAACCCCTTGACATAGGGGATATGGCCGGCAAAATCGTCGACAAACGCTTCATCGGTGTCCATCGGCATCATCGCCGCCCCGATGTCGCCGCTGAACAGGATTTTGGAAACCGGGTCGTAGACATTGATTTGGCCTTCGGAATGCAAAAAATGCGCGGGCACGATCTTTAGATTAAAACCGGGCGAGGGCTCGCAATCCTTGCCTTCGTTGGGTACGCCGACAAATTGCGACATGTCTTTCAAGCCGTAGTGGGGCAAAAAGCGTAGCCAGATGCTGGACACATACACGGGGCAATGACACATTTCCAGCCAGGTTGACAGGCCGCCGACGATGTCAGGGTCTTGATGCGACAGAAAAATGGCTTTAATTTGCTCCGGCCTTACGTAGCGCAACATTTCCGTCAGTACCCGAGGCATCACTCCAAAACCGCCCGGATCAAGCAACACTCCGTCATTATGATGCGTGATCAGATATTGGTTGGAGCGCACGCCCTGTTCTTTATCGCCCCAATCACTCTCGTTGAGCAAAATAAAACGGTGGTCAACGGATTCAAATAATTTAATGTTACGCATATTTTCTAATTTTCTGTTGGTTAAATTCGAGTTTATAGGTCGAAGTTTTTGCGTTCTTTTTTTGGGTGTTCCGCTTGCTAACTTTATGTTTGGCAGTGTGGTGTGGTGCTCGTAGCGCAGCCCAATCATCGGTGTAAAACAGTTGAAGTAACGCTTTCAGTTGTTTGAAAACAGGGTCTGATTTTGCAACCCAACTTATCGAAGCCCCCATTTTTAAGGTTACAAAAAACCGTAACCCTACAAAATTGCAACTTAGATTAACGATCATCCACTTTAAAGAACGCCATAACCTGTTGCAGTTGCATGGCTTGACCACTCAGTTCTTCTGCGGTGGCGGCAAGCTGTTCCGAACCCGATGCATTTTGTTGCGCCGCTTTATCCAGTTGATTGACTGCATCGCTAATCTGGCCGATGCCTTGCGCCTGCTCTTCGGAAGACGCGGTAATTTCTTCGACCAAATCCGCCGTTTTCTGAATATTAGGCACCATTTTTTCCAGCAGGCTGCCCGCATCTTCGGCAATCTTGACGCTGTTTTTAGCCAAGCTATTGATCTCTTGCGCGGTGACCCGGCTGTTTTCCGCCAGCTTTCTGACTTCGGCGGCGACCACGGTAAAGCCTTTGCCGTGCTCACCGGCTCGCGCCGCCTCAATTGCTGCATTGAGTGACAATAAATTGGTTTTATAGGCAATATCTTCAATTAGCCCAATTTTATCGGCAATTTCTTTCATTGCCTCTACGGTGCGTTTCACCGCCTGTCCGCCATTGGACGCTTCTTCCGCAGCCGTCGTCGCCATGCTTTTGGTTACTACGGCATTATCAGCGTTTTGTTTAACCGATGCACTTAACTCTTCGATAGAGGCCGTGGTCTCCTCAACGCCAGAGGCCTGTTCGGTAGCGCTTTGACTAATGGATTGGGCAGTTGCGCTGATTTCCTGTGACGCGCTACCTAAGGCGTCGGAATTAGTTCGAACCTGTTGCACGACACCGCTCAGCTGATCGCACATACCTGCCATTGATTGAGCCACGATGCCGATTTCATCGTTTTGGTCGAGGTCAATGCGAGCGGTAAGGTCGCCTTTCGCTAAAGACTCTGCAAACTGTTGCATCGCAAATAGAGAGCGCGAAATGCTGCGAATCAACATAAAACCGATAAACGTTGACAGTAATAAACCTACCACCAGAAGAACTATCGAAATAAAACGATTTTCTTCATAACGAATTTGAGCGGCATCATATTCCTGTTTGGCGAGATCCAGTTGTAACTGCGTCAACGCATTTATACCTTCTCCAACGGGTACAAATAATGGGCGTACAGCCTCTCTGATAGTTTTTTCTACTGCTGCTGTATTTCCGGCAAGCAGGTATTCGATGGAGGGATTTACCCCTTCAACAAGATATCGCTTACGATCCGTTACAAACTTGTCGACCAGCTTCTTTTCTTCCTCAGTCATTTTTTTTGCCATGTACCCATCCCATATCTTGTTGATATCAAGAATGTTTTGCCTGACAAGTTCAATATTTTTTTGAATGTCTTCCTTGAACACCAAAGAATTGGCAACTGCGAGGCGATTACTCAGCAATTTTGACCTAATTTCAGCCAGTTGCCCCACCGGAATGGTGCGATCGGTATAGACAGTGAGCAAGCCTTCATTGGCTTTTTTCATCCCGTTCAAACCGAGTGTCCCCAGCGTGACGGCGAGCAAGGACATAAGACCCACAACCAGAATTAGGCGGACTTTGATAGTGAGATTATTTAACATGGTGAGACTCCCGTTGATATTTTTATTATTAAGTCGTTAATATTCATAAAGCACCTGTACCTATTATTAGTTAGTCAAGTTATGTAGGGGCTGACCTTGTGCCTGCTTGGCAACCACTAGGGATTGGCCCCTACATATCATTGGTAGTCGAATAATCAGCAACTTGTTTGAGCTGAGATAATTCTTTTACCGAAAGTACGCGATTGATATTCAGCAAAATAATAAACTCGTCACCCACTCGTCCCATTGCCTGAATAAAATCAGTTCGAATATCAGCGCCAAAATCGGGTGGCGGCATAATATTCGCTTCGGGAATTTCCAGAATTTCATCAACAGCATCGACCAACATGCCCAGAAACTGGGCATCATCGTTGTATTCAACCTGCACCAGTACAATACAGCTGCGCTTGGTTATTTCGCTACTTTGCCGACCCAGGCGTGCCGACAAATCAATGACCGGCACGACATTACCACGCAGATTAATAACGCCGCGTATATACTCGGGTGTCATCGGCACGTCAGTAATCGTGTTAATTTCGATAATTTCTTTGACATCTAAAATACTGATCGCTAGATTTTCATTGCCTGCACGAAACGTCAGATACTGGCGTAGTTGATCTTGAACTATCAACTCGGTTTTGTTTTCTTTTTTATGTATTAATTGGTTCATGGTTTACCCCACCGGTCAAAATCGTTCAAAATCATTTTCATTAAATTCAGGCTTGACCCCGCTCGCCCTGATAGTTGGAGCCGGCTTGGAAATTACCGGAGAAGCCCCGACAGAAGCGGAAAAAGAAGAAGCTGTTTTTTTATCAGTTTTTCTGTTTACAATTGTTTTCTTATCCAACTGGGTAACAGGGTTACTTTGCGTTACTTGGTTTGCACCCAGTTTGAAAAATGACATAATCTGCTGCAACTGCAAAGCTTGGCCGCTCAATTCTTCCGCTGTAGCGGCAAGTTCCTCTGAACCCGAGGCATTTTGTTGCGCCGCTTTATCCAGTTGCCCGACCGCATCACTGATCTGGCCTATGCCTTGCGCCTGTTCTTCCGAGGACGCGGTAATTTCTTCGACCAAATCCGCGGTTTTTTGAATATTGGGCACCATTTGCTCTAACAGGTTACCCGCATCTTCGGCAATCTTGACGCTGTTTTTAGCCAGAGTATTGATCTCTTGCGCGGTTATCCGGCTGTTTTCCGCCAGCTTTCTGACTTCGGCGGCGACGACGGTAAAGCCTTTGCCGTGCTCACCGGCCAAGGCTGCTTCAATGGCAGCATTGAGTGATAACAAGTTGGTCTTATAGGCAATATCTTCAATCAGGCTGATTTTTTCAGCAATCTCTTTCATTGCTTCTACAGTGCGTTTCACTGCTATTCCACCATTAGCGGCCTCTTCCGCTGCGGTCGTCGCCATGCTGTTGGTTAGTTTAGCGTTATCAGCATTTTGTTTAACCGATGAACTCAACTCTTCAATTGATGTTGTGGTTTGCTCAACGCCAGAGGCCTGTTCGGTCGCGCTTTGACTGATGGATTGGGCAGTCGCACTGATTTCCTGCGAGGCGCTACCTAAAGCATCGGAGTTGGTGCGAACTTGTTGCACGACACCGCTAAGTTGATCGCGCATTCCCGTCATTGCTTGAGCCAAGATACCGATTTCATCGTTTTGGTTGAGGTCAATGCGAGCGGTAAGGTCGCCTTTCGCTAAAGACTCTGCAAACCGTTGCATGGCAACTAGAGAGCGCAAAATACCGCGAATGATCAAAATCGCCAGAATTAAGGATACCGTGATACTAATACTAAAAATGACTAGCAAAAACAGGTTATACCAATTAATCATGGCATTTGCCTGAGCCTCATTATCAGTATTAAGTCTATTGGTGATTTTAACGACTTCATTAATTGCCGATAAATGTTCTTCATAAGAGCTACGCATTTTTTTGATACTTTCAAGTGCGCCTGCATGATCTCCAGACTTTATTTTGAGCAGAAAATTCTGCTCGGCCTCACTATAAAATGCTTGAGCAGGCTTGTAGGATCGTTCGAATAAATAATCAGCTTGAGTCTTATTTAACGTCTGGTTTTGCCAATAACTGTGCCGGTTCTCATATTCCCCTTTCAATTGTGCAAACTTTGCCGCTAGCGTTTTAATTTCATTAGGATCTTCAGAACCTGTCAATTGTAAAGCGACCAGATAGGATTCGATAATGAATTCTGGAGGAGGTAAAATATCGGCAATGATATCTTTGCCTTGGACAATTTGCTGATAGATCGGGCCATTAACATTTAAGGTTCTCATTGCCTGATATGTCGCTAAACCGAATAAAGTAAAACCAACGATTAAAATGCCTAGCAGCAAAAATAAACGAAATTTAATAGTGAAATTGTTCAACATAATTTGTTCTTCCTAGAAGTACTTGCGTAAGTTTTGGTCAGCCCAACTTGTAAAATAAGCCGGTTACTCAACATTTACATCAGTATTTTTGGGAATGTGCTTATCCTTAAGATGCAATGTTTTGTATGTATCGATTAGTTTCATCTAATGCATCAGATTGGCAGGTACGCGGTTCTGCGGGTATTTAATTAGTCCATGTACATTAATGGTGAACGCAGTGAAGCACATCATTATCAACATCCATCATGAACGATGCGCACGCTGCTCCCGGCATCGCCTACCCGGCTACTGACTTTAAACACCCGATGACAATGCTAAAGTGGGATTAACACGCTTTTTTGCGTGTTGAATAAGTCCCTGCACATCGAGAATTAACGCGACATCGCCGCTACCCAACACGGTTGCGCCGCCAATACCTTCAAGATTCTCAAACAACTTTCCGAGTGATTTGATCACAGTCTGATTTTCGCCGTGTAGTTCATCAACAACAAAGCCTGCTTTTGCCTCGCCGAAACGCACGACAACCAGGCTTTCCCGTTGCGTGCGCGTGTGTTTTTTATTCTTATGGAAAAAATCGCCCAAACGCAAATAGGGCAAGACATGGCCGCGCAAATTGACATAATGCTGAACATCATCGATTTTCCATTCATCGCTGCTCATTTCGACGCATTCTTCGACCATACTCAGCGGTATGATGTAG
>OBEQ011371602.1_pt1 | contig 10550 bp, 11 predicted proteins | sample 1670901 | NCBI WGS metagenome assembly OBEQ01 (sample SAMEA104232315, study PRJEB22302) | groundwater metagenome | biome: forest; feature: aquifer; material: groundwater | place: USA | collected 2011-08-07 | depth 5.4 m | reverse complement strand
TCCAATGATAATTGGCTGACGCATTTTAAAAAATGCCAATGTGACTACCGCAGCTAAAATCATGATTACTGCAAGATCACCGATGAAATCTTCTTTTGGCAGAGCAAAGGCTGCAGTTTGAAGAAAAAACTCGTGCATATAATCGAAGGAACTCTTTTATTTAAAAATGGTATGTTATAAAATTAAATTATCATTAAACTAGCTATAAAGTAATGAAAGGCATATTTTTTGCACTTTTGCTAATTCCATTTCCTGCAAGTTATGCAGTTATGGAGTATTCGGGTAGCCTATCCAATCTTTATGTTAAAGATAGCATAGCAAAAGTGTCTGCTGGTAACGTGTTAAATTTCTACCTGACAGATAATGATCTTAATACTAGTCATAATGGAATAGACACTGTATCTACAACAGGATTGTTGGAATTTACTATTAATAGCATTCCAATAGAAGGGCCAGATACAATGAAAGAAGTATCGGTGAACTCGGGTACTTTTTTCATGCAGCTAAATATTCCAACAATAGTTAATGGTAGATCTGTTGACAGTGGAGATGTTTTATTGATAAAATATAATGATCAATCTAATTCTGTTGGACAAACAAAAACTGTCACAAAATCCTTTGTTCTTTCAAAAATACTATCAACTATTTCTACATCTGCAAAAAATGTAAGGATTGGTGAAAGATTTCTACTTCAACTTTATGAACCAGATTGGAATCTTGATTCAAAAAATCCTGATACCATACCGTTAGATCTGATAAAGTTTCGTGCTAATGGAATAAAGACAACTCTAGCAAATTCTGCTTTTGATGCATCTACACATGGTCTACGAGAAACAGGACCAAACACGGACCTCTTTGCAGTCAACATAGAGATCCCACGAAAGATCGATAGCAGAACAATTCAAATCGGTTCAACAGTTGAATTCAGATTCACTGATACATCATCTGCAGCCTCTACTTCAGAAATAATAAAAACTACACTAAGAATAGGATATTCTAAATAATATTAACTGTCTTGGCAAGCATTTGAGCTTTTTCGTTATCTGAAGTTACAATTTTGTGGTTGGTGTATTTAGTGTCAAAATAAATTAGATCCACCATCTTTGATTTGTCCATATTTACTATGGTTGCAGAGTTAGAACTTGGAATGTTTGTATTAGTAAGAATAACAAGTTTGTCTACGAGTGCGGAGGATTTTGAAATATTTGAAATTTCTTCAAAGTTCTTGCTGTGGTTTTGATTCATCACGACTGCTATGCCTATTTTAGCGCCATACGGATCTTGATAAATGATGTCTAGCGGCTGATTTTGTTTTTCTAGCTTCCCAATGTTTCCCATTTCATGAGCAAAGTTAACTAAGTTTGTAACTGCTTTTTTTAGCTGAGAATTAACATCATCACTATTACAGTTTCTTCGTATTTTAATGAAATCCGATATTGGTACATCCATTATGCTGCCACGTACTTTGAGACCAGGATATGCATGTTTTATTGTCTCATCGATAGCAAATTCATCAATTTTTTCTAAACTAAGCTCCTGTGATTTTTCCATAGCATGATACAATATGTTAATGATAGATCGTACGCTTCTAAAATCAGGAAATTCATCATAAAGGACTCTGATCTTTTCTATTAGTTCTTCTTGTGCTTGTTGTTTGAATTTTCCTTTTTTATCATTGTGTTCTATATATTCTAGAACAATTTCTGAAAGCTCATCTGCAGAATTGGAACCTGCTAAATCAATTTTATAATTTGCTTTTTCCAATCTATCAAAAACTGAAGCGTTCATACTTTGAATTTCTGCATAACCTGATGGTGTTGAAATAAGTAAGAGTACGGATGCTGGAATATGTGCATTAATTATTGCTTTTACGAATTCTATGGATTCATGATTTCCATCAAATTCATCTATTTCACATAGAATAATTTTTCCAAGAAATCTATGGGTTAATTTTGAGATAGCAGTTATTCTGCCAAGTAGTTCTTCTAGATTTTCTATAGAATCAAAGGAATTTGTTATGATGTTTGTAATTATTGTTGATTCATAATGATTGAACCATTGTACAAGGAATTTTTTTAAATTTTCAACAGATATAGATTTTTTTCCTGAAATTATATCATCTGTTTCTTGTCGTATTGTAACACCAGATAGTCTATCTACAAAAGTGTAATCTAACGCCTTTTTTGCTGAATTGTCACCTTGTTCTGCTCTATCTCTGACATACTCTAGGAGTTTTGTTCTGATTTGAATAAAGAATTCATCTTCAAAGCCCTTTACAAGAGCGTTATAGAGACTTGGCATAGTTTTTGGAGATATTGTGGAGAGATCTAAGAAGGTGCAAACAGTATTGTGTCTGTTTTGTAGATTTCTTATATGCAAAGCTAAATGTGTTTTGCCTGAACCTACATCCTGAATGAGCGTAATCACTCTAAAATCTCCACCGTTTGAATCTCTACCAGATACTTTCTGTGATAATTCCTTTATGCACTCTAAAATAGCTGATTTTGCATCTTTGTGTCTTCTTCCACCAAGTATCTTCGCATCTTTTTCTGTTGGGGTAGGACTGCTAGGATAAGGATTGGTTTCTAGTTCGTATGCGTACATTAGATATTCCTCACAAAACCGTGTACTAATCCACGCGTAATAATGCCCTCTTGTCCTCCAGAAGAAATTTCATAATTTTCTCTATGTCTTTCTACAAGTTCTGATGCTAAAGTGTAAAAATGATCACTTGAGATATGTTTTAATTCACATATTTTTTTACGTATTTGCAAGAATGGCATCCAACCTATAGATGTAGATGATTCTGTTAGACATTTATCAAATTCAATTTTAAAATCAATATTAGGATTTATCTGATGTGATACATTTATCGTATTTTGTACATTATGTACATGATTTGTTGTCTCAGATTTATTATTCAATTTTGTTGCCATACTTAGTTTGAATTTAGGATCATCATGAGGTGGTTGTGAGTAGTTTTCTTTTGTCCAAACAAAGTATGCATTGCCTTTTTTTTCAATAAAGATCTCTTGTTTTTCAATGAGAGTACTTAATACAGATTCACAGTTTTTTCCAAAGATTCTTTTTAGTTCTGCTCTTTTTATTCCGTTCAAACCTGTGGATGAAATCTTCTCAAGAACCTCATTTGTCATAGTGTCTCATTTCTTGAATTTTATTTAAGACCCCATGTAGTCTGGAACAACAATTTGGTGAAAAATTCTTACCTTTGAATAACTTTACGCATAAATACTGACACCTATGCTTGATCGTGGGATGATGATAGAGTTAGCTGATTCGATGAAGAAAGAAACTCTGGGGTATCTGACCATGAAGTTAATCAAAGGTCATTACACAGTTACCTGATTATTAATAGTACCGTATTGTACCGTATTTCATGTTGACATGTGAATATTGTCCAAAACAGTTCATTGAGACTGAAAATGGTTTAGTTCAAAAAACTTTCCACGAAGTACTTCACGATCCAGAAGTAGTTAACAACTAATTCTGGATTATTTTTTCTAAAGGCTGTTTTAAATACGAACTTTTTTATCGGTTAGCTTTGCACTAATGTAAAGTGACAAAGAAATCTAGTCGCAGTATTCCAATTAAGACTAAAAGAGATTCAAGCTCAGACGTTTTGAAGAAGATGAGTTCAATTTCTGACACCACAAAGATTCTAGCTAATGAAGTTAAATCCATGTCAAAGATTTTTGCTGAAAATCAAAAGATCCTCATTTCACTAAAAAATATGATAGATGCAGTTGGCACAGCCTTAGATCAAATACAACGAAATGCAAGGCAGATAAATATTCTTGAAGAAGACACGCAAAAATTGTTTTCTGGTATTAGTCAAGTAAAAGCTCATTCAAATTTGATAGCAAAGGTCAATGAACAAACAGGTCGTCTTCAAGAACAGGTAAATAAGATTAGTGAAAAACAAGAATCACTTCCTGATGTAAACAAAGTAATGCAAAGTGTAGCTGATAGTCTAGATTCAATTAGAAACAACACAAAGATGATAATGCATGTCTCTGATAAAACAGAAAAAATTCAAGATGAGATCAAAAAAGTATCTAGATTAGAGGAGAACATGACAAATCTAAAACAGGAAATTGTGAATGTAACATCAAAAACAGAATCACTCGTAAGTATGAGTTCTGATATTAGAGACGTAGGCATAGAATTAGGTGCACTTGTCAGAAAAACTGATTCTCTTGCAACCTTTGGTCCAGACATTAGAAATGTTAGCACAGAATTTGTCAATTTTAAGGAAAATGTCATGGGCAAAACAAAACAACTTGATGAGAAAATATCAGATTTAACAGAATTATTAAATCGAAATGCATCTGCCACATCAGAATTCCATAAAAAAGCACATGAAATACACCAAGAACTTCAAGAAATAAGAAGCGTTACTCACAAAACTTCCCAAAATACATCAAGAGAAGTTATCGGATTATTGCGTTTGTCTGAGTTTCAATCAACTGTTCGTATGCATTCAGAATCAAAATATGGTACTTTAGATGACCTTGACAAGATGATATCACAAACAGTAGATATGATAAACTTGTTTGACAGACTTTCCATAGAATCTGAGAAAAAGATGCCCCTTCCACAGGAGGTAAAACAATGGAGCATAAGCAAAATTTTAGATTGCGCTGACAAATGGGAAATTAGATTCACTGATGTCTTCAGGCTTTTAATAACTCAGATTGGTCGTGATCTGGTAAAAGAATCGCTTAGAATAGAACAGGTAAGGGATCTTTTTGGAATTCGTGCTGTTGATGAAGTAAGACAGGAACTGGAAATATCTTAAACTTCATCAGATATTTCGTATGATTTTAGGCGCTCTTTCTTTCTTTTTAGCATAGTAAAGATTCCCAGTATTGCTGCCATCCATATAGAACTGAAAACAATGTTTGAAAAACTGACGTACATGTATGGAGTTGCATCCATAAGATGAATTCTTAGATCTTTTGCTCTTTCATGCATATCTATCATTCCGGTATGAAAAGAAGAACTATCTTGTGGAACAGTTGAGATCTTTTCTACACTGGATATCATGTTATCAAGGTCTTTTTGGATTAAACCAAAATCTGTTGTTTCTGTTGGAAATATCCAAACAGGATTTCCTTCTGATGGTAGAAGAGTTTTGATAGTTTGAAGGTATCCGATAATTGTTTGCGTATCTGTTGTTGTCTGAATTCTGTCTAAAAGACCTCTTGATTGATCCAATGGATAAACATCATTTTGATATCCATAGTAAGCCATGAAGGCTCCAAATGAAATAAAGCCGATTATCCCCACCATTGCAAGTTTGTAGTATATGTTTGCCATCTTCTCTGCCTTTGTTGTGTTGTGTAACGACTGCGATTTGTTCTTTTTAAATGTTGTATGCGATATGCTGAGATAGGATATGTAGAAGTATCCTAACGTCTGGATTCCAATCAAAGGTGCAAATACTGGATTTCCTGAGAAAATTGAGATGAATATTCCTAACACACCATAAACTCCAAAAAAGATCTCAAGTAGTGTAGTTTTTGTGAATGGTAGATTGTACGCTTTATCTCTCCAGTCATCGGTCTTGTTTACAATTCCATATTTAGGAGTTCTAAGAAATTCATTTTTCTTTCCAAGGAGAGCATCAAAGACTGCAACAGTATTATTTACTGACATACCAGCAGAGTAGAATATCAAATAAAAATATGACAGTGTTTTTGATTTCCAGCTTTGTGCCCACAAGTTCCGTATAATCATGATATACACAACAGGCCCAATTGTTAGGTACGCGACTATTGTTAGCAACGGCAATGCACTAACAACATATAGATTGAATTTTGCAGCCAATAATATTGGAAGTATTAAAAATTGAATCAGCATGAGAGGATGTACTATGTGCCTAGTCAACTGAACAAAAGCTTGAATCTTTGTGTCAAATGGGATTTTTTTTATCACTATGTCACCTAGTAGTTTAATGGCACATTGTATCGAACCTTTTGCCCATCTGAACTGCTGCCTTTTTGCTGCGTTCATTTGTACAGGAAGTTCTGCGTCAACAACAATATCTGGTAAGAAAAGGCATTTCCATCCTTTCATTTGAGCTCTGTAACTTAAATCTAGATCTTCAACAAGTGTTGCAGTGTGCCAGCCGCCTGCATCTTCAATGCATTCTTTCCTCCAAATACCTGCAGTACCATTAAAGCTCATGTAAAGATGTGAATTACTTTTTGCGTTTTGTTCCACAAGGAAATGAAAGTCAAGACTGAGTGCTTGTGCTTGTGTCAGTGCAGAATATTTTTCGTTTACATGACCCCATTTACACTGGATTAATCCTATCTCCGGTTTTGTAAAATACGGAATTGCTTTTTTCAAAAACCAATGGGGGGGAATAAAATCAGCGTCAAATATAGCTACAAAATTGCCTTTTACAAATTTCATCGCACTACGAAGAGCTCCTGCTTTGTATCCTTTCCTATTTGCTCTACATATATGGGATATATCGAATCCTTTCTTTTGATAATCAATAACAAGATTTTCTAAAATATCGTACGTATCATCATCAGAATCATCTAATATTTGGATACACATCTTTTCTTTTGGGTAATCCATTGCACAAACTGCATTAACTAGTCTAGCTGCAACGTATTTTTCATTGTATATTGGGAGCTGTATTGTAACAGTAGGCGATCCTAGTAGTTCGGTTTTTTGGTATTTTCGTTTATGCCTTGAAAGTAATACAAGATAGTAAAAGTTGCAAGTGTAAAATGTAACAAGAATAGCTATTGTAATGAATACATTAAAGAGGAATTGCGTAAGTGGGGTTACTGCCATACCCTACCGTAGAAGATTGAAAATATGTATTTATAGTTGTGCGATTCAGCGTGAATGGTATTTTATGTTTGTTTTTGGAGGTTCTGGTAACACAGAGAACAATCATCACAAGACAAACCAAAACCTCAATAATCAGGGCAGGTTTCTTCTCGTAATTTTTTGTACTTTGCTTCCATTGCTTCTGCAAACTCAAGAATTTTTTTAAGATCATAATCTTGTTTTGGGAAGTACCATCGTATACCTACTCTGTGTCCTATGCCGTCCATATCATATATCATGCCCTTTTCAGCCTCAACATGATAGTTTTCATCCAATGATCTTTCTTGAACCGTAAGACCACGTTTTGTCTTATCTTCCATAATTATGTCAGCAGGACTATCTCTTATGAAATAGAATATGCCCTGTTTCAATAAAGGAAGTTCTTGTGTCAAGTTACTTTTCAATAGGATTGCCGATCATGTTGCCCCACTCAGTCCATGATCCGTCATAGTTTCTAACTTGTGGGTATCCTAATAGATATTTTAGAACAAACCAAGTGTGCGAGGATCTTTCACCAATTCTACAGTAACATATAACATCTTTATCAGGAGTGACTTCTTTTGTTTCGTAAATCTGTTTTAGTTCATTTACAGATTTGAAAGTTCCATCTACGTCATTTACTGCAGTAGCCCAAGGAATGTTTTTTGCATGTGGTATATGTCCTCCTCTTTGTGCATGTTCCATAGGATATTCTGGAGGAGCTGTTATTTCTCCAGTATACTCTTTTGCCGATCTTACATCTACTAAAATGGTATCTTGTTTTTCAAGAGCTCTTCTAACATCAAATAGATATGCGCGCAGTCCTTCATCTGGAGGTTGTGCAACATATTTTGTTTTTGTAATTTGTGGTTCATCTTTAGTATACTGTCTTTTTTCTATTTCCCATTTTTTTCTTCCACCGTTCATTATCTTTACATTTTTGTGTCCATAATATTTGAAAATCCAGAATACAAAGGCTGCAAACCAATTGTTAAAATCTCCATACAAGATGACCTCATTTTCAGAAAGAATGCCATTTCTTGACATTAATTCTTCAAATTGTTTTTTGTTTATGATATCACGAGTAATTGGATCGTTGATGTCTCGCTTCCACCAAATTAAACTGGCTTCTGGAATGTGACCCTGCCTATATGCATTCTCAGGATCATAATCTACTTCGACGATCTTTATTGCTTTGTTTAAGATGTTTTTTGAAACTGATTCCGTATCTGTTAAAACACTGGGATTTGCGTAACTCATTTTTCTCAGAATATTTACTGCATCAGGGGACTTATATCTTAATCTTCATGAGATGACTTTTAAGTGAAATTACAATACTAGTTTTTGCTTGAATCTTAATAAAGTGGCGGTAATAAGCAAGGTCGGTTCTAAAGAATCAGAAGAGGCCGCAAAGAAAGTAACAAAAAAACTGCTCGGAAAAAAATCAGAAGTTTTTACAATATCACCTGTAGTAGTAGATGGTGCAAAAAAAGTAGATACTTTAGAGGAATTAAAGACTGCAAAACTTGACCTTACCATAACTCTTGGAGGAGACGGTACAACTCTACGCGCATTCAGATACTTGGAAAATGAAGTTCCACTTTTAGCAATTAATGTAGGAGGGAATCGTGGTATTCTTTCAGAAATAACTTTAGATCAGATAGACACAGCCATAGGACAAATACTTTCAGATAACATATTTCTTGATAAGAGAACAAGGGTAGTTGCCTCATGCAAAGGACAAGAGTATCCTCCTGCACTAAATGAAATTTACATAAACAGACAGAATCTCACGAAGACGTCTCTTTTTGAAATTAGATTTCAAAATGACACAGTTACACAAAGAATGGATGGAGTAATCATATCCACTCCAAGTGGTTCTACCGGTCATTCATATTCACTTGGAGGTCCAATCTTGCATGAAAGTCTTGATGTACTAATAATTACACCAGTGGCACCTGTAAACAGATTACCATCATTGATTGTGCCAGATGAAAAAATAGAGATAATTAATTCTCATGATTCTAACATAATAATGGATGCACAAGTCGTAAAACCGGCAAGATTTGATGATGTCATTACAATACGAAAATACAAGAAACATGCAGTATTTGTAAGACTAAAAAAGCGTGGTTTAAGACAGATGAGCAAACTTGGTTTTTAGGATTTTAGATGCTAGTGCTTTTTATGCCGGAATTCCCTTTGCATCTCCAGAAAAAAACTTTACAACACCGGATGTTTTTGATGAAATAAAACACATCAAAAGACATCACAAAGCAATTGAAGTACTTATTGAGACAAAAAGGCTTGAAATAATGACTCCTGAGGCAGAGTATATCGAAAAAGTTCTACTCAAATCCAAAGATACTGGAGATTTTCAAAATCTTTCCACAGGAGACATTTCAGTCATTGCATTGTGTATTCAACTTAATGCAGAGTTGATCACAGATGATTTTGCAGTATCAAATCTTGCCAAACACTTGAATCTCAAAGTATTTCCCATCATGACAAAGGGAATAACACACATAACAGATTGGGTCTATTTTTGTTCTGGTTGCGAGAAGACTTTTGCAAGGATATCAAAATGTCCTCTTTGTGGAAATAAACTGAGCCGCAAGTTAAGCAAGGGGAAGCCTTCTGCCAGCCCAGTCAGCAAGTGAGCCATCATATAGTTTTACATTCTCATAGCCGGCAATTTTTAGTTGAGCAAATATGTTAGATCCTCTATGACCAAGTGCACAATAGCAAATCAATTCTTTGTCTTTTGGGATTTGCTTTTCTTCAAAAAGTTTTATCAAATCTTCTTTGTCTTTGAACAAGAATCCAGTTTGTCCAACTCCATCTGTAAAGGGAAGCAATGTAGCGTTTGGAATTCTGCCTGCCATGAATATGAAATAATCATTCATTAGATCAAACTGAAACCAGATATTTGAATTATGTGTCAATATCATGCAATGTTTTTTGATTTGTTTTTTTCTTGAATTTACTTTCTACGTCAAGCATTTTTCTTATCTTGAGTGCGCGTGACTCTCCCAAACCCTGTATTTTTGCAAGTTCGGTGTAAGATGCTTTTAGAGTATTGTTGGGAGAGCCAAACTTTTCTAGCATACGTGTTGCTAATTTTTCTCCTACTCCAGGAAGACTACATAAAACAGATAGTTGTTGTCTTTGCATATCATCTGATTTTTTTATTTTTTTTAAGAAAGGACCCTTGTTAGTATTCTGTCTAGCGCACATAGAGATCAATAGTTTTGCGGAATGTGAAGCGTTTGGAGTTGGAATAATTGGAATTTTAAAGTCTAAAGCAATAGACGATAAAGCACCATAAAAAACAAGTGGGTTTTCTGTAATTTCATCAATAACATCAACGTTGCCTTCCATCAAAATTGCAGGATGTTCAAAGTGTTCTTTGAGTCTACTGCATTGATCAAAGAGTCTTCCATCAAAAACAGAGGAGATGAGATCTTGTATGCTTTTTCTTTCCACAACAGTTTCTGGCGCTACTATATAATCCCCTATTGAAAGAGTAGTTAGTTCAACCTTTACTCCAACTGCACGTAAAAGATCAGGGATTCCACTTTTTCTTTCCCTCTCATCAACTACCATGCGCAGTTCTTCTAGTTTCATAATGTAAAGAGGTAAGAATTTGTTAATATTTTATTTGTGAGTATCAGTTTTTTGTGGTTGTCCAGCTGCTG
>OBEQ012858067.1_pt1 | contig 10551 bp, 7 predicted proteins | sample 1670901 | NCBI WGS metagenome assembly OBEQ01 (sample SAMEA104232315, study PRJEB22302) | groundwater metagenome | biome: forest; feature: aquifer; material: groundwater | place: USA | collected 2011-08-07 | depth 5.4 m | reverse complement strand
TGAATGATTCAAAAAGAAACGGGCATCAATAGAATAACTGCATAATCTATTAGAAATGCATATATACAGGAATATTATCGGATTGAGAAGATCCTTTTTGACGAAAAGCAATTGTAAGAAAAGAAGATGGATATGAGTCCACGCCACTGGCGATAGGCCACTAATAAACTCTACTTTGCCTTTGTCACCTTCCTTTTCAAACCTTTCTAGCAATGCTGAGAGTAACGCTGAATTATAATAGACAATACAGTTAGCCACGAGTCTGGCACAATCATTCCACTGATCAACATCATAATCACTGCCGCCACGAAATTGATTGCCGTTAACTGAAGCGATAGCGCGGCGAAGCTGATGGTAAGCCTCTCCGCGATTTAACGCCTGTTGGACGTAGTGCCTTAGTGTTTTGCTATCAACATACTCCAGAAAATAAATAGCTCGCACTAGCCGGTCGTATTCCTGTAACGCTGCCAATGTTTTACTACCCCGTTTGTTATTCGCTAGCTTTTTTACAATGGTACTTTGGGTGCCCGTCTTTCTACTTAAGGAACATAAAATCCTCTGGATCTCATCCCATTCGTTTTCAATGAGCGAAAATTTAATCGGCTCTCTTAATTGAATTTCTGCTTTTTCGGCGACGTCTATATCAAATAAATTTTCAAAGACATTCTTGAATTTGGCGTAACGAGGCGCAAATTTGTAACCGAAAAAATCCAAGATAGCGAAGTTAACGTTATTAACACATGCGTGTCGGTGGCCAACGATTTTGTCTTGATGACGCTTTCATTATTGTAAAGCAAATCAAACGCAAAATGGGCTTCATACTCGTTCGGTGATATGACAGTCGAGTTAACCGGGACATGGTTTGATACCAAGGTTAATGCTGAGACGCCTTTCCCTTTACGGAAGTATTTTGACGAGAATCTTGCCTTGAAGGTCTTAAATCTACAAGCGAATTTTTGTCCGTCAATACTACTGAATGGGGCTGCCTCATTAATGATGTAATGCCTAAATATCGGCAAACCTGCTATAGCATCAGAAATCATATCGTTGGAGGGACTGGTCGTCTCAAGTCGAACATAGTTGTCGTTCACTGAGCGCAATGAGCCCAGGCTGCGGTCTGAAGTAGACGCAAATTGGTTTGCCCCATAGTTGGCAGCGTTACCAAACAGGCAAGCAATTAAGTCATCGTTATCCGCTTTAAGGCTCCGTTTGCGTGAAGAAACATTGGTGAAAGCGCTAAGATAGTTGGTCTTTTGATTAACGAATTGCATTATTTCAATAATGCCCATGTGCTGTACTTGACGATAAATCGGATTATCCACATCGTCCTTCCAACGCTTATTTGCCAGCGACCAAGCTAACTGGTTCGACTTCGGCAATTTTTTCACAAAGTCATTGGTATTTTCGTTGATGCTGTTGGTAACCTGCGTCAATAGCCACTGGTATCGTTCTTTAAGTTCCGTAAGGGTTTGGTTAATTGGGTTTTGTAAGCGCTCTAAGCCAGTTTTTTCTAGAATAGTGTGTTTATTTTCATCCCACTCGTGATGGTCAATCAAATCGTCATCGAGTCGCTTGTTGCTTTCACTTTCTGTCACAAATATCTTGTCGGCATCGAGTAATTTATAAACTCTGTAATACAGGTAATACTCAAAGCGCTTAGTGTGTACGTCGTCGCCTTGCACGATATGGCGGAGATCATTTTTTAGGATGATGCGTTGGTCGATAGATGAAATGGAGCCGTTCTTTTTGAGCTCTTGTTTGGCCTTTTCAATTTGAGTCGCCATTGCTGGCTGGTCGTATTCACATTGAATATCAATCGCGATAAATAATTTTCGCATCGAGTTAGCTATTTGTCGCTGCTGCTTATCTGTATATAACCACTCATAACCGCTCTGGTCAAAATCATTGTTGCCCAAGTGTTGGCTGACCATTTTTATCTCTTCCGTGGACAGCAGCGAGAAAGCCCGTTCACGTACTTCTCCGAAGTTGATGTCATCACTCAATTCATCATCGACAAAGAAATTCAAAATATTACCGGCATATTTGAGTTTATTCCGCACTTTTTCTAATTCATTAGCGATACGTAATCTGGCGGATAATTTTGCTGCCTCGCTGTGTTTTCGCACGAGATAACTGAAAGCCGTCACCAGTTTATCGTTAGATTCCTGGTATCGATGGTACAGATAGACCGCTAGGTATAGCAGTCCCTGCCATTCAGGATAGCGGCGCAATTTATACAGCGAGTGGTGCTTAACAATAGACGCGTAGTAAGATAGATTTCCCTGAGAAAGGGAAAGGTTAGTGATTAGGACTTTCAACTCTGGATAAATGACTCGAATGGTTTCATGGGTTTCTAGCTCTCGGTTAATATCTGAAGGAGAGAAATCACGGGCCGAGCCTCGATATCCAGACAACTTGCTCAGTTCGCCGGTTTTAGCCAATATATTTTTCAGTCGTTGTTTTGTTAAATCTGTCATCTTCTGTGACAAGATTAATTCGGTGCGTTGTCGTTCGATGGCGAGCGTGTCAGTGATGAGATCCTGCAAGGTTGTATAGCCCGCAAGTGCAATGTTTTTCTGCCCAAAGAAGGCGAGGCATTCATCAAAAATATACCGTGGCTCCGTGCTTATGGTCACAACATCTTTAGGTCGCTCGACGAGTTCATGTTGATGCGCGCTCTTTTGGTAACGCTCCGCGCCAACGATTGATAGCATTTTTGTGACGAGTGTAGAGCGGGTGCTTTTTGACGTATAAATATTGGTGATATCTTTTCCATCAAAATATTTTTGGCAGATATACCTCACATCATTATAGACATCCATCAATTGAAATTTTGGTATTACTGGTTTTGCTCGAAAGTAGCCTATTAACAAGATGAGGTAGACCTTGGTTTCTAACCTTTCCAGATTGGCAATGACTTTAAGTGTCTCGTCGTCCAGGGCAAAATATTCTTCGCGGTGTATATGACTAAATATCGGCAAGAGATAAAGTTCGTCTATCTCTTCGTTCGTTAGTATGGTGATTCTGACCTTTTTGGGTGTGGCGGAATGCTTGACCATGACAACTCTTTACTTCGTTGGTATTGATGGATGAGGGTGCGGGACGCCCTTGGGTATTAGGGTAATAATTTTGGCAGGTCTGATTCGATTTTATTTTTGGCGTACTGGTCGATACTGTCGATATAGCGCATTGCGGATTTCACATCCTTCCAGCCCACATATTCCATCAGTGATTTAACATCCCAGCCGGAATCGTTTGCCCAAGTGGCGAACCCTCGGCGCAATGAGTGGCTGCTATAATCACCGGAGTTCTTTAAGTCCGCTTCTTCAAAGATCGATCGTAGCAGTAAGGTAATGCTGCTGGGGTTCAGTGGGTTTTCTCCCATCTTTCCCCATCGATCAATTTTACGAAATACGGGTCCGGTGGTAATACCTGATCTTTCGATCCATTCGATGTACGCCGTAACGGGACAGAGGCGACTGAGCGCTGGGGTCTTATAGGATCGCCCTTGATTAGCTCTATCGGTTTTAGTGCGCGGTAAAAATAATGTTAATCCTTCGAATGGCACTGCTGTGACGTGATCTACCAGTAATCGACTCAACTCATCACTTCGAAATCCGCGCCAAAATCCAATGAGCATGAGGGCTTTGTTCCTCAGGTGACGTAACAGTGCTTGCGAGTTGTTGGTGCGGGTTGCATTCGTGATTTCCCGATCGATATGATCGATTACGGTATTCAGTTGGTTTAGCTGTAACGGCTTGGCGCGCTTTTCTTCGGCTGGGTGAAGCTCTTTGATGCCCTTCATGACTTTTTTAACGACAGGTGCTTTGGTGGGGTCTGGAAAGCCCTGGTCTATATGCCATTGAGCAAGTGCTGATAGGCGCTGTTTTAGTGTGTTGAATGCGAGAGAATCACCGTAATCAGCAAGATAGCGGGCCACGCTGTCTGCGGTTGTTGGCAAAAAGCCGCTCCATGTCACTTCGAAATGCTCAATGGCTGATTGATAGCTGCGGCGAGTGTTGTCTCGCGTTGCAGCGTGTAGGTAATGGTCGACTTTACTCATCAGCGCTATCTTGGTCATTATGACGTAGACGTGAGTGCTCGATAGCTTGATGGAATTTCTTCTGGAGTAATTCCTTCGATGGCAAAGCCGTTAAATACTCAGCAATATGAATCCCTGACTTACCGAGTTCTAACAGTTCTATTTGTTCTCGCTTTTTCCCCGAGCAAAGGATGATGCCCAACGGAGGCTCTTCATTGGATTTTTTATCGTATTTATCGAGCCAGCGTAAATACAGTTCCATCTGGCCTTTATATTCTGCCTTAAAGTCCCCCCGCTTGAGTTCAATGGCAATCAGTCTGTTTAAATTTCTATTAAAAAATAGCAGATCCAAATAGAAATCGTCGCTATCAATTTGAATGCGCTTTTGTCGCGCTAAAAACGCAAACCCGGTGCCAAGCTCCATGAGAAAGTTTTCCATTTCTCGCAGGATGGCATCTTCTAAATCCTTTTCAAGATAGTGATCGTTGAGGCCTAAAAATTCGAGAAAATACGGATCTTTAAAAATCAGCTCAGGCGATAATTGATCTGTCTTTCGCAGTGCCTCCAGTTCCTTTTGCGCCAGTTGCGCAGGCTGCTTTGACAATGCAGTTCGTTCATACAGCATTGAATCAATTTTCTGGCGCAGGGTTCTGACGCTCCAGCGTTCCACTCGGCACATTTCCGCGTAGAACTCTTTTTGCAGCTCTTTATCAAGTGGCAGTAACTCGCGGAAGTGTGACCAAGTTAATCTGTGCGACAGCGTGGCAACAATCTCTCTGTCGGGGAAGGCTAGGCTGAATTTAATCATGCGCGTCAACGCAGACACACTAAAGCCTTTGCCAAACTCAGCAGTCAATTGTTGCGACAGTGTGGCAACAATCTGTCTTCCATATTCTGCTCGATCGCCTTTGAGGGTTTCAAAATGGATACGGTGGCCTATTCGCCAGTACAGCAGGGTCTGCTCAATATTAACCGCGCTAGCCACCTTGTTTCGCGCGTCTTCGACCAGCAGGCATATGTCACGCAGGGTATCTGGGCTGTACAGCGACAGGTCTTGATTTGAGGGGATTTTCGGCGTTCTGACCATGACGGCTGTCCTAAAACGGGTAGATAGAGGGATTTCGTACTGAATTCTCGGCTTGATACGGGTTTTTAGTCGATAACAACTGATAATTAACTATTATTGCTTGCCAGTTTATGCACCTATTGCTGCGATGGCAAGCAATAATATAGTATGTATATACATGGTATGTAATACAGTACGAAATAATAGGAGACGCATGATATGGCTAGAGGTGGCATTAATAAGGCATTGGTCAAACAAGCCCGAGACACATTGCTATCCAAGGGGCAAAACCCTTCCATCGATACCATTCGCATGGAGCTGGGGAATACCGGCTCCAAGACCACTATCCATCGCTACTTGCGAGAACTGGAATTTGAGGAAGGCGCTCGTCTAGACGATGAGTCACTATTAAGTGAATCGATCAAAGGGCTAGTGGCCAGCCTCGCTGCCAAGCTACACGAAGAAGCCCATTCAATTGTCAGTCGGGCCGAAGAAAGTAATGAGAAGCAACTCTCTTTGTTACGCAAGCGCAACGAAGAACAATCCCACTCGATTAACACCGCTGAACAGCGCATTAAGGCGCTTGAAGATCAAGTATCAATTGCTCGTCAACAGCTGGCGGACGTTACCGAAAAACATCAGACAGAATTCACTAGGAACCAACGTTTTGAGCAGCAGGTGAATGATCTGGAAAAAATGGGCGCAGACAAAGACCTGTACATTCAATCTTTAGAAGAAAAGCATCAGCATAGTCGCGAAGCGCTTGAACATTATAGGCAGTCTGCCAAAGATCAACGCGAGCAGGATTCCAGACGGCATGAGAGTCAAGTACAGCAGCTTCAGGCAGAGCAACGCAAGCTCCAGCAAACGCTGTCAGTAAAACAAGACGAATTAACCCAACTGTATAAAGATAATGGGCGATTGGTCTCTGAAATAGGTGAGGCCCGTAAACGGGTAGCAGCGATGGAAACTGCAGAACAGCGTAAAGGGCACGAGGTTACAAACCTTCGGGAATTGTTAACCATTGAGTCGATCAAGTTAAAAAATTCGATGGCGCTGCTGGAGGAAAAAACTGACCAACTTACCGGCGCTCTGTCTTCCTTAGATCAAGTACACAAGGAAAAACACGCTTTGGAAATTGAGTTGGCAAAGCTTGGTGCTGAGCTTGAAGTGAAGAATAGAGTATTTGAGAAGGTGGGTATTAGAGAGTAGATTTTACACAATGAACTTTTCGTGGAAATGGGCAATCAACCCCTTGAACTAACTGCAAACATTTTTCTGCTTCAAAACGTGGCATGATCACGACACTACAACGGTTAAATATTCCCTGCCAGACTGAGCTAAACGGCACAGCATGATACAGCGGACCTGCAATCAAGGTGGCCCGTTGCGGTTTAAAAAGTGCGGAACTAAACGCGGAATTAAACACCGCCTTGTCTTTAGGCATAATCAATTTTGGTTTACCGGTGCTACCGCCTGAGGCTAGAGCTCGCTCGCAACCATGCTCAATCAGCGCTGGTAAACTCGCGCAAGAAATATTTTCATCTGGGGTAAAACTTTTTGGCAGAGTTTTATGGTTGGGAAATAATTCCTCGGCAACGCCAACAATTAATGCTGAATTAGCGCAATTGATCAGATCGGCCATTTCCTCAAACGGCATGTTTGCAGCGATGGGGTTTGGCACAGCGCCAATTTTCCAGGCGGCTAACATAGTCACTAACAGCTCAAAACTGTTCGGTAATGGTATGGTAACAATGTCGTGTGGCCTCACCCCACGGCTGATAAAAACCCGCGCTAAACGATTTGCGCTCCACTCCAATTCACCAATGCTATGAGGCTCATCATCAATATAGATAACCAGACGATCGGGATTTTCGCTGGCGATCTGCGTTATCAGTTGCCCATAACCAATCGATGCCTGTGCGGATAACATAGTTTTGACCACCAACTAAAAGAACATTTCAGCAAAACGTGTCAAGCCAACAAGCGCATCTCTGCCCTGCTCCCAGGGTTTAACGATCACTTGATGAATGCCGGTATCTTGCCATCGCTTCACATCGTCTGCTGTTTTTATTTCACCAACGGTGATTAACGTTAATTTATTAAAATCACGCTCCTCACTATCACACAATTCTCGCAAGCGCTTTAGAACCGGTCTCACACTGTCAACCGTATGACCAATGCCATACCAACCGTCACCCAAACGCACCACCCGTTTTAACGCTGCAGCCGATTCACCGCCAATATAAACCGGTGGATGGGGGCGTTGTATTGGCTTTGGTTCAAACATGACGTCGTCGAACTGATAGAACTCACCTTGGTGAGAGATAACCTGTTCTGTCCATAATCGTTTGCAAATTGTTAGGGCTTCGTCGAAACGTTTGCCACGATTTTTCGGACTCATGCCGACTACGTCCCACTCTTCACGCAACCAACCAGCACCCACTCCTACGTCGGCCCGCCCCTGCGATAGAATATCCAACGTCTGCACCGCGCGTGCGGCAATAAAAGGGTGGCGTAAGCCCAGCAGATACACATTGGTGCCGAGACGAATCCTGTTAGTTTTTGCCGCGATGAACGAAAGATAACTGAACACATCAAAAAGCTGGGTTTGTGGCGGTATTGGCGGATGATCCGCACCAGAAAACGGCGAGCCACTCATGTGCAGCGGGAATATAAGATGATCAGGAATCCACAATGAATGAAAACCCAATTGGTCAGCTTGAATTGCCACATCGAGCCAATATTTAGGGCTGAGCAAACCTAACGCAGTTCCAATTTTCATTATAACTTTCACCGTTTTAAGATGGAGTACCTAGCGAGATGAGTACCTATCGCGTGTTCAGCTTCACAGGTGAGATTTGTTATTGACGGCCGATTGAGTCAATGTTTTAATAAGACTAATGTCATGTAATAGAATTTTCAAGCATTAATTCTTCATTCGAGCTGGGATTATCTACAGAAAGGGTCGTCAAAAATGCATCATTTGTATGACTACATCATTATTGGAGCTGGTTCCGCTGGCAGTGTATTAGCTAATCGTTTATCAGAAAATCGCGCGATTAATGTTTTGGTGTTAGAGGCAGGCGGTCACGATAAAAATCCTCTGATTAAAATGCCGATGGGATTCACTCGCCTGTCTTACGATAAAAAAATCAGCTGGGTCTATTTCAGTGAAGAAGAACCCGAGCTTAATCATCGCCGGATTATGTCGGCGCGCGGTCGTGTCCTGGGCGGTTGCAGTGCAACGAACGGCATGGTTTATATTCGCGGCCAACAACAGGACTATGATGAGTGGGCTGCATTGGGTAATGATGGATGGAGTTTTGCAGAGTGTCTGCCCTATTTTCGCAAGTCCGAGAATTTTGAACCTTCGAGAACTGCAACTCATTACCATGGCAAAGATGGACCGCTCAATGTGGCAGAGTTACGCTACCACTTTGAATTGTGCGATGCCTACATCCAAGCGGCGGAATCCGCAGGTTATCGCCACAACGCAGACTTCAATGGTGAGCAGCAAGAAGGTGTGGGTTATTTCCATGTTACCCAAAAAAACGGTCAACGGCACAGTGCTGCAGAGGCATTTATTAAACCCATTCTCAAGCAACGCCCCAATCTTCAGTTGCTGTTGAATGCGTTTACCACCAAAATTCACATCGAAAATAAGCGCGCCATCGGCGTTTCCTACACCCTGCAAGGCAAACAATTTCAAGCCCTGGCGAGAAATGAAATTATTGTCTGCGGCGGCGCATTTAATTCGCCAGTACTGCTGGAACATTCTGGTATCGGTCAAAGAAAACTACTAACCGACAAAGGTATTGAATTAGTCCACGAGCTTCCCGGTGTGGGTGAAAATCTGCAAGATCATCTCACCTGTGTCGTGTCTTACAATGTGAAATCAGGTAAAACTTTAAATGATGAAACAGCATCGTTCAGTTTGCTAAAAAACTTAGGCAACTATTTTTTCCGCCGGCAGGGTGTCATGACATTATCTGCGGCGATGCTAGGTGCTTTTCTGAAAGGCGCAAACGACACGCGCCCGAGTTATCAATTCCACTATTCGCCCGGTGCCGGCGCCCTCGATGACAAGGGCAATATTATTGCTGCTGACGCGCCCGGCACCACATCATCTGGCTGCGTCTTACGACCACAAAGCCGGGGTTCAGTGCATACAAAAAGTAATAATCCCTTTGAGTGGCCATCGATACGTTTTAACTACCTGAGTACTGAGGAAGACAAGCGGCGAATGATCGAAGCAATTCGACTGCAACGCAAAATATTCCAAGCTTCCAGCTTTGCGGCAAATCTCGGTAATGAGGCGTTGCCCGGTGCAGCAGTACAAACTGACGACCAGATTCTTGAATACATACGTGCTAATGCCATGTCGGTGTATCACCCGGTAGGGAGCTGTAAAATGGGTCCAGCCGAAGATAAAAGTGCCGTGGTTGACAATAAACTCAAGGTCCATGGCCTAAGCGGTTTACGCATCGCCGACGCTTCGATTATGCCGAAGATTATTTCTGGTAACACCAATGCTGCCTGTATCATGATTGGTGAGCGAGCTGCGGATTTTATTTTGGCAGACCGCATGTCGCAACTGTTTACGAGTAATTTGCGAACGTCTAATGCACCACGTCATCATCGCGTGTTCGATGTGAATACACAATAGTATTGAACAGTAGTTATGTACGTGACAGAGGAGTACTAAGAATCCACTCAAATCACCTCATCAATCAACCCCCACCTCAAAGCGGTCTTGGCACTGATTCTTTTGGCAGATAATGCCATCAGATTGAAACGGAGGCGGCCTATGCGCCTCAGTATACTTACGGTACCGCCGGCACCGGGAATCAATCCCATAGAAATTTCCGGTAATTGGAAATAGGTATCTTCGGTGGCGATCACGCGACTGGCAAACGCAGGCAATTCAATGCCAGAACCGATGCAGGCGCGATGAACGGAAACCTCTACACGATCTTTGACCTTGTGAAGAAGTTTGCCGACGTGGCGCGAAGAGCGAATCAGATGGGAGAGCGCAGTGTCTGTAGTCACACCAAACTCGTCAAGATCGCCACCAATACAGAAACAATCACCCTTCCCTTTGATACACACCTTTTCAATAGAGGGATCACTGCTGATTAACTGCAATGCTTCAAATAGACCATCGCGCATCTTGACGGAGTAGGCATTGCGTTTATTGGGCCGATTGAGCCAGATGGTGAGTTGTTGATTTTCGCGCTCAAGAATGACAGCTGGTTGCGTTTCATCTAGCGCTGATTCGTTAATTATCGCGGGCCGGTTTGCCAACCACTGGTGAAACTCCTTACCACCTTGTAGCGCTGAAAAAGCCAGAGACTCTGCCAATAAGCCATCCTCTTCATTCACGCGCTCATTGTGGCGGGTCAGTCGCGCCACGGGCACCCCGGGCTGATGTTGCGGGTTG
>OBEQ010077184.1_pt1 | contig 10552 bp, 5 predicted proteins | sample 1670901 | NCBI WGS metagenome assembly OBEQ01 (sample SAMEA104232315, study PRJEB22302) | groundwater metagenome | biome: forest; feature: aquifer; material: groundwater | place: USA | collected 2011-08-07 | depth 5.4 m | reverse complement strand
TACGTTACAAAACTCAGCCTCATGAGGCTCTTGCAAAACCCGTAGCCGAACTCGTAAGAGTTTGGCCGCTTTGGCCATCGCACGAGCCAAAGGCTCACTACTTCGGCTACCCGGCCAACGAGCGCGAGTGGGTTTTGAAAGAGCCTCTCATGAGGTCCGTTTTCGATTTGTAATATAATACGTTACAAAAATCCCTTGGGTGCGGGGGCCTCGGGGAAGGCGCGCTCGGCGATGCGTTTCAGCACGATGCCCTGCGGATGAACACCAGCATGCTGGCGCGACACGATGTCGCCCTGGTGCGCGACTACCGGGCGCAGCCGACGATCGACCTCGACAAACCAAAGGTGCTCCAGGTCCTGCTAAACCTCATTCGCAACGCAAAAATGCCTGCGATTTCGGCCTGCACAGCGGCGCCATCGCCGGCAAGGAACTCGGCGGCTCGATCATCGTGCAGAGCGACGGAGCCGGGCGTGGTGCCACCTTTATCCTCGAACTGCCCTTGCGCGCGCCGGCGGCGGCCCACGCAAGCATCCCGTCCGCTGAACTCTCGCCGGAGTGCTTCGCCACCTCTCCCCCGCCCCGCAGCCATGATCCCCGCCCTGCCAGCAAATGACATCATGAGCCGCACCCGGCGGGAAAGGGTCCGGAGGCCGTATCAGGCGGCCACTCTGCCGTGTCATCCGCATGGGGTAAATGGGCGCACCTCTATTTAGGCGGTTTGGTCCCTATCGGGGCGGGTAACCGGCTGCCAGTTTGTGATTCCGGGCGCCACCGCGTTTGACACGATGCAGATCGCAGAGCACCATTCCCCTTGGTCAACCGTCCTGGCAGCCTGCCTGCATGGGATCCGGCCGCCACCATGACGCCGCCTTTGCGCATTCTGCATTTGGAGGACAGCGAGCCCGACCGCGAGTTCGTAAGCCAGGCACTGACCGGCAGGGAGATCGCGTTTGAATTTGTCTATGCGACGAACCAAGCCGAATTTGCCGCCGCCCTGGAATCGGGAAAATTCGCCCTCATTCTCTCGGATTTCACCATGCCCGGCTATGATGGCATGGCCGCGCTGGCGCTCGCGCAGGAGAAATGTCCCGACGTGCCCTTTCTTTTTGTTTCCGGCACGATTGGCGAGGACCGGGCGATCGAGAGCCTCAGGAGCGGCGCAACGGACTATGTCCTGAAGGAGCGCCTCGAACGGCTTCTGCCCGCGGTGCGCCGCGCACTGCGCGAGTCGGGCGAACGAACCCGGCGCCATGAAGCCGAGGAACGCTTCCGGCTGATGGCCGAAACGATCCGCGACGTTTTCTGGGTGACCTCGCCCGATGGCCGGGAACTGTTCTACGTCAGCCCGGCCTGCGAGCAGATATGGGGACGTCCGGTCGCGGAGCTTCTGGCCGATCCAACCCTGTGGCTGCAAGCGGTGGTAGCCGAGGACCGGCCGCAGGTGGATGCGGCGCTGGCGCAACTGGCCGCCGGTTCCGAATATCGCCTCCAATACCGGATCGACCGCCCTGACGGCTCCCGGCGCTGGATCGAAGACCGGGGTTACCCGGTGCGTGATCCCGCCGGCGAATTGAAACAGGCGCTGGGCGTGGCAACGGACATCACCGCCCGCCAGGAACTGGAAACGCAGCTGCTGCAAGCGCAGAAAATGGAGGCTATCGGCCAGCTTGCCGGAGGCGTCGCCCACGACTTCAACAATGTGCTCACCGTCGTCATCGGCTACGCACGGCTGCTGCTGGACCGCGAGACGCTGCCACCGGACGTGGTCGGACCACTCACCCAGATTTTCACCGCCGGCACCCGCGCCGCCAATCTGACCCGCCAGCTCCTCCTTTTCAGCCGCAAGCAGGCGGTCAACCGCCGGGCCGTCGATCTCAACCAGATCGCCGGCGACATCGCCGAGATGCTCCACCGGCTGATTGGCGAGCATATCAAACTGAAACTGGCGCTTTCCCCGGACCCCTGCCCGGCGGAGGCGGATGCCGGCATGATCGAGCAGGTGCTCATGAACCTCGCGGTGAACGCCCGCGATGCCATGCTCGACGGCGGCACACTGACCGTTGCCTCGGAGCATGTCACCATCGCCGACCCGGCCGGATACCGCCACCCCGCGGCGCGACCGGGCAACTTCGTCTGCCTCAGCGTGCGAGACACCGGCTGCGGCATCCCGCCGGAAAACCTGCAGCGCATCTTCGAGCCGTTTTTTACCACCAAGGAGGCGGGCAGCGGCACGGGACTCGGACTGGCCACGGTGTTTGGCATCGTGCAACAACACCAGGGATGGATCGAGCTCGAAAGTGCCGTCGGCGTCGGGACGTGTTTCCGGATCCTGCTGCCTGCCGTGCCCCAGGAGGCCGTGGTCCCGGCACGCCAACCGGCAAAGCCGACAACAGTCAGCGGCGGCACGGAAACGATCTTGCTCGTGGAAGACGAAGCGCCGGTGCGCGAATTCGGCGTCGCGGTCCTGCGTGGCCATGGTTACCGCGTGCTGCAGGCCGGCTCCGGCGCCGAAGCGCTCGAGGTGTGGAAATGGCACGGGCCGAGAATCGCCCTGCTCCTCTCCGACCTGGTGATGCCGGAAGGGCTCGGCGGCGTGGAACTTGCCGCCCGACTGCGCCAGGCAAAACCGACATTGAAAGTCGTGCTCACCAGCGGATACGCGCACGGGTCGACCGGCGAGGAGTTTCATCCGCCCGCCGGCACGCACTTCATCCACAAGCCCTACCGGCCGCAGCTGCTTGCCCAGACAGTGCGTGACGCGCTCGACGACGTTTTCAACCACTAACGAAACGGGACTTGTTCACCTCCTTCCCTATGAAAAAACATCAGGCAATATCGCGCGCCCTGCGCGCGGGAGCCGCCGCCTTGGTTTGCCTTCTGCTGCCCGTTCACGGACTGGCCCTGAATCCGGCGAACGCCCTTTCCACGTACAATTACCAGACGGTCTGGTTCTATTTGCTGTGCGGTGCGCTGGCGGCGGCCGTGCTCTTGGCGGGGCTTCGTTGGCGCTGCAGGCTGCTGCAGCGCCAAACCCATCTGCTGGAGCAAACCCGCCTCCTCCTGGAAACCGAGATGCAGAAGCGGGTGGCAGAACTGCAGGCCGAGAACGCCGAGCGCAAACGCACCGAGGCCGAACTCGCGAATTCCCTGTCCGTGCTCCATGCCACCCTCGAGTCCACCATTGACGGCATTCTGGTGGTCGACACCCAGGGCAAGCTGACGAATTTCAATCACCAGTTCGCGGAGATGTGGCGCATCCCGCGCGAAATCCTCGACACGAGGGACGATGAGCAGGCCATCCGGGTGGCGATCAGCCTGCTCAAGGACCCCGAAACTTTCCTCAGCAAGGTGCGAAGCCTGTATGCCCAGCCGGAGGCCGACAGCTTCGATGTCCTGGAGATGAAAGACGGACGCACGATCGAGCGTTATTCCCAACCCCAGCGCGTCGGACGCAAAGTCGTCGGCCGGATGTGGTGCTTCCGCGACATCACTACGCGTAAAATCGCCGAGGCCAAACTCGCCGAAACCAGCGGCCTGCTGGATCTCCTGCTCGAGAACATCCCGGACCTGATCTATTTCAAGGACGTCCAGTCCCGCTTCGTCCGTTGCAGCAAATCGTTCCTGCCCCGCACCAAGCTGACTGATTTCTCCGAGCTGCTCGGCAAAACCGACGCGGATATCTACGGGACCGAATACGCCCAGGACGCCCTGGCCGACGAACAGGAGATCATCCGCACCGGCCAGCCGATCATCGGTAAAACGGAAAAGAAGAGTTATCGGGACGGCCGTGTCACTTGGTTGCTGACCACAAAAATACCGTGGCGGGATGGCTCCGGCGCGATCATCGGCATCATCGGCCTCTCCAATGACGTCACCGCCCTCAAGGAATACGAGACCAATCTCGCCTACCAACGCGACCAGTTGTGCGCCCTGCTCGAATCGGTCCCCGACGATATCTATTTCAAGGATCTCCAGTCCCGCTTCGTCCTCATTAGCGCCTCGAAGGCCAAAGGCTCCCTCGTCCAGGCGACCCTGCTCCGCGAGCGCCGGGCGGCCTGCGGCCTCCCCGCGGATGTGCCCGAGACCGAGCTGCTCTACGGCCTGTCGGACTTCGACACCTATCAAAGCGACGACGCCCGGATCGCCTACGAGGACGAGATGAAAATCATCCGCACCGGCGAGGCCATGGTGAGCAAAACCGAAAAGCAGATCCTGAGCACCGGGAAGGAATGCTGGTGGTTGACGAGCAAGATGCCGTGGCGCCATCGCGACGGGGCCATCATCGGCACGCTGGGCATATCCAAGGACATCACCGAGCTCAAGGAGTCCGAAATTAAAATCGAACAGATGCACCGCCAATTGCTCGAGACCTCCCGCCAGGCGGGCATGGCCGAGGTCGCCACCGGTGTGCTCCACAACGTCGGCAACGTGCTCAACAGCGTGAACGTTTCGGCCACCCTCGTCGCCAACCAGATCAGCCAAACCAAGGCCGTCAATATCGCGAAGCTCTCGGCGTTGATCAACCAGCACAAGACGGACCTCGCCGACTTCCTGACCAAGGATCCCCGCGGCCAGATGGTTCCCGGCTACCTTGGCACCCTCGCCGATACGATCGCCGAGGAGCACAAGACCGTCATGCTCGAACTCGAGAACCTTCGCAAAAACATCGAGCACATCAAGGAAATCGTCGCCATGCAGCAATCCTACGCCCGGGTCTCGGGTGTCATCGAGACAATCTCGGTGCCGGACCTGGTCGAGGATGCGCTGCGCATCAATGCCGGCTCGCTCGCCCGGCACGACGTCGACGCGATCCGCGACTACCAGGCCCGTCCGGTCATCACCACCGACAAGCACAAGGTCATGCAGATTCTCATCAACCTCGTGCGCAACGCCAAGTATGCGTGCGACGAGTCTGGCCGCACCAACAAGCAGATCACCGTGCGCACGTCGAGCGACGACCACGGCGTCCAGATCGCCATCATCGACAACGGGGTCGGCATCCCCGCGGAAAACCTCACGCGCATTTTCAATCACGGCTTCACCACGCGCAAGGCCGGCCACGGCTTCGGCCTGCACAGCGGCGCGCTGGCCGCCAAGGAGCTCGGCGGTGCGCTCTCCGTGCACAGCGACGGGCCGGATTGCGGCGCCATGTTTACTTTGGAACTTCCCTACAAACCCATACCGGACTCCCCCGCCCATGAATAATCAGCCGGCTGTCAAAAACCTCCGCATTCTTATTGTCGACGACAATCGCAGCATCCACAGCGATCTCCAAAAAATCCTCGCGGCTGACAACGCCGCGGAAAAGGTCTCTGCCCTGGAAGAGACGCTGTTTGGCGAGGCGCCGAACCGTTCCACCAGGGTTCATTTTGAACTGGAATCCGCCTACCAGGGGAAAGACGGCTTCGAGATGGCCCAGCGCGCGGTGAGCGAGGGCCGGCCCTATGCGATGGCGTTCATGGACGTCCGGATGCCGCCCGGCTGGGACGGCATTGAGACCACCGCGCGCATCTGGGAAGTCGATCCCGAGATGCAGGTCGTCATCTGCACCGCTTATTCGGATTACTCGTGGGATCAGATGAGCGCAAAACTCGGCCAGCCCGATAAGCTCGTGATTCTCAAAAAACCCTTCGACAACGTCGAGGCGTTGCAACTCGCCATCGCCCTCACCGAAAAATGGAACCTCGCGCAGCAGGCGAAGTCCCAGCTCGGCACGCTCGAAAAGCTCGTCGAGGAGCGCACGCGCGAGCTGCGCATCGCCAAGGAGGCTGCCGAGGCCGCCGCCAAGGCCAAGAGCGAGTTTCTCGCCAACATGAGCCACGAGATCCGCACGCCGATGAACGGCGTGATCGGCATGACCGGCCTGTTGCTCGATCTCGAGCTCGGCCCGGTGCAGCGCGAATACGCCGAGACCATCCGCACCAGCGCCGACACGCTGCTCACCGTGATCAACGACGTGCTCGACTTCTCCAAGATCGAGGCCGGCAAGCTCACCTTCGAGGTGCTCGACTTCGACCTGGTGGAGACGGTCGAGAGCACACTCGACATGCTCGCCGAACGCGCCCAGGCGAAGGGCAACGAACTCGTCATGGCCATGCCACCCGCGGTGCCGCGGCTCCTTCGCGGCGACCCCGGCCGGCTGCGCCAGGTGCTCGTCAACCTCATCGGCAACGCGATCAAGTTCACCGAGGGCGGCGAAGTCGTCGTGCGCGTCGACCTGCAGAACCAGACCGACAACCGGATCGTCCTCCGGTTCGAAGTGCACGACACCGGAGTGGGCATTCCGCCTGCCGTCCAGCAAAAATTATTCCAGGCGTTCAGCCAGGCGGACAGCTCGACCACGCGGAAATATGGCGGCACCGGCCTGGGCCTGGCGATTTGCAAACAACTCGCGATCATGATGGACGGCCAGATCGGCGTGGAGAGCGAGGCGGGCAAGGGCTCGACTTTCTGGTTCACCGCGCAGTTTGAAAAACCCGTGCGCGATCAGCCTCCCGTTGCCGGCGAACGCGACGGCTGGTCCAATCTCCGCGTGCTGGTCGTCGACGACAATGCGACGAGCCGCCAGATTCTGCGCCACCAAATTTTCGCCTGGAAGCTCCAAAAGGGCAGCGCGGCCAGCGGGCACGAAGCCCTGCGCGTGTTGCGCGCCGCCGCCACCGACGGCCATCCCTACGACCTTGCGCTGCTCGACATCGAGATGCCCGAGATGGACGGCCTCACGCTCGCGCACGCGATCAAGGCCGAGCCGGCCATCGCCAGCACCCGGCTGATCGCGTTGACGCCACTGGGACACGCGCTCGCCGGGAAGGAAATGGAAGCCGCCGGCATCGATGCCTCGCTCAACAAACCCGTCAAACAATCGCGTCTCTTCGACTGTCTCGTCACCGTGATCGGCAAAACCGAGGCGGCCACCCTCTGCGTGCCGAAGCCGGGCGCCGCTCCCGTGCCGGCGCTCCCGACCGGCGTGCTCGCGCAACTCGCCGGCGCGCGCATCCTGCTCGCCGAGGATAACGCCGTGAACCAGAAAGTCGCGCTCGGCCTGATGAAAAAGCTTGGCTGCTCCGCCGAGGCCGTCGGCAACGGCATCGAGGTCCTCGAGTCGCTGCAACGCATCCCCTACGCGCTGATTTTCATGGACTGCCAGATGCCGGAGATGGACGGCTTCGAGGCGACCCGCCTCATCCGCAAGCGCGAACGTGACCCCGGCCAGACCTGCCCCTGGAAGGCTCCCGTGCACATCATCGCCCTCACGGCCAGCGCCATGCAGGGCGACCGCGAAAAATGCCTCGCCGCGGGCATGGACGACTATGTGACCAAGCCCGTGCGCCTGGCCGAACTTCAAGCCGCCCTCGTGCGGTGGCAATCCCCGCCCGCGCCGGCCGGTTGACCCGGGGCGTGAGACAAATTTCAGGCCGTGAGTAGGGCCGGGTCGGTGACCGGCCTTCTGCTTCGCTCAAACCGGCCGGTCACAGACCGGCCCTACCTGTTTACTGGAGCGGTTTCCCGTTAGACAGACGTAGAGGCGCAGTCTTGCCCGTTCGATTAACTCAGGGCCTTAAGCCAGCCGAAAGGCTGCGCCCTTTGCCGCAAACATAGACGTAGGGGCGCAGTCTTGCTGCGCCCTTTGCCCCGAACCTTCGAGGGCGCAGCAAGACTGCGCCCCTACGCAATTCGCCCATAGGCGTCCATATAAACCAAAACCGCTCTAGGAATCCAGCGAGGGCGCGGTGCTCAACACGCGTTGCGCCGCCAGCACCAGATCCTCCCCGGTCATTGGTTTGGGCAGGAAAACCAGCCGGCCGGGCTCTTCGGTGATCTCGGTGCGACCTATCACCACGCCGCTCATGGCGACGACGCCGACGTCGGGATTCAGGCGCCGCAGTTCCTGGATGACATCCGATCCTTGCATGGCCGGCATCATCATGTCCGTAACCACCACGCTTATCGCTCCGCGGTGCTCCCGGTAAAGGGCGAGGCCGGTCGGACCGCTCTCCGCGACCAGCACGTTGTAGCCGTAAGAGCGGAGAATCGTCGCCGCGACTTCGCGCACCCCGAACTCGTCATCAATGACCAGAATGGTTTCGCCCTGACCGCGCGGCGGACGGGTCGCCTCGGAGATCGAGGGCATCTTGGTCCGGTTGACAATCGCCGGGAAATACAGGTGGAACTCGGTCCCGCGGCCCGGCTCACTTTGCACGTGCAGGAATCCGCCGTGGCCCTTGATGATGCCGAGCACGGTGGAAAGCCCGAGGCCGGTCCCCTTGCCCGCCACCTTCGTCGTGAAGAAGGGATCGAAGATGCGATTGATCAGCTCGGGGGCGATGCCACTGCCGGTATCCGCGACGGTGATGAGGACGTGCGGTCCCGCCTGTGCGCCGGGATTGGCCAGCGCCAGCTTGTGATCGACGGTCACATTGGCCGCACGGTAAAGCAGCCGGCCTCCGGCGGGCATCGCGTCGCGCGCATTCACGCCCAGGTTCATGAGCACCTGGCTGAGCTGGGTCGAGTTGGCGAGCACCAGCCAGAGCTCCGGCGCAATCCCGGTCTCGATCGCGATGGCGCGCGGCAGGGTTTCGCTCAGGAGCATGACGACGTCCTTGATCACCAGCTGCGGTTGGATCTCCGCCCGGGCGCCCTCGGCCCCCCGGGCAAAGGCCAGGACCTGCCGGATCAGTTCGGCCCCGTGCTGGGCGCTTTTCTCGAGGACGCCCACCAGCCGCAGCAGCTTCTCGTCGGAGAGCTGCAGCTGCAGCAGGTTCACCGCCATCAGAATCGGGGCGAGCACGTTGTTGAGGTCGTGCGCGATGCCGCCGGCGAGCGTGCCGATGCCCTCCAGCCTTTGCGCGCGCAGGAGCTGCGCCTCCAGTTTCTTTTCCTCCGTGATGTCCGTGTTGATGATCAGGATGGATTTCGGCCGGTCGTTCTTGTCGCGCACGAGCGTCCACCGGCTGACGATGTAGCGCAACTGATCATCCTTGCCCGCCGTCAGCTGCAGCTCGCGGGTCCAGGCGCCCTGGGCATGGAGTTCCCGCAATGCTCCCGGCAGCAGCCCCTGGTTGAACAAGCCGAACATCGCCTGCAACGTGTGACTCCGGCCGGCCTCGCCGCTCCAGCCGAACAGCTCGCTGGCGCTTTGGTTCCAATAGGTGACCCGTCCCGCCAGATCGGTGACACAGATGGCATCGCGGGCCTTGTCCAGCACCTCCGCCTGCTCGCGCAACCGCTGTTCGGCCATCTGCCGCAGCTTGTGCTCGCGGCGTTGCTCCAGGGCCGCCCTGATGGCGGGAATCAGGCGCGCCGGCCGGTCCTTGAGCAGGTAATCCGCCGCGCCCTGCTGGAGCGCCGCCACGGCGTAATCCTCGCCGATCGTGCCGGACAGAAACAGGAAGGGCATGGCCAGGCCGCGCTCCCGCACCAGCGCGAGGGCCTCCAGGCCGTTGAACGACGGCAGCGAATAGTCGGACAGGATCAGGTCGAAGTCCTCGCCATCGATGGCCGCCTTAAAGGCAGCGCGGTTGTCGACCAGCTTGATGACGGAATCGGGCCACTCGGTCCCGATCTGGGCGTGGATCAGCCCCGCGTCCGCCGGGTTGTCCTCGAGATGGAGGAGCCGGAGAGGGGGTAAAAGCGGGGTAACCGAGGCCATGGGAAGGCTACTGACTCTCGCAAATTACAGTGACATGGACTGACGCGCTTGCAGGTCGGGCTTTACGCCCGACGTGCTGGGGAAAACAGTCGGGGATAAACCCCGACCTACAGTCGAATCGTGTCATCATATTATACGAGATTCAGTCGGCGGGGATTTTGAAGGGTGGTGGCTCATTAAGCACGGCCCAAAAGGCGCCCACCTGTCTTACGGCATCGACGAATTGACTGAAATCGACCGGCTTCACGACATAGGCGTTGACGCCCAGCGCGTAACTGGCCGCGAGATCCGGCTCCTCCCGGGAGGAGGTGAGCATGACCACGGGCAGAAGCTTCAACAGCGGGTCCACTTTTATCTGCCGCAGCACCTCGAGGCCGTTGAGCCGGGGCATCTTGATGTCGAGCAGCATCACCGCGGGGAACCCGGGCTCGCGGCCGGCGTACTTGCCGCGACTGTAAAGATAATCCAGCGCTTCCACTCCATCCCGGGCCACCACGACCTCGTTGGCGAGCCGGTTCTCGTTCAAAGCCGCCAGGGTGAGATCGATGTCCTTCAGATTGTCTTCGACCAGCAGGATTCGTCTGAGCATGTTCATGATTTGGGTTCTCCTTTTTTAGGCAGGGTGAAATAAAACGTGGCCCCGGCGTCGGGCTTGCCCTCCGCCCATGTCCGGCCGCCATGGCGTGTGATGATGCGCCGGACGTTGGCCAAGCCGATGCCGGTCCCTTCAAAATCCTCCGCGCGGTGCAGTCGTTGGAAGACGCCGAAAAGCTTGTGGGCATACTCCATCTCAAAACCCACCCCATTATCGCGCACATAGATCACCGCTTCATCCGGGGAATCTTGCCCGCTGCCGATCTCGATGATGGCGGGGTTCCGCGGGCGGGTATACTTGATCGCGTT
>OBEQ012608862.1_pt1 | contig 10553 bp, 10 predicted proteins | sample 1670901 | NCBI WGS metagenome assembly OBEQ01 (sample SAMEA104232315, study PRJEB22302) | groundwater metagenome | biome: forest; feature: aquifer; material: groundwater | place: USA | collected 2011-08-07 | depth 5.4 m | reverse complement strand
TCCGCGCTGGACACGTTGCTGCGCCACCTGCCCGCGTGCCTGAATCCTGGCGGGCGCGTGGCGATTCTCACCTTCCACTCCGGCGAGGACCGGCGCGTGAAGAAGGCGTTCGAGGCGGGGCTGCGCGAGGGGGGCTCCGCCCCCCTTCCGACCCTCCCCCCGGGATGGCGCCGGCAAAGCCGGCGCTCGACCTCGGGCGTCGCCGCGGCCTGCTCGATCGTAATCCGCGCCCCCGGGACGGCGCCGGCGAAGCCGACGCGCGAACCGTCGGTCCTGCATTCGCGAGAGGAGAGTAGTCCGATGAGCACCACGGTCAGCCGGCGCACCTTCATCAAGACAAGTCTGACGGCGGGCGCGGGCCTCGTGATCGGCTTCCGCGTGACCGGCGGGGAGGTCGCGCTGGCCGCCCGCGCCACCGAGCCCTTCGCCCCCAACGCCTGGATCCGCATCACCCCCGACAACGTCGTCACCATCATCGTCGACAAGTCCGACATGGGGCAGGGCGTCCTCACCTCCATGCCCATGCTCATCGTCGAGGAGCTGGAAGCCGACTGGTCCCAGATCAAGGTCGAGCAGGCGCCCGCCGGGCCCGAGTACGTCAACCCGGTGACCAAGCGGCAGATCACCGGCGGCAGCCGCAGCGTCCGCAACTCCTGGGAGCACTTCCGCAAGGCCGGTGCCGCCGCCCGCGAGATGCTGATCGAGGCCGCCGCCGCCGAGTGGGGCGTGCCGCCCGACGAGTGCCTCGCCGAGAACAGCACCGTCATCCACCGCCCCACTGGCCGCCGCTTGACGTATGGCGACCTCACCGACGCGGCGGCACGGCTGCCCGTCCCCCAGAATCCCAAGCTCAAGTCCCCGAAGGACTTCAAGCTCATCGGCAAGCGCATCGCGCGCCTCGAGACCCCGCAGAAGGTCGACGGCAGCGCCGTCTACGGCATCGACGTGAAGGTGCCGGGCGCGCTCGTGGCCGTCGTGGCGCGCTGCCCCGTCTTCGGGGGCAAGGTGGCGAGCTTCGACGCCACCGCCGCCCGCGCCGTCCCCGGCGTCCGCCACGTCGTCCAGATCGACTCCGGCGTCGCCGTCGTCGCCGACGCCTTCTGGCCCGCCCGGCTCGGCCGCGACGCCCTCCGCATCACCTGGGACGAGGGCCCCACGGCCGCGGTCAGCAGCGACAGCATCGCGCGGATGTTCGAGGCGGCGGGCGCCGAGTCCGGCGCGGTGGCGCGGCGCCAGGGCGACGTCGCCGCGGCGGCGGCCGGTGCCGCGAAGAAGCTCGAGGCGGTCTACACCGTCCCCTACCAGGCCCACGTCACGATGGAGCCGATGAACTGCACGGCGTGGGTGCGGCCCGACGGGGTCGACCTCTGGGTGGGAACGCAGGCGCAGGGCTTCAACCAGCAGACGGCCGCGAAGATCACGGGGCTCCCGCCCGAGTCCGTCAAGGTGTACACGACGCTGCTCGGCGGCGGCTTCGGCCGGCGCTTCGAGCAGGACTTCATCGCCGAGGCGGTGCAGGTCTCCAAGGCCATCGGCGGCCCCGCCAAGGTCGTGTGGACCCGGGAAGACGACATGCAGCACGACTTCTACCGGCCCACGACCTGGAACCGGCTGACCGCCGCCCTCGACGACAGCGGCATGCCGATCGTGTGGACCCACCGCATCGTGGGGCACTCGATCGCGTCGCGCGCGCTGCCCCAGATCGTCAAGGACGGCCTCGACCCGTCGTCGATCGAGGGGGCCTACAACATCCCCTACAGCGTCCCGAACATCTTCGTGGACTACGTGCGGAAGGAGACCGGCGTGCCGGTCGGCTTCTGGCGCTCGGTCGGCAGCTCGCAGAACGCGTTCATCACCGAGTCCTTCCTCGACGAGGTCGCCGCGGCGTCCGGCCGCGACCCCTACCAGCTCCGCCGCGAGCTCCTCGGCAAGGCGCCCCGGCACAAGGGCGTGCTCGAGCTGGCCGCGACCCAGGCGGGCTGGGGCACGCCGCTGCCGCCCGGCCGCGCCCGGGGCATCGCCGTCCACGAGTCCTTCGGCAGCTTCGTGGCCCAGGTGGCGGAGGTGTCGGTCGACGGCGACGGCCGGGTCCGCGTCCACCGCGTCGTCTGCGCGGTCGACTGCGGCGTCGTGGTGAACCCCGACACCACCGAGGCGCAGATGGAGGGCGGGATCGTTTACGGCCTCACCGCCACGCTGCTCGGTGCCATCACGATCAAGGGCGGCGCCGTCCAGCAGAGCAACTTCCACGACTACCCGATGCTCCGCATCAACGAGATGCCGGTGGTCGAGGTCCACATCATGCCGAGCGCGGACCCGCCGGGCGGCGTCGGCGAGCCGGGCACACCGCCGATCGCGCCGGCCGTGGCCAACGCGGTCTTCGCGCTGACCGGCAAGCGGATCCGCAAGCTCCCGATCCGGCCCGCGGACCTCCGGGCCTGATACCCGGCGACCTCGACGCGACCGCGGTGGACGCGCGGGCGACGGCCACCGCCGATCTCCTCATCCAGGCCGTGCTCAAGGGTGGGCTGATCGAGGGAGTCTACGAGACCTACGACCGGATGCGCCGGGAAGAGCCTGCCCGGTTTCCGGCGAAGCCCAGGCGATCGAGCGAGGACGATTTCCGGCGCGTGCTCTTCGAGGTCACCTGCTTCGCGGCCTTCGTGATCATGGGGCAGGAGGCGCCCCCGCGGATCGCCGAGCTCTCGCCGCGGGCGGAGGCGGAGATCGAGCGGGTGCGCGCCTTCAACACCCGGCTACTGGAGCGCCTGTCTTCGCACCTCGAGCGCCTGGGCGTGGGGCTCGACCCCGGGAAGCGGATCCAAGACTACGTTCGCGCCGGGTCCTCGCCGGAGCGGGCACAACACTTTTCCGGGTTCCTGGCTCATGCCGTCGATCCCGAGCAGGACGACGTGCTGGGCACGATGGGAATCCGGTCGATCGAGCCGATCGTCCACCTCACGCGGTTCGTCCTGCGGCGAGCCTTCGGCGAGGCGCCGCGCGGCTGACGCGCGGGTCTACAGCGGGAAGTTGGCGTCGAGGACGTCGAAGCGCTTGGCCCCGCCCGGGAGCTGGGCGGTGACGGTGTCGCCCACGCGCTTGCCGATCAGCGTGCGCGCAAGGGGCGAGAGCACCGAGATGCGGCCGTTGGCGAGAGCGGCCTCGTCGGACCCCACGATCTGGTAGCGGAGCTCCTTGCCGTCGCTGTCCTGCAGGAGCACGGTCGAGCCGAACGTGATCCGGTCCCCCCCCTTGGGGGGATCGATCACCTCGGCGGCGCCGACCTTGACCCCGAGCTCGCCGATGCGCGCCTCGACGAAGCCCTGCTTCTCGCGGGCGGCGTGATACTCGGCGTTCTCGGAGAGATCGCCGTGCGCCCGCGCCTCCGCGATGGCACGGGTGATGGCGGGGCGCTCGACGCGCTTGAGACGCTCGAGCTCGTCGCGGAGCCGCTCGTATCCGGCCCGCGTCATGGGAGTCCGCTGGACGGGCACGGAGGACATGCTAGCACCGTCTCGGGCTCGACAACATGCTTAAGAGCATTAATTATTGAAGAGTCCCATGAAAGACGACCTCTCGAGCGACAGCCGTCACCTGATCGACCTGCTGACGACGCTCCTGTCGTCCACGTTCCGGCAGATCCTGTGGAAGCAGGCGCTGGAGCTGGAGCTGACGTACTCGCAGGCGCAGGTCCTCTTCCGAAGCGGATCCAGGAGAAGACGCCGAGCCTGCGCAGGTCGTCGAACGTCGAGTAGACGACCGGCCCGCGGCTCCCCGCCCCCCGGCACAGGATGGGCAGCGTTTCACGGCGCCCCTACGCCGGAGTTACTCGAATCCCCAGTGGTAGACGTGGATGGGCGTCCCCTCGACGATGACCGAGTCGGACTCGTCGAGGGCCGCGTCGGTGGGATACTGCGGGAACTTCGCGTAGAGGAGCTTGCGGATCCGCCGGAACCGGGGCCCCGACGACACCAGCGCGGCCGTGCCCTGCACCATGACGCCGCGCAGGTGGCTCCAGGCGTCGGTGTAGGCGTCGACCGCCACCGCGATCCGCGGGTTCGCCTCGAGGTTCTGGACCTTGCCCGCCTTCTTGCCCGAGCCGAAGTAGACCTTGCCGTCCTCCAAGACGTGGCAGACGGGGACGATGTGCGGGCGCCCCTTCGCGTCGGCGGTGGCCACGCGGCACACGCGCTCGCGCCGGATGAACTCGGCGACCTCTTTGGTCAGACGCATCGCAATTCACTCGGGCCTCGCCTCGCGACGGGCTCGCACCGGACCTCGCCGACGTCGCTCGGCTCGAACTACTTTCGGGCCGTCAGGCGCCCGCTCAGCTCGACCTTCGCCTTCTCGCGCGCGCCGAGCAGCCAGCTCTCCCACGCCTGCCCGCGCTTGGCCTCGAGCAGCTCGGCGGCGGTCCGCTCCCGCTCCTTGACGAGCTCCGCGGGATCGGGCGGTACGCGCTCGAGCGTCTTCACCACGTAGTACCCGGCCGGCGTCATGACCGGCTCGCTCACGGTGCCGACGCGCTCCTGCAGCGCCGCCAGCATGGCCTCGCGCGGCAGCCGGTCGATGGGCTGCGCGCGGGAGAAGAGCGGGGTGTCGCCCGCCGGGCGCCCCTCCTTCTTGGCGAGCGCCACGAGGTCACCGCTCTTCGCCTCCGCGGCGAGCTTTTTCGCCTGCTCGAGCGCGACCGCGTCGGCCTTCTTCCGCTTCACCGCCGTCGCCACCTCGTCCTTGATGTCGGCGAGCGGGGGCACGCCCGCGGGCCGGTGCTCCAGCACCTTGAAGATCACGACGCCCGCCGGGGTCTTCACCGGCTCCGAGACGCCGCCGACCGCGACGTTGAAGGCCGCCTCCTGGATCGCGTCGGAGCGCTCGGGCCCCTTGGGCGCGCCCGTCCGGCTGATGATCGACTCGCGCGGCTCGAGCCCGAGCTTCCTGGCCTCGGCCGCGAAGTCCTTGGCCGCCTTCAGCACCGGCCGCGCCTGCTCGGCCCGGGCCATCGACCCCTTCTCGATGGCCTGCGTCACCAGCTTGGCCCGGATCGGCGCCGCGACCTCCTTCACCGGCTTGCGGCCGCCCTCCTTCACGTCCAGCACCTTGATCACGTGGTAGCCGTACTGGGTGCGGACGGGCGTGGGCGACACCTCGCCCTTCTTCATCGCGAACGCGACCTGCTCGAACTGGGGGATCACCTGCCCCTTCGCGATCCAGCCGACCTCGCCGTTCTTCTCCTTGGTGCCCGTGTCCTCCGAGAGCTCCCGGGCGAGCTTGCCGAAGTCCTCGCCGCCCTTCGCCCGTCGGATCACTTCCTCGGCCTTGGCCTTGGCCTTGCTCTCGGCCTCGCTGCCGCCCGTCTCACCCACGCGCAGCAGCACGTGGGCCACCTGCACCTGGCGCGGCGTCTCGAACTCGGAGATGTGCTCCTTGTAATACTGCTCCACCTCGGCGTCCGGCACGCCCTTGATGTCCTTGATGTCGACGAGGACGTACTGGACCTTGCGGCGATCGGGCCGCTGGAACTGGGAGGCGTTGTCCTTCAGGTACGCCTCGACCTCGGCGTCGGACGCGGTCGTCTTCGCCATGAGCGCCGGCACGTCCACCAGCGCCCACGCCGCGCGCACCTTCTCCTTGCGGTAGGTGAACGCCTGCTCGACCTCGGCGTCGGAGACCTTCACGCCGCCGGCGACCGCGCTCTGCACCTTGCGGCGGATCAGGTCGCGGCGCACGTCGGCCTCGAAGCCCGCCTTGGTGAGCCCGAAGCGCCGCGTGCCCTCGTCGTAGCGCTTCAGCGAGAAGACCCCGTTCTCCTGGAACTCGGGGATCGACTGGATGACGGCGTTCAGCTCGTCGTCGTTGACGTCGAACCCTTCGGCCTTCGCCCGCTGGATGACCAGCGCTTCCTGCACGAGCTCGTTGACCACCTGCTGCCGCAGCCCGAGGCGCTCGGCCATCTCGGGGGTGACCCGGCCCTGGTACACCTGGTTCAGCCGGTTCAGCTCGGCCTGGTACACCCGCTGGTAGCGGTCGAAGGGGATCTCCTCGCCGTTCACGACCGCGACGCTGGTGTCGCTCCCGCCCCCGGACAGGCTGCCCTTCCCCCAGACGTAAAAGGTGGTGATGACCAGCGACCCCACCACGAGCCAGAGGAAGATGTGGAGCGCCTTCATGTACTGCCGCATTGCGGTGATCATTCGATTCCTCCCAAACCGCCATAGGCTATCACGAACCCGGGAGGAGAAGCCGGTCACTCGGGCTCGGCGGGCTCCACGACCGCGGGCGCGGGCTCGCGATCCACGGGGACGACGCGCCGCGCCACCGTGATGAAGCCGGTGTGGGCGACCATCCGATGGAAGGGGCGCACGGACTGCCCGTCGATGTTCCACGGGCGGAAGAGCGTCTCGAACGTCTCGATCAGGCTGAAGGCCGGGCAGCGCCGCAGCGTCTCCACGAGCTGGTGCGACTGGATGATCGTGGGCAGGTAGGAGAGAAAGATCCCGCCCGGCCGCAGGACGGCGGCCACCGCCTCCACGAGCTTCCACGGCTCGGGCAGGTCGAGCAGCACGCGGTCGACCGGCTCCTCGTCGCGCACGCCGTCCTCGATGGCCGTGAGGCGCACCACGAGGTTCGTCACCTCGCCCATCCGCGTGTGGATGTTCGCGAGCGCGCGCCGCGCGAACTCCTCGCGCGACTCGTAGCTGACGACGCGGCCCTCGGCGCCGACCGCGCGGAGGAGCGCGAGCGTCAGCGCGCCCGAGCCCATGCCCGCCTCCAGCACGCGGCAGCCCGGGTAGATGTCGGCCCAGAAGAGGATCATGGCCAGGTCCTTCGGGTAGATGACCTGGGCCCCGCGCGGCATCTCCAGCACGTACTCGGCGAGCGTCGGGCGGAGGGCGAGGTAGCGCAGTCCGAGCGACGAGCGCACGAGCGTGCCCTCGGGCTGGCCGATGATCGCGTCGTGGGAGATCCAGCCGCGGTCGGAGTGGAACGCCTCCGACTTGCGGAGGAAGATCAGGTGGCGCTTGCCGCGCTGGTCGACGAGCAGCACCTGCTCGCCGTCCTGGAACTTCAGCCTGACGTCGGCCATCAGCGCGGCCTGGGCTCGGGCAGGAACAGGGCGACGCCGAATCCCAGCAGCGGCATGACCGCGGTGATCCAGAGCGCGGCCGGCAGGCCCCAGCGGTCGGCGATCCAGCCGAGCAGCGTGACCCCGAGGCCGCCGGTGCCGATGGCGAAGCCGACGATCATGCCCGACGCCATGCCCAGGTTGCGCGGCAAATAGGCCTGCCCCAGGACGACCGACACGGTGAACGTCGAGATCAGCGTGAAGCCGACGGCGGCGAGCAGGAGGAAGGCGAGGCCGCCCGACGCGAGCAGGAAGCCCGCGGCCATCGGCGCCGCGAGGAGGCATGCCCAGACCATGAAGGGCCGGGCGCCGAAGCGGTCGGCGACCGGGCCCGCGACGATCGTCCCGAGGGCACCCGCGCCGAGGAAGACGAAGAGCAGCGGGCCCACGATGCGCGGGTCGGCCTTCAGGTGGTCGATGTAGTAGAACGGCACGAACGTGGTGAAGCCGAGCTGGGTCCAGGAGCGCAGCATCACGACGCCGATCAGGAGCGCCATCGCGCCCGGCATGTTCCGCGCCGGCCTGGCCTCGGCCGCGGCGGTGCGCGCGGCCGCGGGCGCCGCCAGGTGCGGCAGCGCGCCGGCCAGCACCAGCGCGACGAGCGCGGCCGGCACGAGCAGGCCGACGCTGCCGGTCAGCCCGAAGCCGGTCACGAGCATCGTGATCACCGGCGGCCCGAGCGCGATGCCGATATTCCCGCCGACCGAGAACCAGGACACGCCCGTGGCCTTGCGATCCCCCGCCACGCTGCTCGCCGTGCGGTAGCCCTCCGGATGCCAGGCCGCCACGCCGAGGCCCATGATGACCACGACGGCGAGCAGGACGGGATAGCTCGGCGCGAGGCCGATCATGGCGATGCCGAGCCCGGCCAGCAGGATCGACAGCGGGAGGATCCACCGGCGCGTCGTCTGGTCGGAGAGGTAACCGAACAGCGGCTGGATGACCGAGGACGTGAGCGTCGACATCAGCATGATCGTCCCCGCCGCCGCGTAGGTGAGCCCGAAGGCCGTCTTCAAGAACGGCAGGAGCGCGGGGAGCGAGCCCTGGATGGTGTCGACGACGAGGTGACCGACGGCCAGCAGCCCCAGCAGTCGCGCGTCCGGCCTGACGCGCTCCGCGACGGCGGTCGCGATGCCGGACGGCGCCGCCCCCACGCTCGCCGCCATGCCCGCGCCGCCGGAAATGCGAGCCACACGGCAATGTTACACTACGGGCTCGATGGAGACACCCCCGAAGGTCGTCGAGCTCGGCCACGTCTCGCTCTTCGTGCGCGATCTCGAGGCCACGCGGCGCTTCTACCGCGACATCCTCGGGCTCACGGAGACGGGAACGGGCAAAGGCGGGCGCATCGTCTTCTTCTCGGCGGGCGTCCACCACCACGACGTGTCCTGCGAGCTGGCGCGCGCGGAGGGGCCGGGGCCGCAGCCCAAGGGCGTGCCCGGGCTCTACCACATCGCTTTCGCCGTCGGCTCGAGCCTCGCGCAGCTGGCGCAGGCCCGCCGGTGGGTCGAGGCCCACGGCCTCGCGTCGTTCGGCGAGACGCCGAGCTCGTTCAGCGTGCGCGATCCCGACGGCCACGAGATCGAGCTGTACGTCGATCTCCCACTTCGTCGGGATGTCTAGGCCGCGTGGAGCTGCGCCTCACCCGCTGCATCATCAGGAGCTGGCGTCCCGGAGACGAGGCACCGCTGGTCCGCCACGCGAACAACCGCAACGTGTGGCGAAACCTCCGCGACGAGTTCCCTCACCCGTACACTCCCGCCGACGCCGAGGAATGGATCCGGAAGGCGACGGGGGCCAGGCCCGAGACCGCCTTCGCCATCGCGGTGGACGGAGCCGCGGTGGGCGGCATCGGCCTCCGGCTCGGCCACGACGTCTACCGGCGGTCGGCCGAGATCGGCTACTGGCTCGGCGAGGCCTACTGGGGGCGAGGCATCGCGACCGAGGCGGTGCACGCGATGACCGACTACGGGTTCGCGCGCTTCGACCTCGCCCGGCTCTGGGCCGGCGTCTTCGAGTCGAACCCTTCCTCGACGCGCGTGCTCGAGAAGGCGGGCTACGCGCTGGAGGGCCGGCTCCGCCAGAGCGTGACCAAGGACAGCCAGACGATGGACGAGCTGCTGTACGCGATCATCCGGCCTCGAGTGGCCGTCGCCACGGTCACGGTGTAGAGTGAGGACCGCATTCCGGAGGCCCCGATCGATGCGCCGGCGTCCGCTCCTTCTTGTGCTGCTGCTCCCCCTCCTCGGCGGCTGCGTGTCTGCGGTGACGCTGCGCAACCCGGACACCGGCGCGGAAGCCAGGTGCGGTCCCTACGCCGCGTGGGAGTACGTGGGGCCGAAGCCGGCGTGGGGCCCCCGCTGGGAGCCCGAGACCCGGGACCGCCAGGCCCGCTGCGTCGAGGAGTACGAGAAGCGCGGGTTCCTGCCCGCCTCCTGATGCCGGAGCTCCCCGAGGTCGACGCCGCCCGGCTCACCGCGCGTCGCGTGGCGGTGGGGCGCCGGATCACCTCCGTTCGCTGCGCCGACGACCCGATCGTCTTCGAGGGCGTGCCCGCCCCCCGCTTCCGGAAGGCGCTCCTCGGCCGGCGCGTGCACGGCGCGCATCGCCACGGCAAGCATCTCTGGCTCGAGCTGGACCGGCGGCCGTGGCCCTGCTTCCACTTCGGAATGACCGGCGGCTTCCACGCCCCGCGCCTTCGCGCCGTGAGGCTCGTGTCGAGCGGCAAGCGGGATCCCGGCGCCGCCTGGCCGCCGCGCTTCACGAAGCTCCGCCTGACGTTCGACGACGGCGGCGAGCTGGTGTACGCGGACGCGCGCCGGCTCGGCCGAGTCCGGCTGCGGCACGACCCCGCGACCGAGCCGCCCATCAGCCTCCTCGGCTTCGACGCGCTGCTCGCCCTGCCCTCGCCCGTGCGCTTCCACGCGCTGCTGCGCGAGCGCTCGGCGCCCATCAAGGCGGTCCTGCTCGACCAGTCCTTCGCCGCCGGCGTGGGCAACTGGATCGCCGACGAGGTGCTGTACCAGGCGCGCATCGCCCCGCGCCGGCGGGCCGGCTCGCTCACCGAGGACGAAGCGCGGCGCCTGCGAGCGAAGCTCCGATCCGTGGTCACGACCGCCGTCGGCGCGCGCGCGGACAGCGATCGGTTCCCGCGCACGTGGCTGTTCCACCGCCGCTGGGGCCGCAACGCCGACGCGGTGACGGCGCGCGGCGAGCGGATCCGGCACGACACGATCGGCGGGCGGACCACCGCCTGGGTCCCGGCCGTGCAGCGCTGACCATCCTGCTTGCCTTGACATTCCGCGCCGGGTAACTGAAAGTCTCTGAGCCGCACATTCTCGTGACGGAGTGAGAGGGCATGAAGAAATCGGCGCCGACGATCGCCGGTGGGGGGCGTCGGGGAGGAGCGGCGCTCGCTCCCCCCGAC
>OBEQ012683482.1_pt1 | contig 10556 bp, 10 predicted proteins | sample 1670901 | NCBI WGS metagenome assembly OBEQ01 (sample SAMEA104232315, study PRJEB22302) | groundwater metagenome | biome: forest; feature: aquifer; material: groundwater | place: USA | collected 2011-08-07 | depth 5.4 m | reverse complement strand
TATGTCAACCTATTGAAGGTGGGTGGTACTATGAACCCTATGTTGAACCACCACGAAAAACCCCACCATACTTTTATGTATCTCTGGATAGTCGGAGCAATGCTAGTGCTTCTGGTTGGTATGGTGGGGTATGCGTTTCAGCATCCCCGCACAGCGCTCGCACCCGTTCCGGTAGAAGAAGTAGTTATTCCGCCTGTGGTTGAGACTTCCACCACACTTACTGTTTCTCTTGGTGAACTGGCGCAGGTAGGGGAGTTTTCTATTGTTCTCGACAAGATTCTTGAGGACAGTCGCTGCCCCAAAGACGTGCAATGTATTCAAGCGGGAACGGTACGGGTAAGTAGCTCTATACAGGGTACGAGTACTCTCGAATTGAAACTTGGAGAGACCAGCACAACAGAATCAATGAAAGTGACCCTGGTAAGTGTTGAGCCGGTGCGGGTGAGTACTGCAACTTTGAATTCAAAGGACTATAGGTTTGTGCTTTTGGTTGAGAAGCGTTAGAGCACGATGACCCAATCCGAAGCACTCACCATACTGCAGACCGGTGCGAACGTATTTCTTACCGGGGAGCCAGGAAGCGGGAAAACGCATACGGTGAACGCGTATGTCAGCTGGCTGCGCAGTCACGCTATCGAGCCGGCAATAACCGCAAGCACCGGAATTGCGGCAACGCACGTAGGTGGTATGACCATCCATTCCTGGAGTGGTATTGGTATTGCTGAGCGTATGACCCCTGAACTGCTTGATGCCATTAGCTCCAAAGAGCATGTGGCTAAACGTTTACAGAAGGCGAGAGTGCTCATCATAGACGAAGTATCCATGCTTTCGGGTAGTGTGCTTGAAATGGTCGATGCGGTACTGCGTGAAGTGCGGCACAGTGAACTCCCTATGGGAGGAATCCAGACAGTACTGGTAGGGGACTTCTTTCAGTTGCCACCGGTATCACGCGGAGAGACATCGTTCGCGTTTCAATCTCCTGCCTGGAAGAAACTCAATCCACTCGTCTGTTATCTAACTGAGCAGCACCGCCAGGAGGACTCTGCATTTCTAAACGTACTCGCTGCCATTCGAAGTGGAGAGTGGGACCACACGCATGTGTCCGTTATTACCTCAAGAGAAGCCGAGATGGATACGGTGGAGATTGATACTCCAAGGCTCTTCACGCACAACGCTGATGTGGATCGCATTAACGATGAGAAGCTCGCTTCGCTCCCTGCGCAAGCGCATGTGTTTTCTATGAATAGCACGGGGCCTGCGGTGCTAACCGAAGCACTGAAGCGTGGGTGCCTGTCTCCGGAGACTCTTAATCTTAAGGAAGGGGCCATTGTTATGTGCACAAAGAACAATCCTGCGGTGGGGTATGTAAATGGAACTCTTGGCTGCGTGATTGGGTACGAAATGGGTACCGGGAATCCCATCATCGAAACACGTGATGGGCGCGAGATTGTGGTGGCGCCCGTGGACTGGGCAGTGGAAGAGAATGGCAAGGTGCGCGCAAGCTTGGCGCAAGTACCGCTCCGTCTTGCCTGGGCAATCACCGTGCACAAGAGTCAGGGAATGAGCATGGATGCCGCGGCCATAGATTTATCCCGTGCATTTGAATACGGTCAGGGGTACGTGGCACTTTCTCGCGTGCGAACACTCGACGGACTCCAACTGCTTGGCTGGAGCGAGAGCGCTATGCAGGTGCATCCTGAGGTGCTTTCTATTGATCGCTCGTTTAAAGAGCAATCTGAAGCTGCGCGGCGTGCGTTTGAAGCACTCGATGCTGAGGGGGAGCTAACGCAAATGCAGGAGCGTTTTATCCGTGCGTCTGGAGGAACGCTTGAGGCGACTCCCGAAGGCACGGTCCGTGCACCAAAGAAATCTACGCACGACGAGACTCTTGCTCTAGTGAAAGAAGGCAAGAGTATTGAAGAAATAGTGAAAGAACGAAAGCTTACCTTCGGCACTATCTGCGACCACCTTGAGAAACTTCGTAAGGGTGGAACCCTCACGTCTACAGAAATTGAAGCGCTGCTTCCTGAGAACCTACGTACTGCACTGCCAAAAATTGCTGCAGCCTTTGGTACTAAGGGAGAGGCAAAACTTGCCCCTGCGTTTGGAAAACTAAAAGGAAAGTATTCGTATGACGAGCTGAAACTTGCCCGGCTCGTTATCCTTGGGGAGAAGTAGGGGAGGTGTCGTAGAATAAGACAACATGCAGTTTGAATCGTTTCTTGAAAAGGTACGAACATTTCGTCCGTTGGGTGGCTGGCGTCGCCCCCTTATCCTTGCGGGAGTAGGAGTAGTTGTCCTCATTGTAGGAAGTTTACTTTTGTATGCGCAGTTCTTTGGACCCGCGGATCCGAGCGCAGAAGCACGGGAATTTATTGTGAAGCCGGACGCTAGTGTTTTTGAAATCACTAGAGAATTGCGGCAGGCAGGTTTTGTGAAGAGTAGTACGGCCTTTTCCATTGCATACCATATATATGATTCAGGACGTGGAATTCAAGAAGGCGGGTACGAACTCTCGGCGAGTATGGATACTCTCACAATCGCAAAGACGCTCACCTCCGCTCCGTATTTGGCGTGGGTTACCTTCCCGAGTGGCTGGCGCAAAGAGCAGATTGCTGATTTGCTCGCGAAGAAACTTGGATGGAGCGAGGAAGAGCGCGTACACTGGATCACGGTTGATACTGCACCGTCTCCTGACTTCACCGAGGGTGTGTACTATGGAGACACGTATCTTATTCCAACTGATCAGACGCCGTCCTATGTTGCTGGAAGACTGCGGGGTAGATTCCAGGACGTGTTTGCACCCTACGCAACAGAAGCTGCGCAGCGGGGTATTGCCTGGCAGGATGTCCTCATCATGGCGTCTCTTATAGAACGTGAATCAGCCAAAGATGATAAACATCTTGTCTCTGGAATTCTCTGGAATCGTATTCATGCAAACATGGGACTCCAGGTTGATGCGACACTCCAGTATATTCAAGGCAAAAAGGGAAACTGGTGGCCGGTGCCAACTTCTGCGGACAAGAAACTAGACTCACCCTTTAATACGTATAAGTATCGCGGACTGCCACCCCACCCTATTGCTAATCCATCCCTAGGGTCTATTGAAGCGGCACTGCACCCAACCAAGACCAACTGTGTCTATTATTTGCATGACAACGACGGCACGATTCATTGTTCACCCACGTACGCGGGGCAGGTGAAGAACGTGCGGAAGTATTTGAAATAAGGCACATTGACGCCCTACCTATATAACGGTATATTGAAGTTAATCGCCCGAGGGGCATTTTTATTTTATCTACTATGGAAATACGCAACATCGCTATCATCGCCCACGTGGACCACGGCAAGACCACGCTCACGGATGCCATCATGAAGCAGACGGGAGCTGCTGCTGAGGGTGTGTCTATGGACTCAAACTCTATTGAGCACGAGCGCGGTATTACCATCTACTCCAAAAACACCTCCATTGAGTACAAGGGAACCAAGATCAACATTGTGGACACCCCTGGTCACTCCGACTTTGGTTCTGAAGTAGAGCGCGTGCTTCGCTCCATTGACTCCGTGCTTCTTATTGTGGACGCCCAGGAAGGACCAATGCCCCAGACTCGGTTTGTGCTTAAGAAGTCTCTCGAGCTCGGCCTTAAGCCTATCGTGGTGTTGAACAAAATCGACAAGCCTGCAGCCAACCCCGATTGGGCTGAAGAACAGGTGCTCGAGCTTTTTCTTGAACTCGGTGCCTCAGATGAGCAATCCGACTTTACAACCGTGTATGCGATTGGTCGCGAAGGGGTGGCTATGCGCAAGCTTGATGACGAACGCAAAGATCTCTCGCCACTTCTTGATGTAATTTTGGAGAAGGTTGCTGCTACCTCGAGTCAGGAAAGTGCTGACAAGCCACTCAAGCTTCAAACCTTTAATCTTGCATACGACAACTTCCTTGGTCGTTTGGCCATCGGACGTGTGTACGAAGGAGTAGTGAAAGCTGGACAGACCGTATTGGTAAAGAAGCCAGACGGTGAGAGTCGCTCTGCGAAAATCACTAAACTCTTCACCTTTAAAGGTCTCGAGCGGGTGGACGTGCCTGAGGCGGTAGCGGGAGACATTGTTATTGTGGCGGGTATTAGTGACGCTTACATTGGGGAGACTATCACCACAGACGAGACAACTGAGCCGATGCCGGCTATCGCCATTGATGAACCAACTATTACGGTTAACTTCCTGGTGAACAACTCTCCGTTTGCCGGGAAGGAAGGAAAGTACGTAACCAGTCGTCAGCTACGCGAATATCTCGAGCGTGAGCTTGAAGTTAACGTAGGACTGAAGGTGGACTTCGTATCTCCGGATGCCTTTAAGGTATCAGGCCGCGGTGAGCTGCACCTCGCTATTCTCCTTGAGAACATGCGACGCGCGGACTATGAAATGCAGGTCTCTCAGCCTCAGGTAATTATTCGTGAGATAGACGGCGTGAAGAGTGAACCGTTTGAGGAGGTAATTATCGATACGCCAAGCGAGTATCAGGGAGCTATCATCGAACGTCTTGGACTTCGTAGCTTCGTACTCCAGAACCTCACGCAAAATGAGAACGCCGTTCGCCTCACTTTCGAAGGTCCTACTCGTGGACTCCTCGGATACCGCGGGCAGTTTGTGGTGGATACCAAGGGGGAGGGAATTCTCTCGTCTCGCGTTCTTGGCTTCAAGCCATATGCCGGAGAGATCAAGAAGCGCCAGGTAGGTTCCATGATTTCCATGGCAACTGGCAAAGCTCTTGGCTATGCACTCTGGGGTCTTCAGGAGCGCGGTGTGTTGTACATCACTCCGGCTACCGAAGTGTATGAGGGTATGGTTATCGGAAACACGAGTAAGGGTGAGGAGATGCAGGCAAACCCAACCAAGGGTAAGAACCAGTCAAACGTGCGCTCTTCAGGAATGGACGAGGCTATCAACCTTGTGCCCCCGTTCATTCTTACTATTGAGCGTGGGCTCGAAGTGATGACGGAGGACGATTATCTCGAAATCACCCCAAAGAGCGTTCGCTTGCGCAAGCAGTTTCTGACCGATTCAGAGCGCGCGAAGGCTCGTCGTTAATATAATCTCAGAAAGGTCTCGGCATTTTAAAAGTGCGGAGGCCTCACGAATATTTGACTTTGTATACTTACTATGTATAGTTCATAGTGAGCACTTTCAACGAGGCAGCAAATGACATATCGAGAGAATATTCAGGCAGTCTGCGACGAACGGGGGATTGAGAACCCGTTGCGCGAGGATGACATCGCGGTCAAATGGCTGAAGTTCTGGGGCGAAGACGGACCGACCATGATCCGCGAAACTCCTATGAATCGGGGTGGTCGGCTGTTCTTCCAGATTGAGGCTGAAAACAAACCTCGCATCGGAGACTCGTTGCCGGGCAGTCTGGTCTGTGACGACGATCTGCGTGTCCGTGCGGCCAAATACTTCGCTGAGCTGTATGAGCACGAAACCGGTCTCGGCACCCATCCACTCCTCGATGCAATCCATAAGGCGCGTCTCGTGGACATCGGTTGGGGCTAGGAACCCAGAGAACATCGAAGGGGTGTCGCATCCGCGGCGCCCCTTTCTGCTACTTGCTATTTTAGCCAAAGGGAGCTATAATGGATTTATACAACGTTTCTCCTTACGTTTTCCGTCTTGAGCAGCTTTTGCTAGCCTCGAGACCAGCTACTGCTGAGAGACTCGAGACGTTGCAGCCAAGCGCCTATGCGCACTGGTCATACAAACCAAGGAAGTAGCGCGTAAGGCGCGCCTCCGCAAAGAATCAATATAATGAATCAATCAAATAATTCGCGCTCGCGAGGCCCAAGCCGCGCCGGCAGCTCTCGTGGGGGAAGTCCTCGTGGACGCGCTCCACAAAACAGTTCTGCATACGAAGCAGGTATGCGCTTTGCACTCGAAGGCGGTTTTAAGCGTCCTGCTACCGCTCCGGTAGAGCAGCGTCGCAGCCGCCCCTCATTCAGTAACGGACCACGTCGCGATTCTCGCGGTGGGGGAAGTCGTGGAAGTTCTCAGCGCACAAGCACGCCCTCTCGCGGCAAGCGCAACTACCAGGAAATGGATGTAGACATCTCAAAACTCATTAATAAGGCAACCGCTCCCGAGCACGTAGAGGCATACGTACCCGAGCACGCATTCGCAGGCTTTGCCATCGATGAGCGTCTCAAGGAGAACATCGCCAAGAAGGGATACACTCTTCCAACCCCAATTCAGGATCAGTCCATCCCGCACGTACTTAAGGGAGAAGACATTGTAGGTCTGGCGAACACCGGAACTGGAAAGACCGCAGCCTTTCTTATTCCCCTCATAGACAAGGTACTCAAGTTCCGCGCACTCAATCAGCCTGAGCGTGTACTTATCATGGTGCCAACGCGCGAGCTCGCCATTCAGATTGAAGAGGAGTTCTGGGGCTTTGCCAAGGGACTTGGCCTTGCGCCCGTCACTTGCGTGGGAGGAGCAAACATCAGCCCTCAGGTACGCGTGCTTCGTCGCAATCCGGCTTTCGTCATTGGTACGCCAGGACGTCTGAAGGACCTCATGGAGCGCCGAGAACTTGATTTGACCCACTTCGGTACGCTCGTACTGGACGAGGCAGATCGTATGCTCGACATGGGATTCATCGATGATATGCGTTTCATCATGAGTAAGATGCGTGCTAAGCGTCACACACTCTTCTTCTCCGCAACGATGTCTCGCGACATTGAGCGCCTGATTGGAGACTTCCTAACCAAGCCCGTGCGCGTTACCGTGAAAACACGCGAGACGTCACACACTATTGATCAGGATGTTGTTCGTGCACATGCTTCAGAGAAGTTCGAAAAACTTTCTGAGATCCTTAGGGATGAAGCAGCAAAGCGTGTGCTCGTCTTTGGCCGAACCAAGCACGGCGTGGAGCGTCTCACCAAGGATCTGCGTGCTAGCGGCATTCGTGCCGAGAGCATTCACGGAGACAAGACGCACGGTGCTCGTCAAAAGGCACTGGGTGCATTCAAGCGTGGCGAGGTAAATGTGCTCGTTGCTACCGACGTAGCCGCACGTGGTCTCGACATCTCGGGAGTTTCCCACGTGATTAACTACGATCTTCCAGCGAGCTACGAAGACTATACGCACCGTATTGGTCGTACCGGCCGTGCCGGAGAAGCTGGAAAGGCGCTCACCTTTATTGGTGCCTAAATAGCGAGGAAGTAGAGCCCAGAAAGCCCGGAGCTTGCAGCTTCGGGCTTTCTGCTATACTGGTCACATTGTAACTAAAGGGCATCTAACTTGTTATGGAACAGACAACATCCGGAGGATTTATTGAAAAGTACCTTACCCCTATTGCGGTGATTGTGGGAGCGGGAATTATTGCTCTTGCCTTTATGTTTGGGCACGGAGGAGCTCCAGCAGACAAGGGTGCACAGCCAGCCGTGAATGTGGACGTGAAGGACGTTACTACGGACGGTGAGCCATTTATTGGAAGCCCGACCGCACCGGCAACGCTTGCACTTTGGTTTGATTATCAGTGCCCCTTCTGCAAACAGTTTGAGCAGACCATCACCCCGCAGCTCGTTGAGAACTATGTGAAGGCAGGAAAATTGAAGATTGTCTTCAAGGATTTCCAGTTCCTTGGTGAGGACTCCACAACCGCAGCACTCTTTGGACGAGCAGTGTGGGACGCGTCTCCGGAACTGTATCAGGACTGGATGGCGGCCGTTATGAATGCTCAGGACGATGAGGGAGACCAGGGATTTGGAGACCTCGCCTCTATCGAGAAGGTAACCAAGGAGAAAGTTCCCGGTATTGATATCGCCAAAGTAAAGTCTCTTATGGAAAGCAAGAAGGCGGACTATACCAAGCGCATTAATGCATCTCGAGCCGAAGGAGCTGCTTTTGGAATCAACGGCACCCCAAGTGTGATCGTGGGAACCAAGCTTCTCTCCGGAGCGGTGCCCTATGCAGCGGTTGCGGCTGCAGTGGACGAGGCCCTAAAGAAGTAAGCAGGATAGGTGTTAGCAGAAAAGCGGCCTCAAGGGGCCGCTTTTCTGCTATGCTACAGACATGAAACTAGAATGGACTCGGGTGACGCAGGTCTCTCAATTGGTGGCTCTCGTGTTGTTTGTTGGTGTATTCTTGCTCGGTATTTGGCTAGGTATTGAATACGAGAAGCACGCATTCATGAATGCAATAGAGGCACAAAGCGCGCCCTAACCTTTCTTCTTCGCCTGCCACACTTCGTAGAGAAGGGGAGAGGAGGAAGCAATGATGATGGCAACAATAATAGGGAGGAGGTAGTGTTCCAGGTTTGGAAACACGTTGCCTAGTGCGTACCCGAGATAGGTCACACCCGTGCCCCACAGAACGCCCCCCACGACGTTGTATGTCAGAAAGGTGCGGTACCGCATGCTGCCAAGTCCCGCAAATATAGGCACAAAGGTACGTACCGTGGGAACGAAGCGCGCAAAGATAATGGCGCGCACGCCATAGCGCTCGTAGAAGGCTTCCGTCTTTTTAACCGTCCGATCATTAAAGAAAAAGCCACTTTTCCCCTGGAATAATTTAACCCCAAAGAAGTTGCCAATGCCGTATCCAATCGTGTCTCCGATGATTGCAGCGCTGGTGGTAAGCAATAGAAGAATGGCGATGTTGAATATCCCCTGGGACGCTAACAACCCTGCCACAAACAGCAGGGTGTCTCCCGGGAATATGAATCCAAAAGGGAGTCCGGTCTCCGAAAGCACAATGGCAAAAATGCCCAGGTATCCTGCAGCTTGTACAAGGTCAGTGAGGGGGATGCCAAAGAGGTCGGTGATCATGTGGAAGCAGTATACCTTTTGTATAAACAAACACAGCCAGAGCAGGGTAGCTGGCTGTGTGGGTGAAACTAGAAACTACGAACTTGAGATACTTGCGGGAGAGGAAAGTCCGGGAGTGCCGAGGGCAATCGAGGAGGTTCAGTTGAGCCAACAGAGGCAACAAGTGAGGTTGCCATGTTTGCTGAAAGCTCAGCACCACGCAAGAAGGCGAGTAGAGTAGATTCAGTTTGATGAAGGACTGTGGGAGCAAGAGACTGAAGAACCAGTATCAGTATCCCGAGTCCTAGTGCCTGGAATATAGGCATACCAGAGGAATAAATGGATAAAGACGAGCGGACACGTGTGTGTGTCTGCATACCGGTCCTGTCAGCGATCAAATCCCTCTGTTCCTTATAACTGTTTGAGCGGAGTCGAGGTTGCTATACTGGTGCAATGGAACAAGCCATATTTGCCGCGGGGTGCTTCTGGGGAATTGAGAAAGCATTTCTCAATGTACCGGGAGTAGTGGATGCCGAAAGCGGATACATAGGTGGAACTCAAGAAAACCCTACGTATGGAGACGTTTGTATTGGCTCAACAGGGCATGCAGAAGCAGTACGGGTCACCTTTGATTCAGAGCAGGTCTCCTATGAAGCGTTGGTGCGGAAATTCTTCACTGTTCATAATCCGACTGAGTTGAATCGCCAGGGCCCTGATGTTGGCAGTCAGTATCGATCAGGAATTTTTTATCTCAACCAAGGACAAAAAGAAATTGCAGAAAAGATAGTGAAAGAGTTTGCGCCAAAATACTACCCTCAAACAATTGTCACCGAAGTCACCGAAGCTACGGAATTTTATAAAGCCGAAGAATATCACCAACGGTATTTTGAAAAGCACCCGAACGCGGTGTGTCATATATGAAAAAGGGAGAGGACTTCGTAGGAGTTACGGTTTCGTACATGTGCCATGACGGCGAGGGGAATTACCTATTCCAGAAACGTGGGCCAAACTGTAGGGATGAGCATGGACGGTGGGATACGGGTGGTGGAGCGCTTGAGTTTGGAGATACCGTAGAAAACACACTCATAAAGGAATTGGAAGAAGAATATGGAGTAATCCCGCTCGAAACAGAATTCCTAGGATTTCGCGATATACACCGCACCCACGAAGGTAAGCCAACGCACTGGGTATCTCTTAACTATCGCGTGCTCGTAGACCGAACAAAAGTGTATAATGCAGAGCCGCATAAATTTGAAGCTATTGCCTGGCATCGTCTTGATAACTTGCCCGACCCACTCCACTCCCAACTGCCCGTATTTTTTGAAGTATTCGGTGAACGACTCTAGTTATGCGCTATCCTTCTGTTCAAAATCAAGCGCGACCGAATTGATACAGTATCTCTTTCCGCCCGCTTCCTTGGGCCCATCATTGAACACGTGACCCAGGTGGCTATCACAGTGTTTGCAATACACCTCGGTTCTTCCGTCTTTCTCGAGACGAGTACCCACATTCTCCGCTACTGCTGGGTCGGTGAAAGAAGGCCAGCCACTCCCTGAATCAAATTTCTTGTCTGAAGAGAAGAGCGCCACTCCACACGTGCGGCAGTGGTACATACCGGTATCGTGGTTGTCTACATACTCCCCTGAAAAAGGGGCTTCGGTACCCGCTTGGCGCAGAACCCGATATTCCTCGGGGCTAAGTCTCGCCTTAATCTCTTCTTCACTCAATTCCTCATGTTCCATAGACTCAATTCTA
>OBEQ011677957.1_pt1 | contig 10556 bp, 12 predicted proteins | sample 1670901 | NCBI WGS metagenome assembly OBEQ01 (sample SAMEA104232315, study PRJEB22302) | groundwater metagenome | biome: forest; feature: aquifer; material: groundwater | place: USA | collected 2011-08-07 | depth 5.4 m | reverse complement strand
TCGAATGAGATAACTGTAAATCAACCAGGGCATCGTCACTTAAAAAGCATGTTTCAAGAGTTGAGAGTGAACGATGTCGTGGCACTTTTATTTGTGAACGATGTCCTGGCAGTTATCAAGTAGGCAAAGCCCTCTCTTATATAAAGAGGGATTACAAAGCCATCACATTGTTCGTCCAGAACATCGAGGAGGTTCAGTGCAAATTCCGATTTAAATGATTTAATCATTCCAAAAAAAGACTCAATATTTAAATCGTTATCGCCAGTTTGCTTTTTAAATTCCTCGGCTTTGTTTGACCTTGTCCTTTCAAGCGCTTTTAATAAGTATGTTTTCCCACCATCATTCTTGTTTGCTTCAATGATGTCTTTTTCAAATGTTTCACATTGCGTTATACTCACACATATCGCATTTGACTCATAATCCTTTTTAAGGTTTTCTGCTCGGTTTGCTTCGTCTTCATTAGTTGAGTCCTTATCGGTCAAGACCAGGCTTTTTATGAAGTAGCCATTCCGAATAACTCTTAAAAAGTGTTTGAACGCGACGCCGCTTACATTCACAATGTTGCAACCGACCTTCTCAAGCGTCAACACTGTGCTATCACCGGTATATAGCTCAAAAACTTGGGAATTAAAATCTGTTCTGAAATGCCTTCCACAAGGATAAGCTTTCTCGCAAAAAACATTGTTGACTTTGTGGCGTCAAGATATTTTCGTAGGTAACGTATAGAATTCCTGTTTTCTATAGTTGATTCATCAAATCCTTTAAGAATGAAATGGTTGTTAATCTTTCCACTCTCATTGTATAAGATAGCCGTATCTCTGAAATCCGAGGAAGAGGCTATATGAGCTGAATGGGAAGTCATTAAAACCTGCAAGTCCCTTTTACCTCTTGCAAGTCCTCTGATATTTTCTGCGAGATGATCCTGCAAATGTGGATGCAGATGAGCTTCCGGCTCCTCCACTCCGAGTAATCGAAAAGCTATATAATCGGAATCTGTTGATTTGTCCGAAAAATGTGATAACAGAAGAGAAATGTACAGCAGATTATTACGACCTAATCCATTTCTCTCAATGCTAATCGGCTCTTTCCCATATTGAAGACCTAATTTCTTTAATATATCGGCTGTCTCAGGAGTTGAAAATAAGAATTTTACCACGCTCTTATCTTCCTGCAATGATATGGTATCCAAAAGTCCTTCGATCTCTGTTTTAATATTCTCTAAAACAGGGTGTTTCTCAACTATATTATCTAACTTTAAAAGATGTTCTTTAATTTCGCTGTATCCAACTTCCTCCTTTCTGCTCAGTATTCTGAATAAAAGACGATAATCTCCACTCGCAACGAGTTCCTTTTTTGCATCACGTAAAGCGTCTAACAATTCCATCTTAAGCATTCTAAGGAAATAGGGGTCGCATCTATTAGTGGGGTCATCTCCACCATATATGGCGTATTCGTATTGTTTAATGGGAAAATCAACATGACTGACTTTCTCATTTTCATTCGTAATTAACAGTATCTTGTCACGTTGCGAAACCAGCCAATCATCTTGTTTAAAGCCAGCGCGAGGATGAAACTTATACGTCAATTTTGCTTTAGTTAATTCCTTGTCAATAAACCAATCTCCGCAGACGGCCTCCTGTTCTTCTGTCATGTCAGCAAGAGTTGCTTCTATTTTCACCTCTGGAAAAGCAATATCCTCGCCGGCAACAACTCTTTCTTTAAATGCCCGAATGCTCTTATAATTGATATCAGCCTGCTCAAGAACTCTGTTTCTAAACGCTGTAATATCTTGACTAAATATCAGTGATAGGGCGGTCAGGAGATTAGTCTTGCCGGAATTATTTTCACCGATAATCAGGGTAAACGGTTTTAACTCCATTTCAAAATCTTGCAGATTTCTATAATTCTTAATTTTGATATGCGAGATATACATCTGCTATACCTCTCCACATCGTTTGATAGCAATAAAGTGGGTATTCTCAGCTCTGTTATCAAAAAGAGTTTGAAGCTTATTATTCAATTTTCTTCGCCCGCCCTCCTGAACCCTATCTTCCTTTTCAGCGTTTTCACCGGCGGGCTCATGAGTTCTCTAATTGCATCGAAGACAACTCTGAATTGAGCGTCGTATTTCTTTTCAATGTCATCAAGCCTCTTCGCCAGGTCTTTATGAGAGACTATCATCTCCCTCAGTTTCACAAACGCCCGCATTATGGCAATATTGACATCAATCGCTCTCTCACTGCTCAGCACGCTTGAAAGCATAGCAACTCCTTGCTCGGTAAAAACATAAGGCAGATACTTGCGGTGATGCCCCCTGCCAGCTTTTAAGGTCGCAATTTGCGATCTTATAAACGCTGCTTCATCCTTCGAAAGTTGGAACATGAAGTCGTAAGGAAAGCGTTTGATGTTCCGCTTTACCTGCTCATTCAGCCTTCCGGCAGTCACTCCGTAAAGCTCTGCAAGATCGCTATCCAGCATCACCTTCTGCCCCCGGATCAAATATATCTTTCTCTCAATCTGCGCTACCGGAACAATTGAATTCATCATCCCTCCGACATGAAGTCATTGAAAAACATCCCTAATATATTCCGACAGCTTTCCCCATAAATTCCACTCAATATTAAATTCTTTCCCCGATAATTGCAACAGCGATATGAAGAAGTTGATAGGCTGCGGAGGATGCGGTAACTGCTATAACCCTGTCGGGTGGTCTATGAAATCTACTGGTACGCCATATTTTTTTGAAAGCATCTCACCCACGGCCTTTACTCCAAGGGTCTCTGTCGCGTAATGCCCCGCAAATATAAGGTTGACCTTCATCTCCTCCGCAAGTGTATATGCAGAGTGGGCCGGCTCTCCGGTAAGAAAGGTATCGATGCCTAATTCTTCGGCGTCATGTATCGCTGACCAGCCGCCACCCGATACGACACCGACATTCCGTACCTTTTTTCCGAAATCCACGTAAGACGACCGTGTCTTGAGGGTCTTATCCACACGTTTTACGAATTCGTCCATTGACATGGGCCTGCCGGTATTTCCCCGGTAGCCGATCCTTTTCCCGTGGTATTCGCCGAACTCACCTGTTTTCTTGATGGATAGGACCCTGAGGAGCTCTGCGTTATTTCCATACTTCGGATGCCAATCGAGAGGAAGGTGGCAGGCATAGAGGGAGATGTCGGCATCGAGAAGGGCCTTTATCCGTTTCCGTACAGCCCCTCTGATCGATCTGATTCCTCCCCAGATAAGCCCGTGGTGCACCAGGAGAAAATCGATGCCCTTTGCGGCGGCCTCCCTGAAAACATATTCGCACGCATCGACCGCGATGCCGATTCCGGCGACCCGCTCTTTTCCTTCTACCTGAAGACCGTTTATGCTCTCATCTTTGGGAAATTCTGAAAGGGCAAGCTCTGAATCAAGAAAAGAAACAAGACTCCTCAGCGCAAGGGCCTTCACCTGCCGACCGCGAGACCCGCCTGGGCAGGCGAACATACGCCTTCGAGGTTAAATTGAAACGTGTCCCACTGCCTGCACTTGGGGCACCGGCCCGACCATTCGTCCGAACTGGACCCGCACTTTCCACAGCAGTACGGAAGCCTCAAAGGCTTTCTTACATCGATCACCTTTTTGTATTCGCTTGCAGCCTTTTCAGGAAGGTTTCTCCTCAGATAGATATTGCCAAGCAACTGATGAAGCTCGGGATAGGCTACCCCTAATGTATCCATTCCTGACAGGGTCTCAAATGCGTCGTCGATCATCTCGAGCCTGTAATACAGCTTGCCAAGGAAGAATCTTGTAACCGGGTCGTTCGGGTTCCTTGTTATGCCCTCTTTGTATATAGTGATAAGCCTCGCCGGCTCTCCAAGGGTTATCAGCAAATCCTCAAGCCTTGCCAGCACGATCTTCGAAGAGTTGTTCTCGTATGACTTTTCGAGGAGGTTGGCCGCTTCCTCGCTTTCTCCTTCCCTGAGCATCACTTCCGCAAGCCCGAGCGTAGCAGGGACAAAGTCCTTGTCGATCCGGAACACGGTCTTAAACGCCTTCTTTGCCTTTTCCAGCTGGTTGTTTTCAAGGCTATGCCTGCCGTATTCATATTCGTATCCTATAAGGTTTTGGTGCTCGCGTTTTTTGTCTTTTTCATTATGTTCGTTCTTCAGGATCGACTTCTGCAGGTAGACAAGGTCGTCCCATCTCCCCTGCTTCTCGAGTATATCCCGCTTCATGTACATAGCTGTAAGATTGTCCTCATCGATCTCCAGGATATCTTCGATATACTTAAGCGCATCCGCCCACCTTCCGGTCTTTTCGAGCGCTTTTTCCATAGCAAAAAGGGTCTCAAGATTCCTGGGATCGACCATCCTGGCCTTCTGATAGTAAGTGTTTGCTTTCTGGAAATCCTCCTCTGCTGCATAGGTGTCCCCCAGCCTAAGGAGTGCGTCCACATGGTCCGGCTCCTCGGCGAGGATGCCCTCCAGCGCCTCTCTTGCCGCATCCTCGTTATGCGCGAGGATGGCGTTTACCGCCTTGGAATAGAGCCCCTGTACCTTTGCGTCCTGCTTCTGCTTTTTTTGATACTGCCAGTTACCGATAAATTTTCTGGTGTCCCTGATCGCGAAGAAGATAAAAGTGATGAATACCCCGATAGCGATCGAAAGAAGAACGAGAATAAACTTTGAGACTTCGTAACTTTCCCCCGCAGGGATCTTGATTGTAACAAGTTCCTGATTGAAATACCCAAAGGCACTAATGCCTAGAAGGAAGAGAAGAAAGATGATTACCGTGGTCTTGCCCATCAGTGGTGGTATCCCCTTTTGTGCACTATCGTGAATGCCCTGTAAATCTGCTCGACAAGGACCAGTCTCGCCATCTCATGGGTAAGGGTCATCTTCGAGAGCGCCACCTTGCATTCGGCCGCATCGCGGACGCTTTCAGAGACGCCGTAAGAACCGCCGACCACAAACGTGGGCGTTGAAGCGCGCCGGGAGAGAAACTCCGCAAATTCGGGAGAAGTGTAGCCTTTTCCCCTTTCATCGAGAAGGATGAAGGGGGTAGGGAGCTTTAATATCCTCTCGCCCTCTTTTTCGACCATCCGGTGAATATCCTTTCCCTTTTCTTCTTTGATCTCGACAACGCCGACATCCCCGAAGGGCCTAAGCAGCCTTAAATACTTCTTAATCCCTTCATCGATGAACCGCTCCTTTGTCTTTCCCACCCACACCAGCTTTATCTTCATTTATCTCCACTGTCTTGGCATCCATCCAGAGCTTATCGAGCTCGTAATAGGCCCTTGTTTCCCTCTCAAAAACGTGAACGATAACGTCGCCGTAATCAAGGAGGACCCAGTGGCCGTAATCGAGCCCCTCTATACCTAAAAGCCTCACCCCCTTGCCCGAAAATTCATGTTCGATAAAATCGGCAATGGCTTTTACCTGAGTGGTGCTTTCCCCGGAACAGATCACGAAATAATCGGCGATGATGGTGAGACCGGCAAGATCAAGGACAACCAGATCAGAGGCCTTCTTTTTCAAGGCCGCTTCTGCTGCCTTGGTGGCTAATTCTCTACTTTTTAAAGGTCTTCCCTTCCTTTCGCTTCGATTCCCGTTTTCATCTAACAGGTGAATACAACTTATTAGAAATTATAAATGATTCGACACTCTCTGGCAATAGATATTTTACGCTCTGCCCAGCCTGCATCCGCCTTCTTATGTCTGAGGAAGAAATATCGATGGGGGTAATCTTCACCAGGGCCGCCTCTTTGAGTGACTTCAATCTAATAATCTTAAATTCTCCGTCGTTGTCGTCAAGCACCTTTAGATCACCCCGCTCGACATCCAGATAGGGCGATGAAAGAAGGTCCTCAAATTTGCGGCCGGGTCTTGAGATCACGGCGAAGTTGACCATCGAAACGAGCTTCTCGGGCATCCGCCATCCGGGTATGTCCAAAAAAGCGTCCATGCCGAGCATAAAGTATAGTTCTGAGCCGGAGTAACGATTTACAAGAACCTCAAGGGTTTCCACAGTATAAGACTTCGCAGGTTTCACGCTCTCTATATCGAGCACTTCGAAGGACCTGTTCCCGGCAGTCGCAAGCCTCACCATCTCGTTTCTCTTCAATGCATCTACAAGGTCGCCGGTCTTTAGCGGAGGGTTCCCTGAAGGGACAAACAGAACTCTCTCGAAGCCGAGCATCTCCCTCACCTCTTCCGCTGCCCTCAGATGTCCGTAATGGATAGGATTAAACGTACCGCCGAAAACGCCGATCTTCATAAGATAACAACTACCATAATAACTGTTTAGGTCCCCTCAATTTTTCTCTTGAACGGAACTACTTTCCCCATAATTAAGGCTTGTGGACCTTTAGTCCTTCGATTCTCCTGAAATCTTTCTCATCGTAGGTGAAAACCTGGCTAATCCCCTTCTCTAATCCCCAGTAGCCCATAACAGCATCTGCAAATTTTATATTCTTTTCTTCATAAACTGCTATTGCCCGCTTAAAAACATTCTCCATATCACAGATAATCTCAGGAGTGTTTAGAAGGGCTTCTACAAAATCCCTTACTTCCTTTTTGGGAAGTTTGTAATATTTTTCCAAGATCCAGACGGTTTCAAGGACAGCGACAGGGAGAATATAAAGTGTCAGCTCCCTGTTTTTTGCCCTTTCAAGCAGGCGTATACAAGCTTCTCTCTGCTTGACGTCATCTTTTACTGCGAGCCTGACGATTATGTTTGTATCAATAACTGCTTTTTGCACGTTCTTTCATCGCTTCTTCTGTGGCTTTTTCTATCATTTCCTCGATAGAAATATCGAGAGCTGGTAATGTTCCTATAAAGTCATAAATTGTCTTGCCTTTCTTTATAATTATCCTGTCTTTTTCTTCTTCAATAATTAAGGCATCTCCCACATTTATATGGAGATGTTGCCGAATCTTTTTCGGTAGTGTAATTTGACCCTTGGGTAATACTTTGACTGCCTGCATAGCCTCCTCCTACAATAAATTAATTCCTACAATACATTATAGTCGGAATTGCTGGCGATTTCAAGCCGCTGGCTTCTTACTCCCTGATCTGGCCGTTCCCAAGCACGATAAACTTCGTACAGGTAAGTTCCTCAAGCCCCATAGGTCCCCTTGCATGGATCTTGTCAGTCGAAATACCTATCTCGGCGCCGAGGCCGAACTGATATCCATCGTTGAGGCGTGTCGATGCGTTCACTAACACTGCGGACGAATCCACTTCGCGCAGGAACCGCATGCCCTTCGCATAATCCTTGGTGACGATTGAGTCGGAATGGGCAGAACCGTACTTGGCGATATGCTCCATCGCCTCATCAATATCCTTCACGACCCTCACATTAAGGACAAGATCGAGATACTCATTGTAATACTCTTCCTCTTTCACGCTATCGATGTCCGGCAGGATCTTTGTTGTCTCGGGACATCCTTTCAGGACGACCCCCGCCTTCCTGAACCTCGCCGCCATGTCAGGAAGAAAGTTCTTAGCAACTTTCTTGTCGACCAGCATCGTCTCCATCGCATTGCAGGTGCCGGGCCTCTGGACCTTAGCATTGAAACATATATCCTGGGCCATCTGAAGGTCTGCATCCCTGTCGACAAAGACATGGCAGACGCCTTTGTAGTGCTTGAGAACAGGGATACGCGAATTCTCCGTCACCGCCCTTATGAGCCCCTCTCCGCCGCGAGGGATAATGAGGTCCACTATCCCCTCCAACTTAAGCATCTCCATAACTGCTTCCCTGTCGGGGATGTCAATGAATGTCACAGCGCCCTCGTGCAGCCCTTCTTTTTTTGCTACATCGCGCAATATCTTTACGATCGCCCTGTTGGAGTGGATAGCCTCCGATCCGCCGCGCAGTATGACCGCATTACCCGCCTTAAGACAGAGGCTCGTCGCGTCGGCCGTAACGTTGGGCCTTGATTCATAGATTATGCCTATCAAGCCGATCGGGACCCGCATCTTGCCCACTGTCATTCCGTTGGGCCGCTGCCACATCTTGACCACCTCACCGACCGGATCGGGCAGGGCCGCGACTTCTACAAGCCCCTGGGCCATCTCGTTTATACGCTTGTCATTAAGGGTGAGCCTGTCGATCATGGCCTTAGATAGACCCTTTTTTTGGGCAAAGGCTATATCCTTGGCGTTCTCTTTTTTCAGTTCCTTAGCCCTTTTCTTGAGCGCTTCGGCCATCTTAATGAGAGCGAGGTTCTTCTGTTTTGATGACGCCTTCCCCAGAGAGCGGGCGCCTTCTTTCGCCTCTTTCGCCTTAGACAGAACAAATTCCTTTATATCCATGAGACTCGCCTCCTTATTTTTGCAAGATGCCAATTTAGGATACAAAAAATAGAATGAACGTTGCAAAGAAAAATATCAATTACCGCAATGTCAAGGAGACAATCGTTCAGAGACTGCCGAACGGGAGGCTCGCTGAAATGGATTCCGACACAGAAGACCTCTTATACTGAAAATAAGAGGTCATGACCTTCTTGACGTAGTTTCTCGTTTCGGCATATGGAATGTCCTCGATGAACTCATCGGCGGCCTTGTGGTTGTTCTGTTGTTCCCACTTCTTCACGATGACCTCTCCTGCGTTATACGCGGCAAGGACATAGGGCAGAGACTTGAATTCCTTGAAGAGAGACTTCAAGTAATAGACCCCCAGATGGATATTGTTTCTCGTGTCGTTTATCTGAGAGTCCTTGCTGATACCCAGCCTGACGCTTTTGTCGAGTCTGTAAGCGGTGTGGGGCATCAACTGCATCAGCCCCCGCGCACCGGCCACAGACCTGGCATCGGGATCAAAGCGGCTTTCTTCTCTCATCACCGACAGCGCGATCATCGGGTCGATATCATTTTTTTTCGACGCTTTTTCAACGTCGTCCCAGAAGGCCATGGGGTACCAGAACCTGTGCAGTTTATCGGAGTAGGGCATCTTTGCAGCGAGGGTTATGGAGCGTTTAAAGTCCCCGATCTTCTGGAACCTTGATGCCGCAGCAACCAGGGCAAGGGGCGTTTCGATCTTTCTCGCTATCCATTGCAGTTCGGCATCCGCCTCCCCGGTCATGTTCAAAGAAAGAAGCACGTCTGCACGCTCGAACTGACGTTGCTCACCTGCCCGGCTGTCATCCGGAATGTTCCCTGACAAATAGTCCCCTATCTTTATTTTACCCCGGGCAGCGGAAAGGACCACGTAGAAGTTGTTCTCATGCTTAGCAAGTGCGCCATAAAGTGCCTTTGCGTCTTCGCCCGACGCCTCGGTGCTTCTGGCCTGCCAGTAAAGATATTTCGGGTCTTCGTACTTCGCGTACAGTTTCGAAAAAAAGCCGGCCGCTTTTTTGTAGTCCGCAGCGACGTAATGGGTCCAGCCGATTCCCCACGTCGCTTCTTCGGCATCTGAAGGGTACCTGGACAGAACGTCATCATAGATATTCAGAGCCCCTTCGAAATCACCTTCCCTTCGCTTATCCCCCGCAAAGGCGATCAGCAGGCCGCCTGCCCTCTTGTCATTTTTTCCCATAAGCTCTTTGAGGGCCGACACAAAACCCTGTTTGCCTCCCGACCTATAAAGGGAACGGGCCTTAAAAAAAACGTCGTTTATCTTGTTATATATCTCAGCCGCCTCCGTGTACTCTTTCTGTCTGAAGAGCGAAAGCCCTATATTCCTGAGGACCTCTTCCCTGGTCATTCCGTCACAGGCCGGAAGTGCCCTTCTCAACTCACGCTCTGCCTCCTTGAACTCGTTCCTCTTCATCAGATTTGCCGCCCTTTCCAGCGTGTCCTGGACACTCAGGTCTGAGGGCGACAGTTCGGCGTATGCGGTCTGTGAAAACAGACCCGCCCTCAGGTATATCTTCTTGAATACTTCTTTGGCCCGCCCGATGTCCCCGGACTGCTTCAGGAAGAGACCATAGGCGAGATTCATTTCTTCATCCTCCGGATAATCTTTCGTGTAAGAATCAAATACCCGGAGGAGTTTCTCTCCGGGATTTTCTCCGGCCTCCCGCACCTCGGCAGACCTTGCCTTCCTTACAAGAGGAGACTGAGGATATTTTTGAATAAGCGTGCGGACGGCATCCAGCGATTTCTTATGGTCGCCAAGCTGGTGATACGCGGTCGACAGATAGAGAAGTGAGTAGTCCTCCAGGAGTGGAAACTCCCTTGCGGCAAGGGTGAGCTTTTTCACGGCCTCTTCATACCGGCCGGCATCCAGATCACATTTGCCGTTCTTGAAATATTCCCTCCCATCCGCGCCTGACGCCGAATCCGGAGGAAAAAATAAACACGAGAGCGCCACGCAGAGGGCGCAACTAATGATCCACCCGAAACTTCGGAGTGCGACTTTTGAGCAAAGTCCTGCCGGGGAGTGGACAGATGCATATTCCGGAAAAAGATTGTCTGTTTCAGCGCCGATAGCCATTCTTCTCTGATTTCCTTACCTATTATCATAGATGAAACGGTTTTTTTCGGCAATTAGTACGCAAGGACGGCAGCAATTCCGTAATAACATCCGGAAAGGCAACAGACAGAAGGCTGATAAGGGTTTT
>OBEQ012007371.1_pt1 | contig 10557 bp, 7 predicted proteins | sample 1670901 | NCBI WGS metagenome assembly OBEQ01 (sample SAMEA104232315, study PRJEB22302) | groundwater metagenome | biome: forest; feature: aquifer; material: groundwater | place: USA | collected 2011-08-07 | depth 5.4 m | reverse complement strand
GGCGGCACTGGCGCCGATTCGCTCGCCCCGCTGGCGACCAGCGCGGTCTGGGCCAGGCCCAGCTCCTCGGTCTGGCGCACGCCGATCTCGCCCTTGGCGATGATCTCCTCCTTGAAGCGGCGGCGCTCGGCGAAGGACTCGCGCAGGAGTCCCACCAGCTCCTGCCGCGACGCCGGCGCGCCCAGGCCGGTGGCGACCTCGCGCAGCGCCGCGAGCATGGTGGCGGCGTCCGCAAAGCGCTGCTCGCGGTCCAGCTCGGTGGCCTTGCGGATGACCGCCAGCAGCGCCTCGGGGTAGTCGGGGCGCAGCTCGCCCGGCGCGGGCACCTGCGCGGGCGTGCCGTCGGAACCCTCGAAGGGGTGGCGGCCCACGGTGGCCTCGTAGAGCACCACGCCCAGCGCGTACAGGTCGGCGCGCGGGTCGACCGGGCGCCCCTGGCGCTGCTCGGGCGGCATGTAGTGGAAGCGACCCTTGACCACGCCGGTATCGGTGCGGGTCTCGCGCACGGTCGCGCGCGCGATGCCGAAGTCGACCAGCTTGGGCACGCCGTCGTAGCTGAGCAGGATGTTCTGCGGCGAGAGGTCGCGGTGCACCAGCGCCAGCGGCCGCCCGCCGGTCGAACGCAGATCGTTGGCGTAGGCCAGGGCGTCGAGCACCTGGCAGGCGACGTCGACCGCCAGCCGGTCAGGCACCCGGCCGAGGAAACGCAAGATCGATGCCAGCGACTCGCCGTGCACGTACTCCATGACCAGGAAGGGCAGGGCGCCCTCCTGGCCGAGGTCGTAGAGCTGCACGATGTTGGGGTGCATGAGCCCGGAGGCCACGCGCGCCTCGTCGAGGAGCATGCGCACGAAGCGGTCGCCACCCTCGAGGTCGGGCAGGATGGTCTTGATGGCGACCAGCTTCTTGAAGCCGTCAGGACCGCGCGAAGAGGCCAGGTGGACCGCGCCCATGCCACCCCGGCCGATCTCGCATTCCAGCCAGTAGCGGCCGACGCGGGTGAGACCTGGTAATGGCGGCCTCCACATCCCCTCCACCGGCATGCCGCGCAGTCTACACAAACGTCTGCCGCATGGGCCGTGATGTGTGAGTATCCCCCGCGGTGGCGTTCCTCGTGGTTTTGCAGGGTCCCTGGAAGGGTGTCGAGCTCGCGCTCGCACCGGGTGAGCATGTGCTGGGGCGCGACCCCGAGTGCGGGCTGGCCATCCCCGATACCGCGCTGTCGCGCCGGCACGTGCGCTTCTTCGCGCGCGGCGACGACTGGCTGGTCGAGGACATGGGCAGCCGCAACGGCACGACCCTCAACGACGCACGAGTGACCTGCGAAGTCCTGAAGCCGGGCGATGTCGTGGTCGCAGGGCGCAACTCGCTGCGCTTCGAGGTGGGCGAGTCACCCGCGCTGGCGGGCGAGCCCGGCTCCAGCACCACCGTGGTCGCCGTGGCCATGCCCGACGAGCCGTCGACTCCGCCCACGAGCGGGAGCGGCGGGAGCGGCGCGCGGCTGGAGTCCCTGCTCGCCCTGGGCGACGACCTGGCCGGCAGCTCGGGGCTGGAGGCGCTGGGCGAGCGGGTGGCGCGCTGGCTGCTCGGCGCGGCCGGGGGCAGCGAGGCGGTGCTGTTCCGCCGGCGCGGCTCGCGCCTGCTGGCGGTGGCCGGCTTCACTCCCGGTGGCCGGGGCACGGCGCGCCCGGTGGCGCTGCCGCCCGCGACGGTCAAGGACGTCCTCGACCTGGGCCGCACCGTGCTGGTGGAGAGATCGGGCGCCGGCGCCACGCGCGACGCCATCGTGCCCATCGGCGTGCCCGCCGAGCTGGTCGTGGCCGTGGCGGTGAGCGTGGCCCCGTCGCTGAGCGAGCTGCGCTTCCTGGCCATGGGCGGGCGGCTCGCGGCCGGCTTCCTGGCCGGCCAGCTGCGCGTCGAGTCGCTGGCCGGACGCGCCGCCGGCGGCAGCGACGAGGACGCCGAGGAGCCCATGGTCGAGGGCACGGCCATGCGCCCGGTCATCGACTTCATCGACCGGGTCGCGCCCTCCGACGCGACCGTGCTCCTGCACGGCGAGAGCGGCACGGGCAAGGACGTGGTCGCGCGCGCCATCCACCGGCAGAGCGCGCGCGCCAAGGGTCCGTTCGTGGCCATCAACTGCGCCGCGCTGCCCGATTCGCTGATCGAGGCCGAGCTGTTCGGGCACGAGAAGGGCGCCTTCACCGGCGCGCTGGCCCGGCGCATCGGCCACTTCGAGGCCGCCCACGGCGGCACCTTGTTCCTCGACGAGGTGGCCGAGCTGTCAGCGGGCGCGCAGGCACGCCTCCTGCGCGTGCTCGAGGACCGCCAGGTGCAGCGCCTGGGCGCGACCACGCTCGTGCCCGTCGACGTGCGCGTCATCGCGGCCACGCACCAGGATCTCAAGCAGGCGGTGGCCGAGCGCCGCTTCCGCCAGGACCTGTACTTCCGCCTCGCCGTGCTGGTCACCGTGCTGCCGCCCCTGCGCGAGCGGCCCGACGACGCCGAGCCGCTGGCGCGTCGCTTCCTGGATCGCCTGCGTGGGCGCGCCGGCCGGCCGGTCGAGGGCTTCAGCCCGCGCGCGCTCGAGGTGCTGCGCCGCTACAGCTGGCCGGGCAACGTGCGCGAGCTGCGCAACGCCATCGAGCGCGCCGTCATCCTCGGGCGCACGCCGCTCATCGAGCCCGACGACCTGCCCGCCGACGTGGTCGCGGGTGCCGCGGCCCGCGTCGAGGCGCCCGCGAGCACGCCGCCGCCCGCGGACACGCTGGCCGTGATCGAGACCGTGAGCTTGCCCGCGCCGCTGGCCGAGCTGGAGCGCCGTGCGGTCCTGGCCGCCATGCGCGCCACCGGCGGCAACAAGACGCAGGCCGCACGTCTGCTCGGGGTCGACCGTGTGACCCTGTACAGCCGGCTCAGGGCCTACGGCGCCAGCTCCGACGACGAGTAGCCCGCGCCGCCGCCACGGGAGCGTGGAGAACCTCAACGGTGCGTCCCGGCGGTCGCTGAGAATCTCCACACCCGGTTCGCGTGCAAGTCCGCGAAAGCAGCCGGCAGGCCCGTGGTCCGCCGGTTGCACAGCAGCCTGGGCATGGCAAATCGCTCGGTGACCACGATGGTGACTCTGGCCGCGCTGGGTCTGGTGGCGGTGTCCGCTGCTGGGCGGCTCATCTTCAAACCCAGGGGCGCGGTGGCCGGCGCGAGCGCCCGCGCCGCGACGGGAGACGACGGGCTGTCGACCAAGCTGGCCTTCTACATCGACTGCGTGAACGAGATCGATCCGGTGGTCATCGAGAGCCGCGACATCTACCTCAGCAACCTGACCGAGGACCGTCAGCTCGATACCAAGAAGCCGCCGCGCCTGCGTGTCATCGGCTACAAGCTGGAGCCCTGCTTCAAGGGCCTGGTCGAGGCCGCCAAGGTGGCGCCCAAGCTGGCCGACGTCGAGGCCGCCGCGGTCACCTACAAGGCCGCGCTCGACAAGCTCGAGCCGCTGCTCGCGCAGGCCGATCGCTACTACCAGCAGAACGACTTCAAGGACGACGCCTTCGCCAAGGGCCAGGTGCTCCACCCGCAGATCCTGGCCGCCTACCAGGCCTTCTTCGCCGCGCGCGACCCGCTGCACGACTCGATCGACAAGTACAACAAGGAGATCCTCGCGCGCAGCCTGGCGCGCATCGAGAAGCAGGAGGGCAAGTCGCTGCGCTACTACTCGCGCCGGGTCATGAACGACGGCAGCGCGCTGCTCGACCTGGCCATGGACTCGGCCACCGACCCGACCAAGCTGCGCGACGCGATCGAGGCCTACAAGACCGTCTACACCGAGATGCTCGAGCGGGCCAACAAGAACCCCGCGGAGGTCGCCCTCATCCGCAACTGGAGCTCGTTCATCTCCGACGGTGACACGCTCATGCTCCAGCTCAAGGAGGTGCAGCGGTCGATCAACACGCAGCTCGGCGACAAGAGCAAGCCGGTGGAGATCAAGGCCGAGTCGCGCGAGGCGGTGCTCAAGGGCTACAACGCCATGGTCGAGGAGTCGAACGACCTGGAGTTCAAGTCGGCGGAGTAGCCGAGGCAATCCGGACCGCGAGGTAAGGAATGCAAAGTCCCCAGCGCGTGTGCAAATAGTGGCCTCGAGGACTGGGTCAGCTGTCCCCGCATGGCGACGCGATCGCGGTAGGTGTTCGAGATTGCGGGTGAGATCGCGCGCTCTTCGGTGGCACGGCGGGTGCTCTTTGCCGCCCGCATGCGCTACTCCCATCGCTTGATCCTCTCGCTGTCCATCGCGCTGGTCGCCTGTGACTCAAGCAAGGGCGGCGATCCCGGCACCGACGACGGCGGCGGCGGCGGCGACGCCGGTGGTTGTCAGGGCCTGGCGTGCTTCCAGGTCGTGTGCCCGGGCGGCCGGCCCGGCGCGACCACGCTCAGCGGCACTGTCTACGCACCCAATGGCACCTTGCCGCTCTACAACGCCACCGTCTACGTGCCCAATGGCACGGTGGCTCCGTTTCCTGCCGGTGTCAGCTGCGACCGCTGCAATGCACCGCTGTCGGGCGACCCGCTGGTCGTGACCACCACCGACAGCGCCGGCCACTTCGTGCTCGAGAACGTGCCCGCCACGCACGACGTCCCGCTGGTGATCCAGGTGGGCCGCTGGCGCCGGCAGCTCATCATTCCCGCCGTCACCGCGTGCGTGGACGCGCCGCTGGGCGCCGAGGAGACGCGCCTGCCGCGCAACCAGGGCGAGGGCGACATCCCGCTCATGGCCCTCACCACCGGCGGCGCCGACGCGCTCGAGTGCCTGCTGCGCAAGGTCGGCATCGACGACGCCGAGTTCACCAGCGGCGAGGGCGCCGGACGCGTGCACCTGTACGCGGGCGCGGGCGGCACGGATCGCTTCGCGGGCGGCGCCAGCCTGGGCGGCGCGAAGGCCTTCTGGTCGAGCCTCGACCACCTGAGCCGCTACGACGTGGTCTTCCTGTCCTGCGAGGGCGACCAGAACCCGGACAGCAAGCCGCCCGAGGCGCTGCAGGCCATGCACGACTACACCAGCAAGGGCGGCCGCGTGTTCGCCTCGCACTGGCACAACTACTGGCTGCAGGCGGGGCCCGCGCCCTGGCCGACCACGGTCACCTTCGACTTCAAGGACGACCTCAACGACATCGACGCCGACGTGGATACCACCGGCGCGACCGGGCACGCGCTGGCCGAGTGGCTGCTCAACGTGGGTGGCTCGACCGCGCTGGGCAAGATCGCCATCACCGCGGCGCAGCACACGGTGACCGGGGTCAACCCGGCGCTGGCCGAGCGCCTCATCTACAAGGACGTCACCGCCAACGGCGCGCCGTCGGTGCAGTACATGACCTTCACGACCCCGCTCACGGTCGACCAGAGCATGCGCTGTGGCAAGTTCGTCTTCTCCGACATCCATGTGTCGTCGGGCGACAAGTCGGCGCCCAACCGGCCCTTCCCGACCGGCTGCACGTCGACGGGACTGACGCCGCAGGAGAAGACGCTCGCGTTCATGATCTTCGACATCGCCTCGTGCGTCGGCCCGCCCATCGGCAAGGCGGCGCCGGGGGCGGCGTGCGGGGCGGGCGCGGCACGGTAGTTCCGGGCCGGAACCTGATCATCGCGGAACGGCAGCAGTCACTCTGGTAGCTCCGCCCCGGAACTCGGAACCGTGTGCTCCTCCGTCCTCCCGCGTGCAGCCGCGTCGTCGCGCGTGCCCGGATGTGCCCACGCTCGTCCGACGCTACGATGTGATTCCGGTGGCTTGCACGCCGGGTGGTGACCTGCGGCACACGGTTCCTCGCTTGCAGTCGTCGGCGAGCGAGGAGGCCACATGAAGATCATCACTGCAGTGCTGTCTCTGTCGCTCTTGGGCTCGGTCGCCGGCTGCGGCGACGTCGAGGAAGCGACTCCCGGCGTCGAGGACACGTCAGGCTTCGAACAGTTTCGCCGCGCGTCGGCGCACGTCGTCGATGGCAAGGAGGTCTACACGGTCGAGTGGGACCTCGTGCTCACGCTCGACGAGCTGCGCGACTACTACCAGCGCTACGTGGTCGGCGGCGGCGTCGCCGCCACCACCAGCACGGTCGATCGTATCAATGGCCAGGACAACGTCTGGCCGACCAGCAACGGGCAGCTGCATCTCAAGTTCTGCGTGGGTGAGAACTTCGTCACCGAGACCTTCCGCAACCAGGTCATCGGCGACGTGCTGGCGGCCGCGGCTGCGTGGCAAGCGCAGACTCCCAATGTGCATTTCGACTTCATCGATCACCGGAATGACAATCCCGATAACGGCTCCTGCGACGAGTGGAATCCCAAGTTCGACTTCGTGGTCAAGCGCTACGAGGGCGGGCCGAGCGGCTTCATCGCCCAGGCACCCTTCCATCACAACCACCTCGAGGTCCCGCTGACCATCAACTACGCCAACATCCACGCTCCGTCGACGTCGGTGGGCGTGTTCAAGCATGAGCTGGGCCACGTGCTCGGTCTCAAGCACGAGCACATGCGCATCAATGCCTCGGGCTCGACCTGCCACGACACGCGTCCCGAGCTGGCCGCGCTCACCGCCTACGACAAGTTCTCGGTCATGCACTATCCCCAGTGCGGCGGCGACACGACCTCCGACTTCCACATCACCGCGCTCGACCAGGAAGGTGTGCAGTCGCTCTACGGGCCCCGGCCGGCGCGTCCGTTGCTGGACAGCGAGTTCCTCGGCTGCAACTCGCCTCATTCGCCGCGCTGGGACATCAGCTGGGGCGTGAGCCGCGGCGTGGCGCCGACGTCCTTCGAGGTCGAGTACGCCCCGACGGCGAACGGCACCTACCACACGCTGCCCCACGGCGCGGCCCTGCACGCGCCCTACTTCGGCTCGGAGGGCATCCGCACCTACTTCCGTGCCCGCGCCTGCAATACCGCCGGCTGCTCCAGCTACGCCACCACCAGCGTGAAGGAAGACTGCCACCCGCTGCCGTAGCCACATTCCTACGCGCCCCGGCACACCTCCAGCCAGCGTTCGAGGCCCGCGCTGCGGAACTTTTGCCGGTGCAGCACGAAGAAGAACCTGCGCCGGAAGTCGCGCTGGGGCACGCGGCAGGCCTTGAGCGTCCCGCGCTCCAGCTCGTCGGCGAGGGCGATGCGCGAGATGCAGCCCACGCCCAGGCCGGCGGCGACCGCGGCCTTGAGCGCCTGGGTGTGCTGCAGCGCCAGCGCGATGCGCAGGTCGGGCACCAGGCCGTACATGGCGCGGTCGAAGGTCTGGCGCGTGCCCGAGCCGGGCTCGCGCACGATCCACTCGGCGCTCTTCAGATCCGCGTCGCTCAGCTTGCGCTTGCGCGCGAACGGGTGCGTGGGCGCGCAGAACACCACCAGCTCGTCGTCGCGCCAGGCGGTCACCTCCAGATCGGGGTGCGACAGCTCGCCCTCGATCAGACCCACGTCGATCTCGAAGTTGGTCACCTGGCGCGCGATCTCCTCGGTGTTGGCGACCGCGAGGGTGACCTGTGCGCCCGGGTACAGCCGCACGAAGCGGGCGATGAGCGGCACGGCCAGGTGGTCGCCGATGGTCAAGGTGGCGCCGATGCGCAGCCGGCCCAGCTCGTCCGGGTTCTCCAGCCCGCGCTCCAGCTCGCGCGCGTGGTCGAGCACCGCCTGCGCACGTGCGCGCAGCGCCCGGCCGCGCTCGCTCAGCTGCAGCCGCTTGCCCACGCGGTCGAAGAGCTTGACGTCGAACTGGCGCTCGAGCTCGGCCAGCGAGCCGCTGACCGCCGACTGCGACATGAACAGGGTCTCCGCGGCCCGGCTGACGCTCTCGTCACGGGCCACGGCCAGGAAGACCTCGAGCTGACGCAGGCTGTAGCGCATATCGGTTGCGCCGAACGATATCATCAGATCATCCCATTAGGGCGATGAGTGGGCGCGCGCTAGCTTCGTCAGTGGAGACAAGCCGTGAGCACCCTGAACCAAGAACGCGTCCTGACCGTGCACCACTGGAACGAGACCCTGATGAGCTTCACCACCACGCGCAGCCAGGGCCTGCGCTTCCGCAACGGCCACTTCGTCATGGTCGGGCTGGAAGTGAACCAGCGGCCGCTGCTGCGCGCCTTCAGCGTGGTCAGCGCCAACTACGAGGAATGCCTCGAGTTCTACAGCATCAAGATCCCCGATGGTGCGCTGACCTCGCGCCTTGCGCACGTGCAGCCGGGCGACCAGGTGCTGGTCAGCTCCAAGCCCACCGGCACGCTCCTGCTCGACAACCTGCGCCCGGGGCGGCGCCTTTACCTCCTGGGCACGGGCACGGGCCTGGCGCCGTTCATGAGCATCATCCGTGACCCCGAGACCTACGAGCGCTTCGAGCACGTCGTGGTCGCGCACGGGGTCAGGCGGGTGACCGACCTGGGCTACCGCCAGTACATCGAGGAGGACCTGCCCCACCACGAGCTCGTGGGCCAGCAGGTCAAGGCGCAGCTGCGCTACTACCCGACGGTGACGCGCGAGGCCTTCCGCAACCAGGGGCGCGTGACCGAGCTGCTCGACAGCGGCAAGATGCCCGCCGACCTGGGCCTGCCCGGGCTCGATGCGACGCAGGACCGGGTCATGATCTGCGGCAGCCCGACCATGCTGAAGGACACGGTCAGCCTGCTCGAGGCGCGCGGCTTCGACGAGGGCTCGAGCGGCGGGCCGGGCGCGTACGTGATCGAGCGCGCCTTCGTCGAGAAGTAGCGCGCCGTCCTGGTGGCGTCGGCGGGCTTGCGCGCCATCACGCCGACGCCGACGCCTGCGGGGCGCCTACTGCTCCAGGCAGATGAGGTGCCCCTGCTGATCGCAGCTGGTCGAGAAGGCCGACGTCCACCCGCCGTCCTGGTGTCCCACCTGGCCCACCTGAGCGTCCTCCACCATGACCCCCGCGGTCCATTCTGCGCACGGCGCGTGCCCGGGAATGGCTTCCTGGTACCTTCCGCCCGGGCCAGTCGCGGTCCAGATCCGGTCGCTGGGCAGGAACGAGCCGTGCTCGTCCAGCCACAGCGCCGTGAGCGGCGAGGTCATGAGGTTCGCGCGATCGGCGAAGATCATGTTGCCGCCCAGATCGTACCAGGGCCCGACGTCGTGCACGCGGTCGATGGCGTCAACCGTCGACGAGGACAGCCATGCCACCCAGTTGCCGTTCAGCTGCGCGTCCTGCGCCGCAGCCACGCAGGCGTAATCGGCGCCGGCGAGACCGCCGAACTGCCCGGCGAACTTCGCGCTGCTGATGAAGATCCTCTTGGCACCGGGTGGTGCGTCGGGCCCCGTGGCCCCGTCCACAGGGCTGGCTGCGTCGGGGGCTCCGCCCGCTGCACCGTCGCCACCACACGCCGCCAGCCAGATCGCCGCAATCACAAGCACGCGCACGCCCATGTGTTCCTCCGGGTCGCAAGATGCGGCCAGGCGTGGCGACCGGTCTATCAGGATGATCGTGACGGCGGCGTTCGGTTCTGCCGAACGATCAGTCGGGTCGCGCCGGCAGCGCTCGTGCCCCCACCGCCGTGAAGTCGCGCGCCAGCGGCACTTCGATGGCGGGCGCGAAGCCGCCCTCGGCCAGTTGCCTGGCGCTGACGCCGGGCGCGCTGGCCATGCGCGCGGCCAGGGTGCGCTCGAGCCACTCGTACATGGGCCGCTCGCTGCGACCGGGCGGGAAGGCGCGCGCGCCCAGGCGGTAGATGTCGAGCACGCCGTCGACCAGGCCGGAGTCGAGGGCGCGCGTGGCCGCGAGGTCGAAGCGACGCTGCGCGCGCGCGAACGCGCCGCGCATGGCGTCGAGCGCGCCCAGCACCGCCAGGTAGACCGGGCGCTGCACCGCGTTGCCCATGCAGGCGGAGCGGCAGGCACGCGCCAGCTGCAGCACGTCGGCGCGCGGGCCGCCCGGCTGGGCGCGCGGCGCGCTCAGCACGACCGCGCCCAGCAGGCGCGGCAAGATGGCGCCCTCGAAGTACTGGAAGCCGCGCTCGAGGCAGGCCTGGGCGGCCGCACGCGCGCGCTGCTCGAAGGCCTCCAGGCCGTCGGCGCGCCCGGGATCGTCGCGCAGGGCGCGCATCCAGGTCATGTGCGCCTCGCCCAGGCGACGATCGTACTCGCCGCCGATCTCGTCGGCGCGCGCGCTGTAGCGGGCCCAGGCGCGCTCGGCCTCGACGTGATCGCCCAGGATCTCGTGCAGGCGCGCGTCGGCCAGGTTGGTCTGTAGATAGCGCAGGGTCTCGAGGCGGCTCTCGCGCACGCCCTGGATGATCCAGCGCAGACACTCCTGGTACGACTGCAGGTGGCCGGCGTGCCAGTGCAGGCTGGCCACGAACGACAGCACCAGCCAGGCACGCTGCGGATCGCCGCTCTCCTGCGTGGCCGCGATGGCGGCGGCCACGGCGGCGCTGATGTCCGCCTGCGCCGACGCGCCCAGCTCGCCGCGCAGCTGGCGCGCGCCGATGAGCAGCATGTGGGCGAGCGCGCGCGCGGTCACGTCGGGGGGGCCCGCCCCCGCGGGCCCGCGGGGGGGCAAGGACCGCGCGGGGCCGCGGT
>OBEQ011209825.1_pt1 | contig 10559 bp, 7 predicted proteins | sample 1670901 | NCBI WGS metagenome assembly OBEQ01 (sample SAMEA104232315, study PRJEB22302) | groundwater metagenome | biome: forest; feature: aquifer; material: groundwater | place: USA | collected 2011-08-07 | depth 5.4 m | reverse complement strand
GGCTCCGATAGCGGGAATAATGATCATCTTGCTCATTCCCGATGCCGCCGTGGGTTGGATCCGCCGGGTCGCCGCCATTTCGACCGGGATCTCCCTCGCGCTAGCCGTGCATCTGTGCTTAGCCTACGACGTCACCTTGGGGGGCATGCAGGGGACCGAACGGATTCATTGGCTCACGAATCCCAATATCTCATTTCATTTGGGCGTGGACGGCTTAAACGTCGCCCTTATTCTCCTTCATGGACTCTGCGCCTTTACGGGAACCCTCGTCTCTTACGCCATTAAAGATCGCGTCAAAGAATATTACATTTTCTATCTGAGTCTCATTAGCGGCGTCTTCGGCGTTTTCCTTTCTCAAGATGTCTTTTTCTTCTATGTGTTTTACGAAATGGCGGTCATCCCCATGTATCCCCTCATCGTGTTTTGGGGTTCCACCGAACGCGAATATGCCTCGATGAAACTGACGCTCTACCTGACGGCCGGCGCCGTCCTCGCCCTTTTCGGCCTTCTGATTATTTACACGGTGACCGGCGGATCGACCTTTGATCTACGTGAGCTCAACGAGATCGTTCGCCAAACGCCTCTTTCCCTCCCTCTACAAAAGCTTACGGCGTTTCTCCTCATTCTCGGCTTTGGCATCATTGCCCCCATGTGGCCGTTCCATAGCTGGTCGCCCATTGGTCACGCCGCGGCGCCTTCGGCCGTCAGCATGCTCCACGCGGGTGTGCTTATGAAACTCGGATCCTATGCCATATTGCGAATCGCCTTTGTCATTGTACCGGAAGGCGTTAAATTTTGGATGCCTTGGGTGGCTATCCTCTGCACGATGAATATCGTCTATGGAGGATTGGTGGCCATGGCCCACCGCGATTTGAAATTCATCATCGGTTACTCCAGCTCCAGCCACATGGGATATGTTCTGTTGGGCCTCGCCACGCTCACGTCCATCGGAGTGAGCGGTGCCGTGCTCCTCATGTTTGCCCACGGCCTCATGACCGCTCTGGCTTTCGCCTTGATCGGCCACGTCTACGATCAAGCCCATACCCGCATGCGGGATGATTTCGGAGGACTCGCCAGTACCATGCCTTTCATCGGGACGGCGTTCGTCATGATGACCATGGCCTCAGCCGGCGTGCCGGGCTTCGCCAATTTCTGGTCCGAAATGCTGGTACTCTTCGGGGCCTGGGACCGATACCGGTTTCAAGCCATGGCCGCGGTCGTCGGCCTGCTCATCACCGCCATTTATCTCTTTCGCGTCACACGCCATATGTTCTTCGGTGAACCGAATCCCAAGTGGACCCACCTTAAAGATGCCACGCCTTTCCAGCGGGTGCCCATCCTCATTCTCCTTTCCGCCCTGTTGATCGTCGGTTGTTGGCCGAATACTCTGCTCCTCATGATCCAAAAGGGCGTCGATGAATGGCTAGCCCGGATGTTGGTAAGATGAATTTGACGCTTCCGACTTTTATGTGGGCGATTCGGCGTCCACTCACCCGCTCCGACGGCGGCCACGGCAACCCTGCGCCGATGGGGGACTCCCCCCTCCGTCTAATGGACGACGGCTTCCCCCATCGTGCTCGGGGCCGATGGCTTCGCTCGTCTCCGCTTAATGGTTCGCTTGACGCCGGATCACCCACGAGGATGTCGGAAGCGCTATGAACATTCTGACTACAGCGTGGCCGTTTATCGTGCCGGAAATCGGTCTGATCATTCTTATTCTAGCTACCTTGGTCGCCGAACTCACTCTCCCGAGTCATCTCAAGCCCTGGATGCTCACTTTCAACGGCGTCGGATTAGCCTGGCTGATCGGGTGGTCCTTGTTGGCCCCGCAAGGGTTCCATCAGCTTTTTTATGATTTTTATGTCGTGGACTCTTTTTCCAATGTCCTGAGAATTCTTTTTCTCATGGTCGGCCTCCTTATTATTCTCATGAGCCGCGAAGATTCTCCAGGCGGGGAGGCGGAACAAGGTCCATTCCTCCTTCTCCTCCTCCTGGGTACCTTGGGCATGATCTTCACCGCCTCGGCCGGGGATCTTCTCACGCTTTTTCTGGCTATTGAATTAGTCACATTTTCATTTTACGTCATGATTACTTATCTCAGGACCGATCCTCGAAGCGTGGAAGCGGGTTTGAAATACTTAATCGTCGGAGGGGTTTCCTCCGCGATTACGCTTTTCGGCATCGCCCTCGTCTACGCCGGCACCGGCGCCACCAGCCTTCACTTACTGGCCAAGGCCTTGGCCGTCACCCCTTCCACCGACCTGTGTTTCGCGGGCCTCACCCTGATTGTGGCCGGCCTCGGATTTAAGATCGGCATGGTCCCTTTTCACATGTGGGTACCGGATGTGTATCACGGGGCGCCGACTTCCGTGGGAGCCTTTCTTTCCGTCGGTTCCAAAGCGGCGGGATGCGCCGCCCTGCTTCGAATGATCCCCCTGGTGTTCACTCTCGACCGTTCACGCGGCTTGCTCATCCTCAGCGTAGGAGCCGCGCTCAGCCTTCTCTATGGAAATCTGGGCGCTATCCCACAGAAAAATTTCAAACGCCTGCTGGGATATTCCAGCATTGGCCATACCGGCTATTTGCTCATGGCGTTCGCCTCACCCACGTTGATGGGCGCCAGGGCCCTGGTGTTTTATTTATTCTCTTACCTTTTCGCCACCGGTCTTTCCTTTTTCATCATCGCCATTTGCCACAAACACGTTGGCGGCGATGAAATTGAAGATTTGAACGGCCTGGTTTTCCGTTCGCCCCTGCTTGCCGGCTCCTTGTTCATCGCGCTCATCTCTTTAGCTGGAGTGCCGCCTCTCGCGGGATTCTTTGCCAAATTCCTGGTGCTCGCTCTCTTAGTACGGGAAGGCCTCTGGTGGCTTGCGGGGCTCGGCCTCATCATGGTACCCGTGGCGCTGTACTATTATTTGCTCATCATCAAAACCGCGATGTCCCGCCCGGCGAAAGAACTCGCGCCCATCACCACCGATCGATTGACTCGCGCCTCGCTCGCCATGGCCGTGACCGCCCTCGTTCTGCTGGGCGTATTCCAACGCCCGCTCTATCAATTAGTGTCCGGCTACATCCTCAACTTTTAACTGAACTTTACCCCTGGCCTAACTTGATTTAGCCTCGGCCTTCGTAGCCGAAATCGCCCCGGCCTTCGTAGCGACTTCGGCGGAGTAGGCTACTACGGCGGAGTAGGCTCGGAAACCTTGCTTGTTTGACGGATCGGGGTATACTTTGGTATATGTTAATTTTTTCACATTTCATGGCGGCGGGGTTGGCGGTGGCCCACCTGACAGCCGCTCCCCTGATCGGTTGGGAGCAAGGTTGGCTCAACCAAGAATTGAACTCCCAAATTCAAGAACGCCCTTTCCTTTACGGATTTTTTGAAAACGGCTTGGGCGAACTTGGCGGAACTCAAGGAGTCACCACGTTCGCCAGGGCGGGTCTCCTGGTCACCCCGCTCCATCTTCAGATTTCACCGGCATGGGAAGTCGGCATTCAAAAAACACTTTTTGACGTAAAATTATGGCATGGCAGGGAAATCGTGGATCATTTCAATGTGAGATTCAGTATTCTTCAGGCTCTCAATTTTGCCGACCGATCTTATCTCATCGCTCCCAATATCTCCGTCAGCGCGTTGGGAGTCGAGGCTAAATTTACTCACCATCCCGGGCTTCCAGGCTTTCCCGCGACCAACGCCCTTTCCATCGGACTCGCTATTCCGGAAGTCTCTTCTCCCGTCTCTTTGGGGACCCGTCTCCTGGTCGCCTCAGCATCAATTCTCGTATCCAGCGCCTTCTTGAACAACGATCCCATAACCAAAGAAATTTTTTCCAACTCTGGAGTAATCGGATTAATCGCCGGAATCGGGAACATATTTTTTGATGCCATTTCCATTCAGCGCCCATTTGCCCCCTCTCCGCCCTCTCTCTCAGCGCCCCCACCGGTAAACTCCACTCCGCTCCCCATGGTGATGATGCAACCATCTCCCGCTCTATCCGTGGGAGATACCCAACAATTGGAACGCCTGGTGGTCATCATTAACCATGCCTTTGAAATTGATGCTCCTGCCAACCAGGATCACGCCCTCATTCTTGTCACCATTGCCCAGGCGTATAAGGCAGACCTATCGTCGGTGCTAAAAATCGTGGCATTTATCGACTCTGACATTCCTGAGGTCAGAACCGCCGCGACATCCGCTCTCGAAAAAGCCGCTCGAATTCTGATCGAGCAGGGAGGCGTGCCGTCAAATGAAATAGACCGGGATATCGTGAAACTTCCGGCCAAGGCAGGTCAGATCGAAGCGAGCTTTGAACGGGAAACTATCCAAAAACCCGACTCTCCGGCCCTGGTCAAGTTAGCCCTCCTCCCCGATGTCCAAGTGCAGCGTCGGCCGTCGGGAAGCGCCACTACGATCACTATGCACGAAGAGCGCGTCGGCACTTTTAAGGTGAATAGCGCGGACCTGAACACCGAAGGGAAATCCGCCCTCGATGCCGTGGCACCTATCCTCCACCAGGAAATGGAACGGGATACTTCACTTTGCGTGGAAATCCACGGTCACACTGACCACACGGGGTCCGATCTCTACAATCTTCTACTCTCGAATTTGAGAGCCAGTAACGCAGCCACCTACCTCAAAAAAGAGCACCGTATACCAAGCTCGATCCTCTCCGTGAAAGGCTTCGGAAAAAGCCGCCCCATCGCCCCCAATGATACACCCGAAGGCCGGGCTAAAAACCGCCGCGCGGAAATCGTGATGAAACGAGATCCCCCCTTAGAGTTTCCCTCCAACGCCACTGTCGATCGTTAAAAGTAAGTTAGGCGCTTAACGTCGAAAAACGACCTGAAAGGGCGGATACCGTTTCAGATCGAGGGGGGCGTCATCGGTGGTGATCACCTGCGCCTCGATACGATCCATATCGCGCAAGTCTTCCACTCGGCATGTACCGGTGACCTGAACACGGCAGGGACGCGTAAGCCCCCCCACGGTGAGCTGTAAATGATGGTTTCGTTCAGTCATGAGAAGGAGAGAATGTTCCTGCCAGTCGTTTCCCATTTCCTTGAGTTTCCAAGCGCCGTCGGCTATGACTTCCCCGCTCGAATTTTTCATCCTGACCATCATGCGTGCGTTTTTCGCCATTTTGACGAGACCGCGCACGGCTTCCTCGGGCAGCCAGACGGGAAATCCCTCAAAAGGTTTAGCGCTCCACTTTTGTAGTTCAATGAGTTGAGGCTTTTGGAACCGGTCAATTTTATCGAGTGAGGCGACGGCGATCATGCATGAGGAGAGGCCGACGGGTCGTTCTCCGGCTGGGGCGATTTCCGAGACGTACAAGAGGGGTTTCAACGCCCGTTGCCACTCCTCTGGCTGGCCATCCACCTGAATGGTGAATTGAACATGCACTTGGCCGGTGGGAAGGGGACGGTGCTCAAATCCTTCGACCGACACCCGCCAATGTTTTCTCATGAGAAGATCAAACGTCATGACGGCCAGTCGATCGGCGGTGGCACGTCGATCTTGCGCCAGCGCGGCATTAAGGGACTCCCGTGTGCCCTCGACATGAAGGGGGCCGATAGCCTTCAATCGCCGTTGGAAGGCCTCGCGTCTGACGCCGCCAAAGACGACCGTTTTGAAGGATCCGTCCGGTTCGGTCGTTTCTTCGAGCAAGTGATACCGCTCCACATATCCTTTCGAATACGCCATGATTTCGTCTTGGATGACCCGCGATCTTTCCACGGTCATTTCGCCTTGGAGAAACACTCCCATCACCTGTTCGATCAAACGCTTGAGCCCATCCTGGACGGCTTCTTGGCGGGTAGCGCCTCGTCCTTCGGCCATCCCCCACAGGGTTTCGGAAGGCACTTCCCTTTCGGGGCCCATCGTCGCGCATCCCGCCAGCAGGAGGCTCATAAGAGTCCACAAGCGATTCACAATATTGATTTTAACAAGGTTAGTGGAAAACGTTCATTTTCTTTCGAACAAGTTTCGGACGAGCTTAAAACGTCGCATAGTGTGCATTGCATACTATGCGACGCATACTATGGAAAGTTATCCAGGATGACTCGCGTTAGGGGATTTATTTTATAGTGAGTTTGGCGCGGGCGGGGCGACCATCACGAAGGACTTCCACCGTCAACGCCGTGCCAGGTGTATAAGCTTTCAACTCCGCAATCACCTCAGCTGAAGATTTCACGGCAATGCCTTCCATCTTCATGAGTAAATCCCCCACCTTCAATTCATTGCCATGCGAAGCGGAAGTCTGAATCACTCGGATCCCTTCTTGAGCGTCTTCCAGCGCCAACTCCATGCGGCTGAGCCACGAACGTTCCAAGGCCTGCGCCCAGGCGGCTTGGTGAAACATATCGTGGCCTAAATCCACCAGAAATTCCCGATGTGAGTAAGGGAGAAACCCTCTGACCAACCCTTTTTCGTCCAGCATGTAACACCAAGCCGTCTTAAAAGGCACGAACATTTCTTGGCCCCATCGCTCAAACGACTCGCTCGCCACTGAAAATCTCTGAGACTTGGCCTCCGCCCATTTTTTTCCATTCACGGACCACGTCCCTGCGCCATTCCATCCCACCACGGTGAGAGAAGATGATGCTAACGGTGCCAGGCCCTCCAACCATTCAAAGGCTTGGGCTTCTTGGTCAGGTTCCGACCAACACACCATCAGCACGAGCCTTCCTTTTAACCCCTTCAAACTCAAGGCGGATCCCATCCATTGGGCAGGCATGGAAGGAAGTTCAGGGACGGTCAATGAACCCTTTACCAACCCAAACGTAGGAGAGGCATACGCATGGGCACGTTCTTCTTCAAAGGAAATATCGTGTCCTCGCACCGGTACCAGCCCCCTCAATGCCTTCTCCCCGCGTTTGACCGACAAAACGGCCACTTCCCCGTACCGATGGGACCTGATTTGTTCAATCAACGCGGCAATGGAAGCCGTTTCCTCCCCGTCCACCAGGAGGATCACGTCTTGGCCCTTGAGGCCGGAAAGTTCCGCGGGCGTTTTTGGATACACATTGGGAATTTGAACCCCACCTTCCCCCTCGTGTAACGCCACCCCGATAAAGGGAACACCTTTCTCAAGCCCACCGACCTGAATGGGAGGCTCTTGAATCTGAATGGGTTGAGCCGCCTGACTAGACGTCCAAACCAATAAAAAACTAGTTAATACAAACTTAATGAAAATGGCATTAAGTATAATGCCCGCTGTGATAAACCCAATCCCATTAATGAAAGAGCCTGGCCGATGTCCCTCAGCGGTTCTAATCCTTCCATTCTTACAGGCATCGTCGAGGGGGCAAAAATTTCAATAATAGAGGTGAGGGGAGATTCCCCCCAGAAATTTGGGATCGTCACCAACTTTACCGGAATATCGGCGGCCAATCCCGTCTTTTCCCTGGCTAAACGGATGCAATAAGCCAACCCGCCAAGATGATCTACCAGTTTGGCTTCCTTGGCTTCCCGGGCGGTATAGACCCTCCCTTCCGCCATTTTAACCACCTGGTCCTTGTCCAAATTCCGTCCGATCGCCACCCGCTCAATGAATTGTTGGTAAATATCCTGTATCTGGTCATTGAGAATCTTACTTTCCTCTTCGTTAAACGGACGGTGTTCCGTGCCAAAATCCGCATATTTGCCCCGCTTAATGATCTCTTTGTTCACACCCACCATATCGAACAATCCCTTCAACATGTACTTCTGGGTAAACACGCCGATGGAACCCGTCAGCGACCCTTCCTCGGCCACAATCACATCTCCTGCCGTGGCCACGTAATAACCGCCTGAAGCCGCCACATCTCCCAATGATATGATCAGGGGCTTCTTACCCTTCACCTTCCTGATGGCCTGCCAAATCTCTTCCGAAGCGTCAGCTGATCCGCCCGGGCTATCCACCCGGACGATAATGGCATCAATGGAGGGGTCCGTGGACGCGATCCTCAATGCCTGAATAGTCGTCCAACTACCGGTCATGATCCCGCCCCCCATAAAATCCAATCCGGTACGGCCCGATACAATCGTTCCGGTGATCGGGAGAAAAGCGATCTTCATCGGTTTCCAATTGTAATGTTTATAGATACGTTCCTCGAATTCATCCTGAGTGAGCAACGCGGTTTCCCGTTCTTTCGCGTAGTCGCGAGGATCCAAAATGGGATCAATCACACGATCCACGAGGTTGACCTGAACGGCTTGATCGGGTTTGAAAAAAGCCTGATCCACATATCCCTTCACCTGATCCTGGGTGCGCCGCCTGGCCGTCGCGATATCCTTGACCATTTGACCGAACCAATCGTCCAACAAGGAGTTCACATTTTCCCGAAACTCAGGGGACATCTGCATTTGGGTCACCGGTTCGATCGCCGCTTTGTATTTCCCGGCTTTTGCGACTTCAACGGTCACGCCGATTTTTTGAAGCAAATCCTTATAAAAATACACCTGAGTCCTCAACCCGGAAAATTCCACTTTGGCGGTTTTCGCCATCAAAATCGTCGGAGCGGCGGTGGCCAGGTAATACGGCACGGTTTCCGTCGTGCCATCCAAATACGCCACCACCTGCTTGTCTTTCGCTAATTCTTGAATGGCCGATCGTAATTCCTGGAGCTTTCCGAATCCAATCCTCATCGGCCCGACTCTCAACAACACGACTTTGATATACGGATCGATCTGGGCTCTCCGTAGAGCCAGGACCAATTCTTTCGTCGTATTTTGGTTGGTCGCATACTGTGCCGGCGCCGTACGCTCATCTAAAATATCTCCCTCGATCGTAAATTCCAATGTGCGTGGCGGTTCCACCACGGCAGGAATAAACGGCGGAGGTTGAGGCAATCCCGCCTGGGTCCACCCGGGCAACACCGTCCTCATCCTGGCGTTGCTGTACGTAATGACGGCGCCTATCGGCGATGGGCGATCGGGTAATGCGGGAGTCTGGGTTTCCAGGTAATAGGCGTTATGAGACCAATTCAACCCGAGAGCCACACCAAACCACCCGTCGTTTCGATAAGACCCTCGGAAGTGAACTCCATTAACCGGTTCCATGAAGAGGGAGGCCATCGAACCCGTATACTCAAACGGCCCGACGGCGTGGCGTTCCCGCATTTGAGCTTCGATAGACGCCGTCATCCATTCTCCAAAAGGCCTGACCGAAATCCCGAACACGCCGGTTTGAAGCAAGGAGCCTCCCATGAAATCGGGCCGGTTAATGTCATGCATGGCTAACCCGATGGAAATAAATCTTGAAGGCCTTAATAAGGCGCTCACAGTCCAGGAACGAAAGGTATTTGCGCCCCCCTGAGATTCAAACCAATGTAATTCAGCTCCCACGGAGAGGTTTTCCTGGCCCGCCCCAAGCGCCGCGGTGTATTTATAAAAACTATTTCCCGAAAGTCGAATAGTTTCAAAGCCCACTCCCAAAGGCCCCAGCGCGGAATACGTCCCCCATTCTCCGATACCAGATCGGTTGAGCCCAGCGGCATACCCCAAGGCGCTATATCCCTCATGGCGGCCCAATCCAGCAGGATTGACCCCTATACTCAAAATGTCATCCACCAGCGCCACCGGGCGATAAAGGGGCAATCCCATCTGCAGGAACGTATCGAGTTCAGGCTCCACCGCTCCGACTACCACCGACACCCAAAAAAAGACGACCACAAAAAATCTAATCATAGAATAACATTATAGGCACGCTTGTCTATGAATGAAAGGCTCTCTGATTATTTTTGAACTATTTTTTCCCGGACTGGATCCAGATTGAGCAATCGGTTCATGTCATAAATCATCTCTTTCCGGGAATAGGCGGCGATGTCCAAGACGTGAGTGTCCATGCGGATGGCGTCTTCCGGACAGACTTCCACGCAAAATCCGCAATAGACGCATTTGCCAAGATCAATAACGAAGGACTTCGGCATTTTTTCGATATGCGGATCAGGATTTTCCATGGCCACGATTTCAATGCAATACGCCGGACACACGGTTTCGCATAACATGCACGCCACGCATCGTGGACTGCCATCGTCCCGTTTCATCAGGCGATGACGGGTACGCGTACGAAACGCCAGGGGGCGTTGTTCCTCGGGATATTGGAAGGTGACAGCGGCCCGGTGGGATTTGAATACAGGTGGGTTCAAGTCCGACCCTATCAGTAGGATGACCGATCAGAGGAAGTATGTCGAGGACCGTGAAGACCACGCCTGAATGGGTTTCTGAAAATGGATTTGGGTAAATGAAAGCGCTTATATCATTCCAACTTGACTGAACAAGGTATGCCACAAGATGTAACCAAGGCAGCCCCCAAATATTCGAAAGTACTCTTCGAGAATGACAAGGTTCGGGTCGTCGAACTCGACTGGAAAAAGGGCCTAAAGATAGAAATGCACTCTCATCCAACATATTTGGCCTATGCCTTTACTCCGCTGAGATACAAGTCAACATCGCCAGACGGCAAAACTCAGAATCGCAGCATGAAGAAAGGGGAGATATCGTGGTATGATGCCGAGGCTCACGCCGTCGAGAGTTTGGGGACGCCTGGAAAAGCCCTTCTCTCCGAGCGGAG
>OBEQ010569115.1_pt1 | contig 10559 bp, 8 predicted proteins | sample 1670901 | NCBI WGS metagenome assembly OBEQ01 (sample SAMEA104232315, study PRJEB22302) | groundwater metagenome | biome: forest; feature: aquifer; material: groundwater | place: USA | collected 2011-08-07 | depth 5.4 m | reverse complement strand
CGCGCACACCGCCCGCATGACCTCTTCCAGGCGGGTCAGGTGCCGGCCAGCGAACACCTGGTGCCGGTACTTCGTCACGAAGACCAAATGTGCGTGCAGGATGAAAACGCAATGCCTGCCAGTGCGTACGTCGTCATAGTCGGCCATAAACCAATGCTAAACTGTGGCTGTGCGGCTTCGGTACAACTACCGCCTCTACCCATGCCCTGGCCAAGCGGGTGACGTCGGCGAAGCTGACCCCCGAGCGGGCGTGGCTGGGCGAGGTGTCGTCGGTCGTCTTGTAGCAGGCCCTCGCGGATCTGAACGTGGCGTACCGCAACTTCTTCGCCTCGGTCAATGGCAGGCGCAAGGGCCGCAACGTGGCGCCGCCACGGTTCCGCTCGCGCAAGGACAACCGGCAGGTATCCGGTTCACCAGGAACAGCCGGTTCAAGATCCTCGACAACGGCCGGCTGCGGTTGCCGAAGATCGGCGACGTGCCGGTCCGCTGGTCGCGCAGTCTGCCGTCCGAGGCCAGCTCGGTCACCGTGATCAGGGACGCAGCGGGCCGGTACTTCGCCTCGTTCGTCGTCCAGACCACGGGGGACGAGACGTTGCCGCCCACGGATTCCGAGGTCGGCATCGACTTGGGCCTGACGCACTTCGCGGTGTTGTCGGACGGCACGAAGGTGACGGCACCGAAGTTCCTGCGCCGCGCCGCCCGCAAACTACACCGGTTGCAGCAAGACCTGTCCCGCAAGACCAAGGGATCGAACAGACGCAACCAAGCCGTCGTGAAGGTCGCCCGCGCTCATGCCCGGGTGGCCGACACCCGGCGGGACTGGCAGCACAAACTCTCGACCCGGATCATCCGCGACAACCAAGCGGTGTACGTCGAGGATCTGTGCGTCGTCGGTCTCGGCCGGACCAGGCTAGCGAAGTCCGTGCACGATGCGGGCTGGGCCAGCTTCACGGGCATGTTGGAGTACAAGGCCGCCCGGTACGGGCGCACCTTCGGCAGGGTGGACCGGTGGTTGCCCAGCACGAAGATGTGCTCGGACTGCGGGCGGATCAACGACAAGATGGCGCTCGACGTCCGAGCGTGGGACTGCCCGTGCGGCAGCCGGCACGACCGGGACGTCAACGCCGCGATCAACATCAAGGCCGCCGGACGGGCGGACTTCAACGACCGTGGAGCGCAGGTAAGACCGGCAGCGCTGCCGGCACCGCGCGGCGAAGCGGTAATCCACCCAGACGCCGCGTGTTCCACGCGCAGCGTGGAGGGAATCTCCGCCCTTGAGAACGGAGAGAACGTCAATGCCACAGGTCGACGAGGCGTACGCCCAGCTCAGCCAGGAGGCGGCGGAGCAACGGCAGGGACAGGCCGATGACGGTACCGGGATCGCCCTCGATCCGTTCGACGAAGGCGCCGCCCCGTCCGTCGATGGTGAAGGCGCCTGCCACCCGCAGCGGCTCGCCACTGGCGACGTACGCGTCGATCTCGGCGTCGGAGAGATCGGCGAAGTGCACGATGGTCGAGGAGACCCCGCAGACCGTCGCGGTGCGACCAGTGGCGCCGCCGGTGCCGCCCTTACCCGCGTTACCGGCGTTACCGGCGGTGCCGGCGGTGTCGCCCGTGATGATCGGGGCGGTGTCGATCAGGCAGTGGCCGGTGTGCAGGACGCCGGAGCGGCCGCGCATGGCACGCCAGCGCCGCTGGGCCTGCGCCGCATCGGCCGGCTTGCCCAGCACCTTCCCGTCGAACTCGAGCACCGAGTCGCAGCCGAGGACCAGCCGGCGCCGCAGATCAGGGAGGCGGGCCGCGACCGCCTCTGCCTTCAGGCGGGCCAGCGTGCCGCACAGCTCCTGCGGCCGGGTCACGTGCACCGCCGACTCGTCGACTCCGCTGACGATCACTTCAACGGTCAGACCGGCCGCCGTCAGCAGGTTCAGTCGGGCCGGGCTCGCCGACGCCAGTACCAGCACCGGGGTATCGCCTCCGGACATGGGGCTCAGCGCGGCAGGGCGCTGGCCGACCACGCGCCCGGAGCTGGTCGGTGCGGCGCCTGCGGCAGGGCGCTGGCCCGCCAGCGCGACGGCGGGCGGCGGGCGGCGGGCGCGGCGGGCCGTGAGCGGAGCAGGAGCACACCGACCAGGGCGGCGAGCTCCTCGGCGGACGGGGTACCGCGAACCACCCGTACTGCCGGTACCGCTTCGCCGTCCACGGGTCCTCCCTGCTGTGAGGTGCCCAGCATACGGTTCCGGCCCGCGCGCTTCGTCCGCCGGCCTGCGCGCTTCGTCCGCCGGCCCGCGCGCTTCGTCCGCCGGCACGGGCGCTGCCGGGCATACTCGTACCGCAGGGGGCGATGGGGGTGCACAACGTGGGGCGGCGGTACCTGGCGCGGGTTGTCCGGGCGCTGCGCCCCGGCGCCGTACGGGTTTCCCGGGCGCTGCTCACTGGTGCGGCGGCGGTACCGCTGGTCCTCGTGCCGGTGGGCGCAGGGGGTCCGGGCCGGGCCACGGCCGGGGACCCGACGCCGTACGCCAGCTCAGCCGTCACCCGGTACCAGGCGACGTTCGTGGCCCGGGCCTGCCCCAGCTACGACGCGATCATGGCGAATCGGCTGCGCGACGACGGCGCCGAAAGCCTCGCCCGCCCCGGCCGGGACAGCACGTACCGGGCCGGGCAGCCGGTCGACCCCGCGGTGGAGGCGGTCACCGATGACGGTTGTGAGCCCCTGCTGGGTTGGCGGTTCACGCTGGGCTCGGGGCGCGACCGCAACGGTGAGTTCTCCGTGGTGGCCGGCGCGACGGTCAGTACTCCGGTAACCACCGGGTCGGTGCCCCGGCTGGATGCCGCCGGGCGGCCGACCGGTGGGACGCTCGGCGGAGCGGTCACTGTGCCGCTCAGCGACGAGCAGCTACGCCTCGCCGGGCGGCGCCAGCTGTGGGTCCAGGGGGGTACTCCGGGCGATCCGTTGCTCAGCAGTGAGCCCGGCGCGGGCGGGTACGGCTTCGGCGTGCTGCGCTGCGGAGTTGACGGGCAGGCCGGTACCAACGTGCAGTGGCTCGGCTTCGCCTCGGGTACCCGGCACGCGTTCTGCTACGCGTACTACGTCCGCGGTGCAGCACAGGCGGGCACGGTCACGGTGCGGGTACGCGCCAGCCGGGCGTTGGGGTACCCCCGCCCGTTCGCCTTCCCCTCCCCGCTGAGTTTCGCCCCACAGGGCCGGTTCACCCTGGCCAGCACCGGCCCGGCAGCCGAGGCCAGCTTCGTGCGGGCGGCTGGCGCGTCGTACCCGGTCCAGCTCCAGCTGCCGTCCGGCTGGGCGTTGGCCGACCTGGTCTGTGCGGCAGCCCGACCCGGCGGGGCGGCCACCACGAGCAGTGTCACCACCGACCGCGGCACCGCCCGGGCCACGCTCACCCTCGCCGCCGCTGAGGCGGTCACCTGTACCTTCGTCGTCGACCCGCCGCCGGTCACGCCCGGGCTGACCCTGGCGGTGTACGCCGACAACGGCAGCGGCGCGTTCGGCCTCACCGTGGACGGCGCTGGCGCGCAGCGCAGCCTCAGCGCGTCGCCGGCCGGCGACGGTACGGCCGCGGCCGCCACGGTGACCGCCCCGACCCCCACCGACGGCGGCGTGGTGGTGCCCGGCACCGGTGCCGACCTCACCGCGCTGCCGGCCGGGGCGTACCAGGTGACGGTCCGTCCGCCGGCGGCGCAGCCGGCTCGATGGGCGCTGGACTCGGTGACCTGCAACGGCGAGAGCCGCAGCGGCAACGGGCTGAGCGGTGGGGTGACGCTGGTGGCCGGAGTACCGGCGGAGTGCGTGCTGCACCTGACCCATCAGCCGGGCAGCCTGCAGCTGCGCGTGGTGACCGCGGGCGGGGTCTCCGGCGTCGGGTTCGCGCTGGTCCCGGGCGCTGCGGGGGTACCGGGTGAGGCGGCTGCGGGCTGGTGGGCCGCCGCGAATACGACGGGGTCCGGGGTACCGGTACCGGCCAGCGGCGATGTCCCGCAGCAGCTGCCCTTCGGTGGGTACCTGCTCACCACGATCCCGCCGCGCTCCACCGCGGACGGGGTATGGCAGCTGACCGCGTTCAGCTGCGACGGGGCTGCACCGACCAGCGCGCCGACGCCGACGAGCCCGCCGGCGGCGACGCTGGGGCTCACCATCGGTGTGGCCGCGCCCGACCCGGTGTGTACCGCCTCGTACCAGCTGGTGACCAACGTCCGGCTGCAGCTCGTGGTCCGCGCGGAGGGGTCAGCCGACGGCAGGTCCGGCCCGGTGGTCGTGGAGGTCGCCTGCGCTGACGGCTCCGCCGGCCGGGTGGTGCTCGGCGGGCACGGTGCCGGCCAGCAGAGCCTGCCGGAGGCGTTGAGCTTCGCCGAGCCCACCAGCTGCACCATCACCCAGCAGGCGGCCGGTACCGCCGGGGGTGCTGCGGTGAGCACCTCCACGACGCTGCAGCCGTCACCGGTCGAGGCGACGTACCGGCTGCCGGCCCAGGTCGACGTGGCCCGGGAGGCGCCGGTGTACACGGTCACCGTCACCGACCGTTTCATCGCGCCGACCGCCGTACCGCGCCGGGCCGGGCTGTTTCCGTCAGGCCCGCTGCTGCCGGTTGCCTACGGCGGGGTGGCGCTGATCATCCTGGGCGCGCTGATCCTTGCCGGTTTTGTCCTGCGTCGTCGGGCTGCCCGGTAGCCGTCGGCGACGCCCCTGTGCTGCCGAGCGTGCTGCCGGTATCTTTCCGATCGTGACCAATCCCCGCCGCCTCGTCGCTGACCGGTACCGGCTGGTGCGCCCGCTGGGCGCTGGCGGCATGGCCCGGGTCTGGCTCGCCCAGGACGAGGAGCTGAGCCGCGAGGTCGCGATCAAGGAGGTGGTACCGCCGCCGGGGCTCACCGCCGCCGAGCAGAAGGAGATGGGCCGGCGGATGCTGGGCGAGGCGCGCGCCACGGCCCGGCTCAACCACCCCAACGTGGTGCGGATGTACGACGTCGTGCACACCGAGGTGCACCCGTGGCTGGTCATGGAGTACGTGCCGTCGAAGTCGCTGCACCAGGTGATCGACGAAGCGGGCCGGCTGCCGCCGCAGGAGGTCGCCAAGATCGGCCTGGGCGTACTGGCTGCGCTCCGGGCGGCGCATGGCGTCGGCGTGCTGCACCGCGACGTCAAGCCCAGCAACGTGCTGCTCGGCGACGACGGACGGGTGATCCTGACCGACTTCGGGCTCGCGGTCATGGTTGGGGACGCCAGTACCACCCGGGCCGGGTTGATCCTCGGCTCGCCGGCGTACATCTCGCCGGAGCGGGCGCTTGACGCCGGAGCCGGGCCTGAGTCGGATCTGTGGTCGCTGGCTGCCACGCTCTACGCCGCGCTGGAAGGCGAGTCCCCGTTCGCCCGTTCCACCACGATGGCCAGCCTGGCCGCGCTCGTCACCGAGCAGACGCCGCCGTCGCCGCACGCCGGTCCATTGCAGCCACTGCTCGACGGACTGCTCCGTAAGGATCCCGCCACCCGGATCAGTGCGGCCGCGGCGGAGCAACTGCTGCGGTACGCCGCTGGTGTGGCCGGCGGCCCCACCGGGGACATCCGGCTCGCCCCGTACCCGGGCCTGGCATCGACCGGTCCGTCGGCTGGCGGGTTGGTCCTGGCCGCGCCGGTCATCGACGACTCGGCGACCACGGTGCTCTCCCCGGCCGGTGCGACCGCCGACGAGTCGGCCACCACGGTGCTCTCTCCGTCCACCAGGCCGGCGCCGGTCGGCGTGACGACCGGCACGCCGTCATGGTGGTCGTACTGGCGGATCCCGTTCGCGGTGTTCCTGGTGGCGCTGATGGCCGCGGTCGGGGCGACGGTCGGGAGTCGGTTCGGCGACGTCTTCACGCCGGCCGACGCACCGGTCCCGCCGTCGCGGTCGACCGCCGTCGAGCTGCCCGAGGGCTGGGAGATGTACCACGATCCGGCCGGCTTCACGATGGCCGCGCCGACCGGCTCGCAGAAGACCCGGGAGGCTGCCCCCGGCAAGGTGACCGTGAAACTCGTCGGTCGGGACCGCGTTCTGATGGTCGCGCGGATCGATGCGCCCGGACCGGTCCCCGTCCAGCGGCTGGTCTCCGACATCGAGTCGACGGCCGGGAAGGACTTCCCCGGGTACCAGAAGATCAAGGTAACCCCGGTGCAGTACTGGCCCTACTGGCTGAACTGCATCGACTGGGAGTTCAGCGTGGAAGACAGCGGCGACCATCTTCACGGGATCTTCAGGGCCTTCGTGACGCCGGAGCACCAGGTATTCATGGTCATGTGGATGACCCGGGAGGCGGACTGGAGCTACGAGCTGCCGAACTTCCAGCTCGTCACCAGCACTCTCCAGCCGAAGGCCTGAGCGGCACGGCGGGCCGCGTCCGGCGGTGCTGACGTCAGCGCGGCGCTGACGCCGGCGCGGTGCTGACGTCAGCGCCGCGGGAGCAGCACGGCGGGATCGAGGTCGACACGGACCGGCTCGGTGAGGCACAGTGGCTCACCCGCGCGGCCGACCCCACGCTCGACGTACTTCTCGTCGTCCAGCCCGTACAGCCGCAGGGTCAGCTCGGGCTCCTGCTCGACCAGCAGGTACCAGTCGATGCCGGCCTCGGCGTAGTAGTGCATCTTGAGCACCCGGTCGTTCGCCGGGTTGCCCGGCGAGACGATCTCACAGACGAGGCGCACGATCGAGGCGTCCGCGACAGACGTGTCGGGTTCGACCGGCTCCGAGATCACCAGGTCGGGGATGGGAATCCGGCCCCGCCGCAGCCGGACATTGACCGCCTCGTAGACGGCCAGCCCGGCCGCCTCGGCGGCGGGCAGCAAGGCGATGAACAGGCGGCTGGAGATCGACTGGTGCCCGAATGTCGGGGCGGGGCTCACGAGTAGTCCTCCGTCGAAGAGTTCGACCCGGTCAGGGGTCTCGCCGAGCGCGAGGTACTCCTCCTCGGTCCACGGCAGCACGTGCGCGAACGCGGCCGACGTCATCGCTCACCTCCGGGAGGGCGCCATCTGTGGCCAGTCTGCCATGGCGTCAGCGCCCGGGCACTACAGCGGGATGTTGCCGTGCTTGCGCGGCGGCAGCGTCTCCCGCTTGGTCCGCAGGGTCCGTAGCGCCCGGACGATCTGCCCCCGGGTGGTCGACGGCGGGATGACCGCGTCGATGTACCCCCGCTCAGCCGCGATGTACGGGTTGGCCAGGGCGTCCTCGTACTCCCCGATCAGCCGGGCCCGTTCGGCCACCGGGTCGGCGGCATCGCGCAGCTCCTGGCGGTACAGGATGTTCACCGCCCCCTGGGCGCCCATCACCGCGATCTGGGCGGTGGGCCAGGCGAAGTTCAGGTCGGCGCCGAGGTGCTTGGAGCCCATCACGTCGTAGGCCCCGCCGTACGCCTTGCGCGTGATCAGGGTGACTTTCGGTACGGTCGCCTCGGCGTACGCGTAGATCAGCTTCGCGCCCCGGCGGATGATGCCGTCCCACTCCTGCCCGGCGCCCGGCAGGAACCCCGGTACGTCGACGAAGGTCAGGATCGGCACGTTGAACGCGTCGCAGGTGCGCACGAACCGGGCAGCCTTCTCCGAGGCCGCGATGTCCAGGCAGCCGGCGAGGGGCATGGGCTGGTTGGCCACCACGCCGATCGGGCGCCCCTCGACGCGGCCGAAGCCGACGATGATGTTCTGCGCGTACAGCGGCTGTACCTCGCAGAAGTCGCCGTCGTCCAGGACCGACTCGATGACGGTGTGCATGTCGTAGGGGGGGTTCACCGAGTCCGGGATCAGCCGGTCCAGCGCCAGGTCGCTGTCGGAGAGCTCCAGGTCGGCGCCGGCGCCCTCGACGACCGGCAGTTCGTCGAGGTTGTTCGAGGGCAGGAACGAGAGCAACGTCTTGACGTACTCGACGGCGTCGGACTCGTCGACGGCGAGGTAGTGCGCGTTGCCGCTCTTGGTGTTGTGGGTACGCGCGCCGCCCAGCTCCTCCATGCCGACGTCCTCGCCGGTGACCGTCTTGATCACTTCCGGTCCGGTGATGAACATGTGCGACGTCTGGTCGACCATGATCGTGAAGTCGGTGACGGCCGGGGAGTAGACGGCCCCGCCCGCGCACGGGCCCATGATCAGCGAGATCTGCGGGATCACGCCCGAGGCGCGGACATTGCGGAAGAAGATCTCGCCGTAGAGCCCCAGCGAGACGACGCCCTCCTGGATCCGGGCGCCGCCCGAGTCGTTGATGCCGACGAGTGGGCAGCCGGTCTTCACGGCGAGGTCCATCACCTTGACGATCTTCTCGCCGAAGACCTCGCCCAGCGAGCCGCCGAATACCGTGAAGTCCTGGGCGAAGACGCAGATCGGCCGACCGTCGACGGTGCCGTACCCGGTCACCACGCCATCGCCGTACGGACGGGACGCGGCCAGGCCGAAGCTGGTCGACCGGTGCCGGGCCAGCTCATCCAGCTCCACGAAGGAGCCGGCGTCGAGCAGCAGGTCGATGCGTTCACGGGCGGTCTTCTTGCCCCGGGCGTGCTGCTTGTCCACCCCGCGTGCCGAGCCGGCGTGTACCGCCTCGTCGGTCCGGCGGGAAAGGTCAGCGATCTTCCCGGCGGTGCTGTGGATGTCCGGGGCAACGGTCACGGCGGCCTCGCCTGCCTCGCTCGTCAGGGGCTGTGCGGTCACGTACGCGATAGTAACTACGCGACGGCCACCGGGCCCGCCGCCCTCGCCGCCCCGCTGACCAGGCCGCCTACGCTGCGCAGATGATGTCGAACCCCTTCGCGGATCTGGACCGGCCGCCGCTGCACGAAGAGCGGCTGCGCCAGGCTCTGGTGGTACCCGACGGATTCTGGACCGGGCTGCAGGTGGTGGCCGGGACCGCCTCGACCAACGCCGACCTGGTCGCAGCGGCGCGGGGCGGTTCCCCGCAGGGCCAGGTGCTTGTCGCGGAACAGCAGACCGCCGGCCGGGGCCGGCTCGGCCGCGTCTGGCAGTCGCCGCCGCGGGCCGGGATCGCGATGAGCGTGCTGCTGCGCCCGGCCGGCGTGGCGGTCCAGCGGTACGGCTGGCTTCCGCTGCTCGCCGGTGTCGCCCTGGTCGAGGCGGTACGCCAACTGGCGCAGCTGGATGCCGTGCTGAAATGGCCCAACGACCTGCTGATCGACGAGCGCAAGTGCGCCGGCATCCTGACCGAGGCCACGCCCACCGACACCGGGACCGCGGTCGTCGTCGGCATCGGGCTGAACACCACGCTGCGTGAGCCCGAGCTCCCGCGGCCGGACGCCACCTCGCTGCAGCTCGCCGGGGCCGCCTGCGTGGACCGGGATCCGTTGCTCCGGGCGGTGCTGCGCGGCCTGGCCGGATGGTACCTGCGGTGGTGCGCCGCGGCCGGCGACGCCGACGCGTGTGGCCTGGCCGAGGTGTACCGGCTGCACTGCGGCACCCTCGGCCGGCAGGTACGGGTACAGCTGCCGGGCGGCGAGCTGATCGGGCGGGCCGGGGAGGTCGACGCAGACGGCCGGCTGGTCGTGGTGAGCGCCGACGGCCGCCGCGAACCAGTGAGCGCCGGCGATATCGTGCACCTGCGCTGATTCGTCAAGCTCGGCGGAAAAGAGCTGGACAGTGGAGTCCGTCGCTGGCGGCGATCTACTAGCCTCGCCTGCGAAACGCACTGTACGAGCGCCGGCCGCCCCTGGCCGGTGCCGATCGCAACAACATAGCTAGGAGGTTGGTGTGGGTTTTCCGGAGAGCGTGCTCACCTCAGATGAGAAGGTTGTGCTCCACCTCCACCCGCACTGGAAGGCGCTGGTCCGCCCGGTACTGGTGGCGGTCGCCGCAGTGGCGGCCGTGGTCGCCACCGCGATCGTGCTCCACGACAAGGGCACGACGCGCACGCTGGCGCTGTATGCGGTCGGGGCGCTTGCCCTGGCCGCGCTGGCCTGGTTGTCGTTCTGGCCGTGGCTGAGGTGGAAGACGACGCACTACGTCTTCACCAACGAGCGGGTGATCCTGCGCGAGGGCGTCATCTCCCGCGATGGTCGGGACATCCCGATGGGCCGGGTCAACGACGTGTCGTTCTCGCACACCCTGATCGGGCGGATGTTCGGGTACGGCACGCTGACGATCGAGTCCGCAGGTGAGCGGGGACAGGTGCTGCTGGTCGACATCCCGCGCGTGGAGAAGGTCCAGAGCGTGCTGTCCGAACTGGTCGAGAGCGACCGGGACAAGCACAGCTTCGGCGATGACGACCGGGCCGCGCTCGCGCGCCAGATGCGCAAGGACGACGACGGCGAGACCCAGCAACTGCCCGCGAAGGGCTGACCCCTTTTTGGCAGTCCCTCTTCTCGCCTGTCCCTCTTCTCGCCGATCTTGCAGTAGTGCTCGCTCTTTCGTGAGCGTTCGTCCGGTTATGCCCGGGACACGACTGCAAGATCGGCGGGCGGGGCGGGGGGGGGGGGGGGGGGGGCGGGGGGGGGGGGGGTCGGAAGGGACCGACCTTTTTCCCCCAAAAACCCAAATTTCGAAAAAAAATGAAATTCATATATATATATTATTTTTT
>OBEQ010379283.1_pt1 | contig 10559 bp, 8 predicted proteins | sample 1670901 | NCBI WGS metagenome assembly OBEQ01 (sample SAMEA104232315, study PRJEB22302) | groundwater metagenome | biome: forest; feature: aquifer; material: groundwater | place: USA | collected 2011-08-07 | depth 5.4 m | reverse complement strand
TAAAATTCATTCTCGAATTATTGGTCATTGGTCAGTGGGATTTGGTCATTCCACATCGAATGCATTGAGATGTGTACGACACGCTCAGTTTCGGTACTACGTTTAGCCCCGATTATTTGCGGCGCGGAATCTCTTACTGAGTGAGCTGTTACGCTATCTTTAAAGGATGGCTGCTTCTAAGCCAACCTCCTCAGTGTCAGAGAAATTCCACCACCTTAAGCGCACTTAACATAGATTTAGGGACCTTAAATAGAGATCTAGGCTGTTTCCTTTTTGACGTACGGAGCTTAGCCCCCGCCGTCTAACTGCCGTATAGTTAATCTTCCGTATTCGGAGTTTGATAGGTCTAGCGAGATTGCTCCCTGTCCAGACCTTCCAGTGCTCTACCCCGGAAGGGTAAATACGACGCTAGCCCAAAAGCTATTTCGGAGAGAACCAGCTATTACCAGGCTCGATTAGCTTTTCACTTCTTATCACAAGTCATCCCAATGTGTTGAACGGCATACGGGTTCGGGCCTCCCAAGAGATTTCTCCCTTGTTCACCCTGCTCATGACAAGCTCGCTCTGGCTTCGGGTCTAATGCATGCGATAGCTATGCAAGCATAGTAAACGCACTATTCATACTCGGTTTCCCTGTGACTGCGTCCGATGAAGGACTTAGTCAAACCGCATACATTAACTCGTTGGCTCATTCTTCAATAGGCACGCCGTGACGGACCGCACGGTGCAAATTACTTTTCTGTTCTGAATAGTGAAGCCGAGCTAGCGGGTGGGGATCGATACCCACCCGCTAAAAACGCTCAGCAGTGGTGTGCTTGAAACAAAACGTCGTGACTAAATCATCGTGACCCGAAGGCAGACGACGAACCCGAGGAACTGTTGTTCACTCGGTGCTCTAGACGAACGTGTTGCTCTTGCAACTTCCCCACCATTCAAAACAGAACGTAACGCACACTGTGCGATCCGCTCCGACTCCTTGTAAACATATGGTTTCAGATCTATTTCACTCCCCTTATCGGGGTTCTTTTCACCTTTCCCTCACGGTCCTAGTTCACTATCGATCTCAAAATGTATTTAGCCTTGCCGGTTAGTTCCGGCGGATTCCTCCGAGCCACACGTGTCTCGAAGTACTCAAGAACAGAAACAAAGAAGATATTATATTTTCACTTACGGGACCATTACCCTCTAGGGTCGTGCTTTCCAGCACATTCAGTTAACATAATATTTTTTAACTTCTTCCACAATAAATTGTGATGCTTCTATCTTACAACCCCGAGTATTAAACTTTGATTTCAAGGATTCTGAGGTTCGACCTCAAGAATTCAAGAGGTCGAACCTCTTTGAAATCAAAGTTTAATACTCGGTTTGGGCTCTTGCGTTTTCGCTCGCCGCTACTAACGCAATGCAGAGCCCATCACAAAAATAACCACAATCAAACACATAATATGTTTGACTATCCAAACATCCAAATTTCTGTAAAAAATAAAGTTTCACCGCTCGACATATCTCGATATGCCTCGCGTCTCATCCTTTATTTTTTCCTAGAAATTTGTAAGTTTGTATTAGTCATTATTTTTGTGATGGGCTCGCGTCCTTACGGACATTTTTTTCTTTTCCTTCGGGTAATGAAATGTTTTACTTCCCCGAGTACGCTACCGTCCCAGTGCCGAAGTTATCTTGTTGCCGACCTTTGGTCTGTCCCATACCGACATTGCAATTTCGGCTCGGGACGAATTAAAAATCGGCAAAACACAATCTCGGCACTGGGACGGCTGATTCGCAAAGCGAATCAGGTTTCCCCATTCAGAAATTTCCGGATCAAAGGTTGCTAGGCACCTCCCCGAAACTTATCGCAGCCATGCTACGTCTTTCATCGCCATTTTGAGTCAAGGCATCCACCATACGCTCTTAAATTTTCTATTAGAAAACCTAAAAACCAATTAGATTAGAAAAAACGACCACTCGTCTTTTCTAATCTTTACTTTATCCTGTTACATAAAATTAATTACGCAACATTTCATCCCGTACGAAATAGGAAATTTAAATTTCCGCTATTTCGTTCGGGATACTTTTACCTTTAGTTCCACCTACGCTTCAAGACCCTCAAAACATTTGCAAAAGCAAATGTTCGGGCGACCCCAATGGGTTTAGCCTCAGAAAACGGCGCGGTGGGATTAAAATGTCAAACTACAATCCGGTCTGAAGTCACTTAACCGCCCTTTCGGGCGGGCACGGCTTTTTTATTTAAAAAACCGCCTGAAAGCGGTTTTTTATCAAACGCGTATTAACGCGTTTTCAATACCGCTCAAAAATTAAGTGAATTTTTAACATATCTGTAATGCCTAAGAGTATATATGAGTCACTATATACTGTCAAATCGTATTTTAGAGCCAAAACTGGGGATAAAATGTGGACAATTTTATCTATTTCTTCTGTTTAGCAAAAATAGCCAAGAGAATAAAAGCAATAAGTAACAAACCAGATAGAACATATGTATTTGCCATAGTGTTTATAAAATTATTGATTAACCTTATATTTTAATAACAAACTGAAAGACCAGAAACCAAGTGAAAACAAAAATCCATACACACTGATTGAGCTACTGATATTACCTGTAATAATCTGATCAATAAACATTGATGCAAAAAGAACTTGAGCAATATCGCGCGAGATATCTGACAATGTACTTAAATCAAACCAATCAACCATAATTACATTGTATCATCACAATTATTACCCATCAAGCGAAAACCGTCCTTGCGAACGGTAGTCGCAGGACGGCTATGGGATAACACAGTGGGCAACTGAGAGGATCATCTTGACGGGGGCGTCTGAAAGAAACTCACTCTGACGTCTCACGCCATGAGCATGATTCTCAACAAACCTCTCCAGCAAAACTCCCTCTGGCAGGAAGACTGGCTCACTAAAAACCTTAGTGCCAGTCAATTGACCGGTTGCAGAATAGCCCCCAACGACCACGGTCAGAAGTAGTTTCATTCTCTCCTCCAAAAACTATGCTACCACATAGTTAATTATTTAACAAACCAAAAAACTCCCAAAGGAGTTTTTTAAAAACTTTCACAATTTGGATGAAATCCGACGTGAGAGTTTTTTGTGAGGATTTTTGGCCAAGGTCGCGTATAAAATATGAAACTAATCCGAGGCGTACTTAGTGGTACGGTGAGGATTATGTTTTGGATTTTAGACGATGAGATTGGGCAAAAAGACCGCAAAAAACTAATGATGAGAGGAAATTCGGTCGGAAACGCGAGCTATAGTCTTGGCTGCTGCATCCTGACCACCAAGGCCAAAAGAAAGGCCGAGGGCCAAAGACACCGCTACGACAAAGCCAGTGAACAAAGTCTGGATAAATGTGCCAGCAATACCCATCTGTGATAGAGCAACTAGAATGGCAAAAAGCCAAACTGCCCACTTGGAAACAGTTCCTAGAATATTTGCTGAACCGAGGCTGGCTGTGCGGGCCGATGCTGTGACGATTCGCGATAGAACATCACCAACAACGCCACCAACCAAAAGAATAAGAACAGCAATGATAAGTTGTGGCAGATAACCGACAACTACTTGCTGTAGAAATGCTGTTACTTGATTAAGACCCAAAACATCGAAGCTGGCAATCAAAAACACGATGATGACAAAGTACTTTACTAGTCCCCCAAGAAAAGCTCCTGAGTTCAGGTTAAGTCCAGATTTTCTAACAAATTCTCCAACGCCCGCTTTGTTTAGAGCCTCGTCAAACTTTATCATCTTCATAAAGTGACCGATTGCTTGAGCCACAACAGCACCTATTGCCCAACCAATGCATAAAATAACAAATGCAACAACCAAGTTCGGGATAAACATAATCACTCCAGACCAAAGACTATGGAAAGAAGTGTTTAAAACGTTACCCCATGTGTCTAATATCATAATAACAATGTTAAGTGAATAATACCCCTATTATACAACAGCCCTATATAATGCCAAGCCTGTTTAAAACCTTCTTGTGTGGATAGTCGAGAATGTCCCGAGTCAGTTTATCACACATGCTTAAGCGGTATTTGAAGTCTTCTGTTGTAAAATAAGCGTATTTTAGCTCTTTTCCTATCTCCGATTCGAGAGTCTTTATTGTATGTTCAAGAGTGGCCTTTTTCACTCCATCGCCAACAATCAGTAGGTCGGCTCTGCTTTCTGGCTCTTGAATAAAAACTCCGGCTGTTATAATCAATTTAATGGAACCAAGCTTGCTGATTTTCTTTATCAATTCTTTTTGGTGTAAGGGCTCAGTGTTGATTAAAAAATTTTGCAATGGTAATAAATAGGCAAATTGAGAATCTAGGGCGAAACCATTTTTTCTCTTATTTGTCAGCCTGCGTCTAACTAAACACATCTTTTCTATATTTGACATTTCCCTACGAATTTTTGTCGGTTCAGCTTTTACTCTTTCGGATATGTCTTTAATATCAAATGCTCTTTCTGGGTTAAAAAGAAAGAGTCGCATGATTTTGACCTTGGTCTCCGAACCGAACAGTTTTGATAATGTTTCCATCCCGTTAGAAATAGGAAAGCCTTTTTACTAAAAGCCTTTCCGTAGTTATTTAATAAATATGTGTTAGTAATTAAGTTTCTCGTTAAAATCTATTATTCTCATAAACAAACTGAATGATTTCTAACGGGATCCATGTCCGGATTATACTCCTCTCGCCTGAAAATGCGACAGATTGACGAAGTATCAGATTCATAATACTATTTAATAAGAAAGAGGTGACTTATGGACGCTGTTAGAGGAATAGCTAAAGCACTGAGCATCATCCTGTTTTTTTTTGGAGTACTTCTCCTTGGAGCAACGCTGAGTAAAATGGCGGACGGCCAAATTTCATGGCACGGTATAGCACTAGAGGGACTTCTCTTCCTTGGAAGCATCGCCGCAAACAGTCTCTCCAAGAAATAGCCCCTTCCTACCACAACGAACTGTCAACCCAACCGCGCATCCACAAGGTGCGCGGTAAAACTTTATATAAAAAACCAATACATAATTTATGTACTATAGGAAGAGAATTATGTATTAAGAAAAAACAGACACTGAGTGTCTGTTTTTTCTTCTTGAATTTATCCTTCGTCTGAAGACTCAGGTCGTTCAAACTCTGAGAGTCTTCAGACTCGAATGAGATGACTTTGAAGATTACTTCAAAGTTACTTTTGCGCCAGCTTCTTCAAGTTTCTTCTTGAATGCATCCGCATCCTCCTTTTTCATTCCCTCCTTCAGCATACTTGGAGCTGCGTCAACTAGGTCCTTTGCTTCTTTGAGACCTAGACCTAGAACTTCTTTAACTACTTTTATAACTGCAATCTTGGTTAGCCCGCCATCTGTCAGTTCAACGCTCTTTGTTGAACTTTCTTCTTTTACCTCGTCAGAGCCTTGTGCGGAGGCGGGCGTTGCCACGGCCTGTGCCGAAACTCCGAACTTTTCCTCCAAATGCTTTACCAGTTCGTGCAAATCAAGAACGGATAAGTTCTCGATAGTCTCTACGATTGACTTAAATTTTGCTGGTGTTTCGATTTTTGTTTCTTCCATAATAATGAGATTAATGTGTAATGTATAATGTATAATGTGTATTTCTTCTCACTGGGTGTGGGCGTACTCGCGCTCACCCAGTGAGGGAAAATTCAAGGTTAATCGGTCTTGCCCACATCAGGTGAGTGGGATTACCCCCACACCCGATGAGTGCCAATTACGCTTTACTCTTTGCTATTTCTGACAATGCCATGACAAATCTTTGTATAGGTGAATTGATAAGATTTACAAATTGAGCTTGAAGTGTTTTAAGGGCAGGAATTTGGGCGATGACAAGCATCTCGGCCTGATTCATAAACTTACCTTCAAAAACCCCACCGACAATCTGTATTTTTTTATCAAGTTTCTTCTGGAAAAAATACACCTCGCGGGCCCCGTCGATAGGATCCGTTCCACCCTCCTTCGCCAAGGCTACGGCGAGCAAGTATACTATTCCTAACTCTCCGGGCATATCTGGCATCTGGCCAGACAAACCTGCCTCTGACAAAGCTTTCTTGGTCAGAGATTTTTTAGCTACCGTGTAACCGATACCCTTTTCCCGAAGATCTTTTCGCATAGCGGACGATTCTAAAACAGGTAGGGTATGAAAGTTCACAAAAACTAAAGAAACCGAATCTTTTACAATTTTTTTCAATTTAGAAAGAATTTCTCTTTTCTTTTCTTTGCTTATTGCCATATAAATTATTTGAACTAATAAAAAACGACCTAAGGCCGAAGTAGTTGTCTGGGTAGGAAATTGAGTCCTAGGATATACTCAGGACACCTACTGTCTTTGACCTTATAATACAAGCTTATATTAAAACTGGTTTTTGTCAACGCATAATATAAAAGGTGGAGTCCCGTCGTTGCAGACAGAACACCACCAGTTGGGAGAGCTCAAGGCCCCGGTTAAGGCACATGGAGACATCTCACCGCCGGAACGTCAGGGAAGATTGAGTTCCGCACTTAGTACTACATGGCCACGAGGCCACTTCCGTTTTGGCACCCAGTACAAACCGCAACCCTAGTGCCCCTAAGCCTTATAACACCCTATCATATAAAAATTATGGCTGTCAACAAAGCAACGCAACTTTTGGGAGCCGAGCTCCCAAAAGTTTAATCGACCAAGAGATATTTTAATTCTTTTTCTAACTCTTTCTTTCTTAAAATATCAGGTAAGGTTTCTTCACAAAAAGACTTATACTCTTTTGGATTGTTAAATTGTTCTAAAACGATGTCCTTAGTACAAAATGATTTTAATGTTTTTCCAATATATTCATTAAAACTAGATATAGATAAATTTTCCATCCATTTTTTATTCAGACCTTTGTGAACTTTATAATTCAAATTCACATAAACACACAAATGTAAAAGATATTCATTTGAATCAATATGTACTGCTTTATATTTTCCTTGAAATAAAGATCCGCTACGCTTATATTTTTCATTAAAATAATTGGTATAACCAGTCGAAAGTTTGTGCATAAATTTCTGTATACCATCATCAACCAGTGGTTCTAAAATAAAATGGTAATGATTTTGATTTAAACAAAAAGCAATAAAATTGACTAATTTCTTGTTTTTGGGAGCTCGGCTCCCAAACTTTGATTCTTCACGTGAATATTCATAAATACTGCCGATTGGACTTGTGGTATTAAAGACCGACATGCAAACAAGAAACCTTGCAACATCATTTGGATCCATAAAAATATCACGCTTATCAACTCCTCTATTGTAAATATGATAAAATTCTCCAGTACTAAATATAGTCTTTCGCATGTAAACATTATATCATAATCCTTGTTTGGGAGCCGAGCTCCCAAATTCTCTCAAATCAATTTTAGTCCTCTATAAATAGATGTTTAATGAAATTAAATCCCCTAATTGGCCAAGAAAAAATACTACTGACGAAACTTTTTTGGGCTAGAGCTTGAAAAACTGTGGCTGTATTTAGTCCCATGTTTGTTGTAGGAACTTTTCTCTCCCCTAGGGGTACCCTAGGGGAGGAAGTGGCAACATTATTTTGTAATATTTTATTTAATTCTTGTGATTGGCTTGTGGAAGAAATTTTGGCCAATTTATTTTTGACATCATTTATTTTTGCTTGGATGTCATCAAGGTTTACCATCGTGGAAGTGGCTAGTGTCTCTATTTTTATTTCTGGTTTTGTTGTGGAAGATTTTTCGACAATTATGCTTGCAAACTCTTTTGCCATCGGATTTAGTATTTTTATGCTAGCGTCCGATATTCCCGTGATTTCGTCGGCAAAAATGACTTTTTTGCCGGAAGGGATTAGGGTATCTTTGGGAAAAATAAAAGCCTTTGCTACTCCCGACAAACTCCAGCCTTCCAAATTTATTTCCGTTTTTGAATTATTGCTTATTTGTAGCCCGCCGGATATTTTAGCCAAAGAAATATCCGGCCAGACCACTTTGACCGTCATACGACTAACCGCTTGTTTATCAGAATAGCCCGCGTTGACCACTACAGAATATTCTCCGGCAAATTTGTATGTGTGATTTATATTGTTACTCTGACCTGTTGTGCCATCACCAAATGACCATTGGTAGACAATGCCTTGTTCCGGTATTTTATCAAACTTCGTCGGCACAGCCCGAAATAATACATTACTCCCAACTTCGGTCAGCCTATCCCGCCCAGCAGATATTTCAAAGTCCAGTTTTTCTTCCGTCTGACTGAGAAGAGCCGGGCTGGAATGAGCCGACATAGTATTTGATAATGTTTCCACACTAAGTGTGGAAACATTATCTGTGGTCGTCGTGCTTGTGGCTGTACTACTGTTAGATACCGTAGAGCTAGCGTTATTGGTTGAACCATTTTGGCCAATATAAATATGTTGGCTGATAGTTGCAAGTGTGCTCGTCTTGGCTTTATTTTGAACTACTGCTGTGATAATAAAATCTCCGGCCGTAGAGTCTTTGTAGTAGAGGCTCCGATTTGAATCCCCTGTGCTTATATAAACGCTGCTTGTCTGCGGATTGCCAGAACTATTGAGAAATTGGCCCGAGGGCGAGGTGGAGATGAAAACCAGATATGTGGTTTCTGTTACGGGACTTGACGCCTGAACATTTATTTTGCCCGACATAACCCCAACAGCGACACTCTGAGGATCAGTAGAAAAAATGAATGAATTATCGGCAAAAGAAAAAATTGGCAGGGAAAATAGAAATAATATAGATATCAGAATCCATCTACTATGCCGCATAGATTTTAGTGACCAAAATGACAATCAGACTGATACAAATAATGGTCAAAAAACCAAAGAGAAATTTGAAAAAATCTTTGTCAAAGTATTGGGACATATTTATTGGTTTAGACTTGCTTTCATTTGCAGCAAGTTTGGGTCATTCGGAATTTTTAACAAACCTTGTTCCACTATTGCTCGAGCTTTGTCTAAATCTTTGAAGAAATAACGATAAACATCGGCTAATTGAGTATAGAGATAGCTTTGGGTTGGGGCTTTGGAAATAGCCTGCTTGTAATACATTTCTGATTTAACATTATCTTTCAAAAAGTAAGCGTAAAAGTCACCCAGATTAGCAAAAGCTATAAAATGAGAGGGGTTAAGTTTTGTAGCATAAGTCCAAGATATTACTACTCCCTGATAATCCCCCGCCATTTTCTGGTAAATACCCAAATCAACCCAAGCGGCCAAATCAGATGGATTTTTCTTTAATCTAGATTGCATTTCTAGAATTTTTTCTGTGGCTCTGACTATAGCATCACTAGAAACTGCGACTGACCCCACTCCAACAACGGGCCTATTTAAATCCGGAATCGGTTGTGGAACTTTTGTTTCATTTAGAGAAACTTGTTCTTTTATGGGAACTTGTTCTATTGTATATTTTCCGCCTTTTGTCGTTGTTATACTTCCAGCTGTGGTTATTGGTGCTGAGAGTGGTGTCAGTTCTGCTGTGGTTGTACTAGAGTTTTGGTTTGTAGCAGTATTTAATGACTGATTATTTTGTGAATTTTTATCAAAAACTATATAAATAGCTAATAAAATAAGAACGGCTAACATACTCAGTATTATCTTGTGTATTTTTGTAATTTGCATATGACATATTTTAGCACAAAGAAAAAATAAGCAAAACTTGCTAACACGGAGTGTTAGCAAGTTTTGGAATGATTGGATTAAGTGAATTTACTTACCTATCGCAGGCAAGGAAGTTATAGACCTTTTAATTTGGAAACCTCTATCATTTTGGCTTTAGTCTTTGGGCCAAAAACTCCATAGCCACTCTGACCCGGTTTTGCTATACCATACTTAACTTGGAATTTCTGAAGAGCTTTCTTTGTAGCAGGACCAAACAATGTCGTTTCCTTTCCTTTTGAACCAGCTCCCGTAGCTGACACCTGAGTATCAGAGTCTGAATTAAGGACTTTTTGAAGGTTCATAACATCAGAGCTTTTATTTCCCACAGAAAGACTCTTAGTGAATGTGTAGCCTTTACCAGACCCAACTTGTGCTTGCAGTCCAGCAAGTGTGGCTTTTAAGCTGTCAACTTGAGATTGTGCTGATGGGGTCGATGGAGTTACTGAATTAGAACTAGTGCCACCCCCCCCACCTCCACCTCCACTTTGAGCGATTGGACCATTACCTCCACTAGATGAGGATGATGCAGCGACACCTCCACAAGCATTTGGACTGACACTGACAGAAGTAGTCAATGCCGCAGTAGCAGTCAGAGTTATGGTTGATTTGCTAGTTTCACAGGTGGTGCTGTAGTTGCTGGTCGGGGCCCCTGTGGTAAATGCGTTCCTGCCGGCTGATGATACTGTCAGAGTTGAACCTGATTGTAAGGTTACTGTAAAACTGGTAGCCCCGACCGCAATTGTCTCCACAACATCAGCTGTGCCAGAAACAGTTAAGGAAACCGCAGTGCCAAGAGAATCGTTGATGGAAATTATAGCCGAAGTACCGAGCGAAACATCATTGAATGCGGCCATTGCCACAACAGGCAACATGGACGCGCCAAGGTAAATT
>OBEQ012518244.1_pt1 | contig 10560 bp, 8 predicted proteins | sample 1670901 | NCBI WGS metagenome assembly OBEQ01 (sample SAMEA104232315, study PRJEB22302) | groundwater metagenome | biome: forest; feature: aquifer; material: groundwater | place: USA | collected 2011-08-07 | depth 5.4 m | reverse complement strand
GGAAGGCGTGGCGCGGATCATTCCCGAACGTCGGCGCGGCGCGACGGGCGGGTCCTGTCGCGGCAGGAAGCCCCGTCCGTCCTCGCTCGATGCCCCACTCGCTGCGGGCGGGCGGGCCTGCCTGCCGCGCCACCCGCCAGGCTCCCCGTGGTGCCCTTCGTAAATGATGCGCCCTAGCTGTGCATCGCCAGCGAGTGAATCATCCCCGAGATCTGGTCCGGGGAGAGCACGTACTCAGCCGCGCCGAGGCGAATGGCTTCCGCGGGCATTCCGAAGATCACGCTGGTCTCCTCGTCCTGCGCGATCGTCACCCCGCCCGCTTGCCGGAGCCGGAGGAGACCTTTGGCGCCGTCCCGACCCATCCCGGTCAGCAGAATGCCGACCGCGGAGCGCCCGTAGACCTCCGCCACCGACTGAAAGAGATAGGAAGCCGATGGATGGAAGCCGTCCTCCGTCTGCTCTCTCGTCAGGCGGATCTGCCGCTCTCTCGTGATCCCCATCTGAACGCCGTCGGGGGCGAGGTAGACGGTTCCTGGCCGAATCGATTCGCCCGGCTCGGCCACCTTCACGGCAAGGCGCGTCCCCTGGCCGAGCCACTCGACGAGTCCGGCCGTGAATCCTGGCGCGATGTGCTGCACGACGAGGATCGGGACACCGAGGTCACGGGGAAGCGTCGACAGGATCTCGGCGACCGCCTGCGGGCCGCCGGTGGACGCGCCAATAGCGACGATCCGGGTATTCCGCTCCAGTCTGGCGGGAGGCGGCGCGGGCGCCACCGGGCGTGCCCGTCTCGGCCATCGTCGGACTACCTTCACCTCCGCCATGAGCTTCACAGTCTCACGGAGGCGCCGGGCGCTCTCCGTCTGATTCGGGTGATCCGGCCCGCCAGGCTTGTCCAGCAGCGTCAGCGCGCCAGCCTTGAGGGCCTCGAAGGTCATCGCCATCTCTTCCCGACTGATGCTCGAGCTGACGATCACGATGGGCGTGGGGACACGCTCCATGATCTGGCGGGTCGCTTCGAAGCCATCCATCCGCGGCATGTGGACGTCCATGACGATGACATCGGGTTTGAGCCGCTCGGTCTGCTCCACGGCTTGCAGGCCGTCGCGAGCCGTGCCCACGACCTCGATCCCGCGATCCTCACTCAACACGTACGTGAGGTACTCTCGCGTCACGGCAGAGTCCTCGGCGACCAGCACGCGGATCATGGGCTCTCCACAGTTGTCAGACCAGGCGGCGAATGATCTCGAGGAGATTCGATTGGTCGAAGGTCGACTTGATGAGGTAGGCGTTGGCGCCCACCTCGATCCCCCGCTCCTTGTCCTCCCGGGACTCGAGGGCCGTCACCAGCACCACCGGCAATTCGGCCAACTTCCGATCCCCCCGGATCCGGGCCGTGAGGTCGAAGCCGTCCATCCGGGGCATGTCCACGTCCGACACCACGAGATCGAACTTCTCGCTCTTGAGAAGCCTCCAGGCGTCAGTCCCATCCACCGCGACCCGCACCTGGTAGCCCGCTGCCTCCAGCAGGTTCTTCTCCATCGTCCGAGTGGTGATGGAGTCGTCGACCACGAGGATGACCATCTGATGATCCCGTTCCCCGGCAGTGGCGGAAGGCGCCGCGGGACGAGGACTCTGCCGGACTGACTTGAAGAGATCCGCGGGGCGGAGGATCAGGACCACCTGGCCGGTCCCAAGGAGGCCCGCGCCGGCAATGTTGCGGACCCGGAATAGCGGCGGCCGCAGCTCCTTGACCAGTACCTCCTGTTCCTCCAGGATCTCCTGGATCAGAAGCCCCACTCGTTCCTCGCCAGACCTCATGATGACACACGGGTGGTTGCGGCCGGGCTCGGTTTCGTCATCACGGTCTGGAAGTCCCAGCAGCCAGCTCAAGCGGGCGAGAGAGAGGGGGCGGCCGTTCCAGCGAATCATCTCCCGCCCCTCCACGCTCTCGGCCTCACCCGACACGACGCGGATGGCCCGCTCAACGGCCTCGGTCGGGAGGAGAAATGACTGTCCGCCGGCCTGGACCAGGAGGCCCCGGAAGGTGGCAATGGCGGCGGGGAGAATCATTCGCACCGTCGTCCGCGCTCCGACGCGCGTCTCCAGATAGATCTGGCCCCCGAGCCGCTCCACTCGTTCCTTCACGATGGCGAGGCCCAGGCCGTGGCCGGAGAGATCCGTGATGATGGGGCTCGTGCTGAGACCGGAGCGATAGACGAGATCGAGCGCCTCCTGGTCCGTGAGGCCCTGAGCATCCTGAGGCGAAAGGAGACGCAGCCTGACCGCGGCTTCCCTCACCGGGGCCGGATCGAGGCCTCGCCCATCGTCCTCGACGCAGATCTCGACCCGTCCGCCCTCGAGGGAGCTGACCGTCACCGCCACCCTTCCTCTGGGCGCTTTCCCGGCGTGGGCCCGCGCCGGCGGCGCCTCGATCCCGTGGTCGACGGCGTTGCGCACGAGATGGATCAAGGGCTCCTTCACCCCCTCCAGAACCTTTCGATCCACCTCCAGGTCCGTCCCCTGCGCCACCCACTCGACTTCTTTGCCCTGGTCCCGCGCCAGGTCCCGGACCATCCGCGGGAAGAGGTCCAGGACGGTCGAGGCGGGCATCATCCTGATCCGCCTCATTTCCTCTTGCAGGCCATCGATCGTCCTCGCGATCGCTCGCTGATCGCGGACCAGACGATCGAGCATTCCCCTGGCCTGAGCCTCCAGCGATCGCAGATCCGAATCCGGGACCGCCCGAACGTCGGAAGCCTGTCCGTCCGTACGGGTGGCAAGCGCCAGTGGCCGAGCAGCAGGGACTCGATCCACAGCGGTTCGAAAGCCGGCCAACTGGTCGACGAGAGCCCGAGCCTCGCGGACCCGTTCGCCGGCCGCGAGCTTGGGGGAGAGCAAGTCTTCGGCCTGGAAGAGCAGCGCATCCAGCTTCGCCGTAGCGAGCCTGATGGTGTCGATCGGCGCAGGCCCGGGGCCCGCCGGTTCCGCTGCCGCGTCAGCGGGAGGAACCTCGGTCTCAACGGCGGGCTCGGCCCTTTCGGCCGCGAGCTCGGCAGCGCGCTCGAGACGTTCAACGATCTCGCGGGCGGCGATGGGAGCCTGACGTCCGGCCACAAGGCGGGCGACGCCGTCGACGGCCTCCTGGAGGCCGTTCAGGATCGGCCGACTGAGTCCCAGCTGCTCCCGCGTGATCCGACTGAGCACGGACTCACAGGCCTGGCAGAGGGCCTCTATGTCCATCAGGCTGACGGAGCGGGCGGCGCCCTTCAGCGTGTGTACCTCCCGAAACGTCGTCTCCACCACCACTCGTGCTTCAGCCGGGGGCAGCCCGCGCTCCAGAGCCATGAGGTGCGTCGTGATGGCCTGGAGATGCTCTTCCGCCTCTACCCGAAATGTGGCGAGCAAGCGAGTCTTGATGTCGGTCGGCTGATTCGCCACGGCTCAGCCCATTCCTCGCCCGACCCTGTGCTTATTCCCGGAAGCCGCGACCAGCGCCGTGAGCCGCTGGGCCAGATTGTTCAGGTCCTGGGCCGCACGTTCCACCTGGCGCGTCGAGGCCATGTTCTGCGCGGAGGCCTGCTGGATGTTCTGCATCGCAACCGCCACCTGATCCACCCCGGCCACCTGCTGCTGCGCCGAGACCAGGATCTGCTGGGCCGCCTGCGCCGATTCGGTCAGGCTCTCGGCCAGGATGCGGATGGCCTCCCCCGCTCGGGCCGCCACTCCGACCCCCGCATCGGATGCCTTCACGCCTTGCTCGGCCGCCATCACCGCCGCCTGCGTTGCCCGCTGGATTTCGTTCAGGATCCCCCGCACCTGGGCGGTCGCCTGCTTGGATTGCTCGGCGAGCGCTTTCACCTCGGCCGCGACGACGGCGAACCCCTTCCCCGCTTCTCCGGCCTTGGCCGCCTCGATGGCCGCGTTCACCGCCAGAAGGTTCGACTGCTCGGCCAGGTCGTTGACGCTCGCGATGATCTCCCCGATCGCGCGTCCCTGCTCGCTCAAGGCCAGGACCCGCTCCGCGATGGCCTCCATTCGCGCCCTGGCTTCCTGCGTTCCCTTGATGCTTTCCTCCACCGCCTGCTTCCCGTCGTGCGTCGCCTGGACGGTTTTCTGCGCAGCCTCCGCCACCGCACGCGCCTTCTGAGCCGCCACCTGCGCGGTCTGCTTCACCTCGTCCACGGTCGTGGAGGTCTCCTGCACCGCCGTCGCTTCCTCGGCCGTCCCCGACGCCTGCTGGGTCGTTGCCGCCAGAATCTCGGACGACGCGGACGCCAACGTCCTGATCGTGTCGCGCAAGGGACCGGTGATCGAATGCGTCAAGACCCACGTGATGACAATCCCGCCGCCGAGGGCCAGCCCGGCCACGCCGAGCATCACCCAGAAGGCATGCGACGCCCCTGCCACCGCCGATCGCGTGATCTCCTTCGCGCGTGCACGTTCGGAGGAGACAAGGCGGTCCACCATGGCGAACAGTTGCTCCCGCACCGGCGCAACCCTCTCCGTGCGGAGACGCATGGCCTCGGCGAGACGGCCCGCCGTCCTGGCTGTCATCGAATCCCTGGCTCCTTCTTCCCAGGTCTTCAGGAGGTCGAGCGCCTGGCCCCATCCGGTCTTCACTTCCGCCGTGGCCCCCGCCTCCCGGAGCTCCGTGAGCGCTCGGCGGGCCTCGCCCACCCCACTCTCCCATCTCCTGAGGAATTTGTCGTCCGGCATCAACAGATAGAGGAGAAAATCCACATGGGCCGACGCAACCGCCCCCTTCACCCCCAGGGCGTTGACCAACCCCTGCTCCTGCTCGCCGATCACGCTCTCGAAGGTCTCGGCGGTGCGCGACAGGGCATACGTGCCTACTCCCGCCACCACGACGAGAAGCACGAGGATGACCGCATATCCCCCCGCAATCCGCTGCCCGACGGTCCATCTCATCGCGCATTCCCTCCGCGACCCGGTCGCGCCATGATTCCCAGAATGCCGAGGCCCCCTTACACCTTGTACCGCCCCACGATCTCCTTCAGCTTCTGACCCAGCTCGTGCATGTTCTGGGCGGCGGCTTCAGTCTGTTTCGTGCTGGCGACGTTTTGCGTGCTTGCCTGTTTGATGTTCTCCATCGCCAGGGCGACCTGATCCGTCCCGACCAGCTGCTGCTGACTCGACGCCGCAATCTGGGCGGCGGCCTGCGCCGCTTCCGCGATGCTCTCGGCCAGTATCCGGATCGACTCACCCGCTTCCGTCGATTGCTTCACACCCGCCCCCACGGCTTTGCTGCCCTGTTCGGCCGCCATCACCGCGGCGCTGGTCGCTTTCTGGATGTCGTTCAAGATCGTCCGGACCTGGGCGGTGGCGTGCTTCGATTGCTCGGCCAGGTTCCTGACCTCCTGAGCGACCACGGCAAATCCCTTCCCCTGTTCGCCCGCCTTGGCGGCCTCGATCGCCGCGTTCACCGCCAGGAGATTCGATTGCTCGGCGAGGTCGTTGACGGTGGCGATGAGCCCCCCGATCGCCTGGCTCTGCTCGCTGAGCCGCATGACGCTTCCGGCAATGGACTCCATCTGCTCCCGGATGCGGCTCATCCCTTCGATGGTGTCATCGACGGCCTTCTTTCCGGCTTGCGAGACGTGCGCCGCCCTTTGTGCGGTCTCGGCCACATACTTGGCCTTTTGACTGGAGACCTGGGACGTCTGTTTGACTTCCTCGACGGTGGTGGTGGTCTCGGTCACCGCGGTCGCCGTCTCGACCGCGCCGGAGGCGACCTGGGCCGTGGCCGCGAGGATTTCGGTGGCGGAAGCGCCCAGCACGTTGACGGCGTCCCGAAGCTCTCGATTCACGTCCCGGAGAGACTCCACCATTCTCCCGAATGTCTGCGCCAGGGCGCCCACCTCATCGGCCCGAGTGCCGGAAGACACCGGCACGGTCAAGTCGCCGGCGGCAACTCGTTCGGCTACCCCCGAGATCTCCTTGAGCGGGTTGGCGATGATTCGGTTCAGGAACACCGCCAGCGCCACGCCGAGCAGCAGCGCGATGCCACCGATGGTCCCGAAGATGCGCATCGCGCGGTCCGCCGTCTGCCCGGACTGCGCGATACGGCGCTGCGCCTGCTGCACGGCATCAGTCCCGAGTTCCTTGGCGACGTCGCGGATCTTGATATAGCGGGCGTTCTGAATTCCAAGCGCTGTCTTCCTGGCCTCCTCGATCTTTCCACCATAGATCAGGGGAATGGTCTGGGTGTCCCGTGTCTGCTTGAAAGCATCCTGGGTGGCGACTAATTCTTCGAGCTGGCGGAGAGACTTCGGATCGTCATTCCGGTGGCGCTCGAGAAGCCGTCGCATGATGTTATCGATCTCTCTGGCGCGGTCCTTCACATCTTGATGCCAGGCCTCCTGATCCGGCCGCTTCGTGATCGACATCATCATCAGCAGGGCGGCCCGCGCGCCGTTCTGGTGCAATCTGAGCGTCAAGAGATCGACGGCGTTGGCGAAGTCCTCGTCATGGAGGCGCTGCTGCGATGCCTGGATCTCGGCAATGCTCCTGTAGGCGGTCACGATCACCGCTGCCAGGAAGACGATCATCATGCCGAAGCCGAGGAAGAGCTTGGCCCGTGTGCTGAGATCAAGAAACCATTTCATGGGCGTTGTCTCCTCTTCACTCCTTCAGCCGACTTCCTCGTTCACAGCGATCCGCGGATCGCGGGCCAGAGCCTCGAGATCAAGCACCGCGATCATCCCTCCCGTGACGCCCCGGACGCAGGCGTGGCGGTCGCCGGCGGCGGTCGCCGGCGGCGGCGCCAGTTCGTGAGCCCCGACCCGGACGGTGCCGGCCACGGCGTCGGCGTAGATCCCGAACGTCATCCCGCCGCTCTCCACCATGACGACGCGGCTTCCCTCGGCCACTCCTGGCCCGGCCAGTTCAAATAGCCTCCGGAAATCCAGGACCGGGCGGATCTGCCCGCGGTGGTTGACCACCCCGAGGACAACCGGGGGCGTGCACGGCACCGCCGTGAGTTCCCGCAGAGGGATCACCTCCAGCACGTGAGCCGTCTCGATGCCGAATCGCTCGCCGGCGAGGGAGAAGGCCAGAAGCTCCAGCACGTCCGTGGCACGCGGGGCCTCCTCCAGGGGGCGCGCCAACGCCTGTGCTCGCTCCCTCAGGATCCGCGTGACCTCTTCAGGAGAACCGCTCATGGCGACTCCAGATACGCCTGCGCGGTTTCCAGCAGCCGCCCCGCCGTGAGGCCATCCGTGCCGACCACCGGTTCCTCGCGGGGGACGGAACTCAAAAGGCTCACCACGGTCTCCATCGATCGCCGCCCCCGGCTGCGCTCCCTCCGCTGGAACAGAAGGCTCCCGAGGAGGAAGTGCGCTGGAGCCGAGTCTGGTGCCAGGTAAATGGCCCGACGGAGCGCGTCGAGGGCGGCCGGGAGGTCCCCCTGCTCTTGACAGATCGCGGCCAGGAGGAGGTGTGCGTCCGGCTCGAGTCGATCCCGCACCAGCGCGGCCTCGCACCGACGGCGGGCTTCCTCCAGGCGCCCCTGGTCGGCCAGGATCCGAGCGCGCTGGAGATCGGTCGCCGCGTCAGGCCGGGCCTTCGCTTGTTCCGGCGACGGTGATGTGATGGGCGACTCTTGCGGACCCAGGCCGGCCGGCGTGGGCACGAAAGGCAAGAGAACCGGCGGATCGGGGAGGAGATCGGGTGAGACCGCCTCCGCCTGCGTAACCAGCGTCCCGCCGGAAGCAGGCTCTTTCCGGTAAAGGGTGGCGCCGGGGAAGTTGTCCGGAACCAGAGGGCGGACGAGTTCAGTCGAGGCCTCCGCGGGGCTCACCGCGAGCCATCCGCGGGGCACCAGCGCCTTCGTCAGCCGCGCCAGGGCCGCTCGTTGAGCCTCGCGGGTAAAGTACATGAGGACGTTCCGGCACAGGATCAGGTCCATGGCGCTGGTGTTGGTCACCACGGCCGGATAGCCATCCTCGGCGAGGTTGAGCGGCGCAACGGTCACCATCCCGCGAATCCTCGGGACCAGTTCGAAGATATTGCCCTCCCGGCTGCGGAAGTACCGATCCCGGACCCAGTCGGGAGTCTGCCGGAAGGACCATTCGCGGTAGCATCCCTGCTGTGCCGCTTCCAGCGCCGCCGGATTGATGTCGGTGGCCAGGATGGTCAGCGCCCAGCTGGATCTGTCGGGGAGCAGGCGGTCGAGTAAAATGGCGAGCGAATATGGCTCCTCTCCGGTGGCGCACCCGGCGCTCCAGAGCCGCAGGCGCAGGATGCCCGCCGATCGGCGCGCCGCGATGAGGGACGGAAGGACCTGCTGCTCCAGGGCCTCGAAGAGGGCGCGGTCGCGGAAGAAGTACGTTTCGCCCACAGTGAGGTGGCCGGCCAGTCGCCTCCACTCCAGGCTCTGATCCGGTAGGGTCGCCAACCAGGCCAGATATGTCTCCGCTGATAAGGCTGATGAGTTCCGACAGGCCCTGATGAGTCCTCGCTCCAGGTCGGCCTGTCGGGCTTCCGGGAAGTCCAGGCCCAGCCGGCTGGCAATCAGGGCGCGCGCGTGACGGCATACCTCGTCAGAGAGCCTCATCGCTCCATCTGATCAAGGGCCTCGCTCAGCCGTTCCTCTTCATCCAGAGCGAGGAAAACGTCCAGGTCGTGGATGAACAAGAGGCCGTCCGGGAGCGCCACGATTCCTGCCACATGTCCGATCCCCGGGACAACAGCATCCGGTGAGGTGACGGCCGCCGGGCCCACCTCCCTTACCCCGAGGACCTCGTCGACCGGCAGGGCGAGGGGTCGCCGACGTGTTCGAGCCACCAGGAGATGCGAACTGACGTCGAAGTCACGTGGCGGGAATCCGAATCGCCGCCGGATATCGACGACCGGGATGACCGTGCCGTGGACGTTGATCACTCCGAGGGTGATGGCCGGAGCCTTCGGCAGCGGCGACACGGCAACCATCGGAAAAACTCGTTCCACATTGGACAGGTGGAGAGCGTAGCGCTGCCCTTCGATGGCAAAGAATACGAGTTGAAGGGCGGGGCCTCTCAAACGACTCACCGGTTTCTTGAACATACCAAGTGAGCCGTCCCCCCCCTAGCTTTATGCGGAACAAAAGGCGGCGCCGCCGCTGCTGGGGCGCGTGCCTCTTTGCCCTCGAGGCCCACGCGCGTCCTTGCTCCGGCTGGCGGCGGACGAGGCTACATCCTCTTCACGCATCCCCGCCTGTGCGGCGCGTCAAAGATGCGCCGTCCTCTCCGGCGGCGTGCCTCTTTTCCCCGAACGGTCTGCCGCGTAGACTCGTCCCCGGCGGCGGCCCGGCCCCCTCGCCTACCCTTTCACCATCGAGGTCGTTCATGCGCATTCGCGACGTCCGCACCATCGCCGTCGAGTACCCCCTGCCCCGGCGCGTCTTCGACGCCAACTACACGATGGCCACCAAGCCCGCCCTCCTCGTCGAGGTCGAGACCGACGACGGCCTGGTGGGTCTCGGCGAGGCCGCGCACTTCGGCGGCCCGCTCGTCTCCACCGCCACCGTGATCGAGCAGGAGCTGCGCCCGCACCTGGTGGGCCAGGACCCGCGCGAGATCGAGCGCCTCTGGGAGCTGATGCACCGGCGCGCCTACAAGCACGCCCGCGGCGGCATCGTGATCGCGGCGATGAGCGGCATCGACATCGCGCTCTGGGACCTGCGCGGGAAGATGACCGGCACGCCCCTCTGGCGCCTCCTCGGGGGCTACCGGCAGCGGGTCCCCGCGTACGCCACGGGCGGCTTCTACGCCGAGGGCAAGGGCCTCGCGGAGCTCGCCGAGGAGATGCGGGGCTACGTGCGCCACGGGTTCCGCGCGGTGAAGATGAAGGTCGGGCGCAACAGCGGGATCGAGGGCAGCCCGCTCCGCGTGATGGCCGACCGCGGCGTCGCCGAGGTGTCGCTCGGCGAGGACCTGGCCCGCGTGCGGGCCGTGCGCGAGGCGATCGGGCCCGACGTGCGGCTCATGATCGACGCCAACGGCGCCTGGGACGTGCCCACGGCGGTGAAGATGGGGCGCGCCCTCGAGGAGCTGGACATCTACTGGTTCGAGGAGCCGGTGTGGCCCGACGACGTCGCCGGGAGCGCCGCGGTGGCGGGGAAGCTCGCGATGCCCGTCGCGGGCTACGAGACCTGCAGCTACGGGACGGTGAGCTTCCGCGACTACATCGCGGCGCGGGCCGTGCACTTCGTCCAGCCCGACGTGGCCTGGGCGGGCGGCCTCACCGAGACGCTCAAGATCGCCCACCTGGCCGAGGCCGCCAACCTGCCCATCGCCCCCCACATCCACGGCTCCGCCGTCGCGGTGGCGGCGGCCGTGCACCTGCTCGGCGCCGTGCGCAACGGCAGCATGGCCGAGATGGTCTTCCCCGCTCATCCGCTGATGGCGGAGCTGGTGCGGGAGCCGCTCGTCGTCGACCGCACGGGGCACATCGAGCTCTCCGAGCGCCCGGGGCTCGGCCTCGAGCTGGACCCGGACGTGGTCAAGCGCTACCGCGTCTAGCCTGCATTATTCACGAACGGCGATGGCGCGACCGGGC
>OBEQ011519296.1_pt1 | contig 10560 bp, 11 predicted proteins | sample 1670901 | NCBI WGS metagenome assembly OBEQ01 (sample SAMEA104232315, study PRJEB22302) | groundwater metagenome | biome: forest; feature: aquifer; material: groundwater | place: USA | collected 2011-08-07 | depth 5.4 m | reverse complement strand
GAAAGAGAAAGAGAAAGAGAAAGAGAAAGAGAAAGAGAAAGAGAAAGAGAAAGAGAAAGAGAAAGAGAAAGAGAAACGCCCCCTCACAGAAGCTGACGCGCGGGTAGCGGCTTTGGAGCAGGAGTTGCAATCCACAAAGCAATACCTTCAGACCGCCGTGGAAGAATTTGAGGCCTCGAGCGAAGAGCTCAAATCCTCCAATGAAGAGCTGCAGTCCACCAATGAAGAGCTGCAGTCCACCAATGAGGAGATGGAGACATCCAAGGAGGAGCTGCAATCGACCAATGAGGAGCTGGGGACGGTCAATGCAGAGCTACAGGGTAAGCTCGATGAATTGACACATGCCAACGATGACCTCGACAACCTCCTCGCCAGTACGGAGGTGGGAACGGTCTTTCTCGATACCAACCTGCGCATCAAGCGTTTCACCCCCTCGGCCGGTAAAATATTCAATTTGATACCCTCGGACGTTGGCCGTCCCATCCATGACCTCAGTCCAAAGATGGAATATGAAAATATCCGAAAGGATGCTGACGAGGTGCTGAAGACATTAAGAGAGAAAGGAGCCGAGATACGGACCCGAGAGGGTGAATGGTTTTCGATGCGGCTCTTGCCCTATCGAACCCTAGACAATGTGATCGACGGCGTGGTCATTACCTTTGTGGATATTACTCAGATTAAGAAGTCGGAGGAGGACCTGAAAAAAGCAAACGAGGCCATTAAAACTCTCTATAAAGAACGTGAAGAGCAGAATTTTGGATTGAAGAAACCGTAGTCCTCATATGAAACAAAAGAACGGAGAACTAAAAAAGGCGAGCGAACTTCGCAAAAGGGCGGTGGAAAAATTCAAGTCCAAGCCGGCTCTTCCAGGAAAATTATCCAAATTAGACGTCCAAGCACTGATCGAGGAGTTGCGGATTCATCAGATTCAACTGGAAATGCAAAATGACGAGATTCGTAAGGCCCAGCAGGTCGTTGAAGAATCGCGGGCCAAGTATTCCAACCTCTATGACTTTGCCCCTGTTGGCTATCTTACCTTAAACCAGGAGGGGCTTATCCGGGGGGCAAACCTTACCGCCTCGAGCCAGTTGGGGGTCGAGAGAAGCCGTCTCATCAATAAGCCGCTCTTCCTGTTTATGACGAAGAAAGAGGGAAAAGATCTATTTTATCTGTATCTTAGGAAGATTTTTAGAACGAAATCTCTTGAGACCTATGAGGGGGAACTGAAGGGAAAGGATAGCACTCCATTCTACGCTCAACTGGAAAGCATCGTGGTCAAGGATGATTCAAGCCAGTGTCGAACCGCGATCACTGACATCACCGAGCGCAAGCAGGCGCTGACGAAGTTGCAGCAAGGCGAGGAGCAGCTTCGGGCCGCCAACCGCCGGTTGGGAGAGCTGTTGGCGACCAAGGATCAGTTCATAGCCACCGTGAGCCACGAGCTGCGCACCCCGCTCACGGCCATCATCGAAGGGGTCAGTCTCCTCGGGGATGGGGTGTTGGGCGCCCTCTCCGCCGAGCAGTCCGACTTCGTGCACACCGTGGCGCAAAGCGCTGATCGGCTCGCGCTGCTCATCGAGCACCTCCTGGATCTCTCCAAAATCGAGGCCGGGCGCCTGCCGCTGTCCCGGCGCCGCCTGACGCTGCCCCCGTTGATCGAGGCGACCCTCAAGCCGTTGCAGTCACTCGCCGGCCGAAGGACCATCCGGTGCGAGTGGGGAGCCACTCCGGATGTGTTTGCCGATGGCGAGAGGATCGCCCAGGTCGTGACCAACCTCTTCGCCAATGCGGTCAAGTTCACCGAGGACGAGGGGACCATCACCTGTCGCTGCCAGGTCCTCGACGGGCAGGTGGCCGTGACGATCCAGGACGATGGGGCCGGGATCGCCGCGGGGGATCTGCCGAAGCTCTTTGAACGGTTCTCGCAAGTCGGCGAGTACAAACCCGGCGGCACCGGATTGGGCTTGGCGCTCTGCAAGGAGTTGGTGGCGCTGCATCGGGGGACGATCTCGGCGGCCTCGGAGCCGGGGAAGGGCAGCGCCTTTACCTTTACCGTGCCGGTCTATACCCCTGCGTTGGCGCTGGAAGAGAGCTTCAGGCAACTCTTGGAAACCACCAAAGCCTCCCTGAGTTCCCCGATGATCGGGCTGATCGCCATTGACTGTCAGGCAGCGGCCGAGCCCCTGGAGCAGATCGCGCAACGGGTCCGCCGTTACCTGAAGAATGGCGACCTGGTCTTAGACCTGGAGCCCCCGTGGGTGGTCTGCTTAGCCCACACGGATGTGCAGGGGGTCCAGGCGATCTGTCGGCGGCTTCAAGGGTCCCTCGAAGGTCCCGTCCCTGTGACTATGGGGTGGGCGTTGTATCCGGTGGACGGCGCGGACGCCCACACCTTGTTGGCTGAAGCGATCAGCTTGAGTCGAGCGCGGAACGTCATCCCCCCAGGGCCTCGGAAGCAAAGGATCCTGGTGGCGGATGACGACCCGACGATCCTTCAAGTGATGACGCTGCGGCTTGAAGCGCTGGGCTTCGAGGTGCAGGTCGCCTCCCATGGCGAGGAGGTGTTGGAACAGGTGAAGGGCCAGTTGCCTGCCGACCTGATCCTCCTGGACCTGAAACTGCCCCGGTTGGACGGCTTCGAAGTCTGCCGGCAGGTGGCCGCGCTCGGGAAAAAAATTCCCATCGTGGCCTTCACCGCCTACGGGAAGGAACTCAAGGACAAGTTGGCAGAGCTTGGGCTCACCGATGTGCTGAAGAAGCCGTTCAGCACCAAGGAGCTGATCGAGAAGGTAACGCAGGCCCTGGCAAGAGGAGGAGCACACCATGGCTGAGAACCCGCGCATCTTGCTGGTGGATGACGAGCCGGCGATCGTCAAGGTCGTCAGCAAACGGCTCGAGGCCGAGGGATTTGCGGTGCTCACGGCGATGGACGGGCAGGAGGCGCTCGCCACGGCGCACCGGGAACCGCTGGATCTTCTCATCCTCGACCTCATGCTGCCCAAGCTCAGTGGCTTTGAAGTCTGTGCGATGCTCAAGCAGGACGACCGGTACCGCACGATGCCGATCATTCTGTTGACGGCCAGAACGCAGGAGAAGGATGAGAAGCTGGGCTACCACTGCGGGGCGGATGCCTACATCCGCAAGCCGTTTGAGGCGGCGGAGCTGGTGGGGACGATCCGGCGGCTCTTGGCGGCGCCCGGGGTCCCTTCGAAGGAGGTGGCATGACCCTCTACACGGTGTTGGATGGGGCCCGGATCCTCGTGGTGGACGATGAGCCGGCGATCGTCACGGTGTTGGCGCGGCGGCTGGAGAGCTGGGGGTGCCAGGTGCTCACGGCGTCGAGCGGCGAGGAGGGGCTGGCGATGGCCGAAGCCGAATACCCCGACCTCATCCTCCTGGATATCCTGATGCCGAAGATGAAGGGCTGGGAGGCCTGCGCGCGGCTGAGGAAGAACCCGAAGACCCGGACGATCCCGGTGGTGTTCCTGACGGCGCTGGGGATGCCGAATCATATCTGGGGCGGCTTGACGATCGGGGCGGAGGATTACCTGATCAAGCCGTTTCGGCCGGAGGAGATGAAGGAGCGCTTGGCGGTCGTCCTCTGGCGCCACCGGGCCCAGGCCGCTCCGCCGGACTGATCCCTGATGGCCCGTGTCGAGGTTCCGACGATTGACTTGGCCCATACCCTGATCAAGCCGGAGGTGATCCAGCTCGTGCCGGAGGCGCTGGCCCGCAAGCACACCCTCATCCCGGTGTTTCAGATCGGCGAGACGCTGACGGTGGCGATCGCCGATGCGCTGAACGTGGCCGCGGTAGATGAGCTGCGGCTGAAGACGCGGCGCACCATCAAGACCCTGGTGGCCGAGGCGGCGGCCATCCGGCACGCCATCGGCCGGTACTACGGGGCGGCGGGGACGATTGCCGAGGTGGCGCAGGCGATCCATGAGGCGACGCTGCCGGCCGACGAGATGGCAGCCGCGGCGGAAGCCCCCATCGTGCGTCTGGTGGACCTGTTGATCCTGCAGGCGCTGAAAGAGCGGGCCAGCGATATTCACCTCGAACCGGGGGAAGGGCTCGTCCGGACCCGCTTCCGCGTGGATGGCGTGCTGCGCGTGGTCCACGGCCCGCCGCCGCGGCTGGCCCCGGCGGTGGTCTCCCGCATCAAGGTGTTGGCGAAGCTCGACATCGCGGAGAAGCGCAAGCCCCAGGATGGCCGCTTCCGGGTGACGGTGGAAGGGCGGACCGTGGACCTCCGCGTCTCGACCATCCCGACGCCGTTCGGGGAAAAAGTGGCCCTGCGCCTCCTGGATGCCGAGACGGTCCTGTTGGGGATGGAGCAGCTCGGGTTCGCCCCAGAGACGTTGGCGGCGTTCCAGCCGCTCATCCACCTCCCGCACGGCATCCTCCTCGTGACGGGCCCCACCGGCTCCGGCAAGACCACGACCCTCTACGCGGCGCTGCAGACGATCAATACTGAGGAGAAGCATATCCTCACGATCGAAGACCCGATCGAATACCAGTTGCCCGGCATCAACCAGGTGCAGGTGAACCCCAAGGCGGAGGTGACGTTTGCCTCGGCGCTCCGGGCGTTCCTCCGACAGGACCCCAATATCATTATGGTGGGGGAGATCCGCGATCGTGAGACGGCCGAGATCGCGATCCAGGCGGCGTTGACGGGGCACCTGGTGTTGTCCACGCTCCACACGAACGATGCCCCCGGCGCGTTGGTGCGGTTGGTGGACATGGGGGTCGAACCCTTTCTGATCGCGTCCAGCGTGATCGGCGTTCTGGCCCAGCGGTTGGTGCGGGTGATCTGTCCTCAGTGCAAGACGGCCCGCCCGCCGCCGGCGGAACTGGCGGCCCGACTGGGGCTCCCCTCGGGGGCCACGGTGGCGCGGGGGGCCGGGTGCCCGGCCTGCCAGCAGACCGGCTACCAGGGCCGCCTCGGACTCTTCGAGCTGATGCCGATGACCGAGTCGCTGCGGGCCCTGGTGGCGGCCAAGGCCTCGGGCCCGGCGTTGCGGGAGCAGGCGCGGGCCGCGGGGATGCGGGCCCTCTGGGATGATGGCGTGGCCAAAATGGTGGCCGGCACGACCACGCTGGAAGAAGTGCTGCGCGTCACGCACGCGGGGTAAATGCCCCACTATCGGTATACGGCGCGCGATGCCCAGGGCCAGGCCATCGCCGGGACGATGGAGGCGCCAACACCTGACGGGGTCGCCGCCCAGCTTCAGCCGATGGGCTACGTCTTCACCGGGGCCCGAGAGATCGTGCCGACGGCCTTCGCCGTGTGGCGGGCTCGGCGGGGCCGGGTCGGGTCGGAGCCCCTCCTCCTCTTCACCCTGCAGTTGTCCAGGATGATCCATGTGGGGATCCCCTTGGTCTCGGCCTTGAGGACGCTGGCGGAACAGGCCGAGCATCCGCGGCTGCAGGCGGCCGGCCTGGAGGTGGCCCACGCCATTGAGGGGGGTGCGGGCTTCTCGGACGCCCTCCGCCGGCACCCGGCGGTGTTCCCGACGCTGTTTGTCAGTCTCGTCCATGCGGGGGAAGTCTCCGGCCAATTGGATGACGTCCTGCGGCGCGTGGCGGAGTTCATCAAGCGGCAGGCGCGGCTGGAGCAGGACCTGCGGACGGCGTTGACCTACCCGGCGCTCTTATTCGTAGTCGGCGTGGCCGTCATGGCCTATCTGGTGCTCGGCATCGTCCCCAAGTTCATGGCCATCTATCAGCAGGCAGGGGTCCCCTTGCCGCTGCCTACGCTGATCCTCTATCAGCTGAGCCAGACAGTCCGGCACGGCTGGTGGGCGTGGTTGGGAGGGATCGCGGGCGGCGCGTGGGCGCTGCGGCGGGCCGCGCGGACGCCGGAGGGCCGGCGCCGCTGGGATGCCGCGGTCCTCCGCATGCCGGCGGTGGGCCCGTTGGTCCGTCTGGTGGTGATCACTCGGGTGACGAGGACCCTGCAAACCCTGCTGGCCAGCGGGATCCCGATCCTCGAAGCCCTGACACTCGTCGAGCAAGTCTGCGGCAACGCGGTGATGGCGGAGGCGATCCGAGCGGCGGCCGAGCAGGTGCGGCGGGGTGGGGCGCTGGCCGCTCCCCTGGCGCTGCGCGGCGCGTTCCCGCCGATGGTGGTCCAGATGATTGCGGCGGGCGAGGCCTCCGGCACGCTGGACTATATGTTGGGGCAGATTGCCGACCACGAAGAGGAGCTGGTCCACCACAGGATTCAGCGCTTGACGGTCTGGCTGGAACCGGTGTTGCTTGGTATCATGGGGGGGATGGTCGCCTTCATCATGGCGAGTCTCTTGTTGCCGTTGTTTCGGATGGTGAACGTCGTCCGGTCATAGAGCGCCTGTTCGAGGAGAAAGATATGCGTCGCACGGCACGAAACGGTTTCACGCTGATCGAGATGATGATCGTCATCGTGGTCATTGCCACCCTTTTGGGGGTGCTGCTGCCGCAGTTCCGGGGGGCCCAGGATGAGGCGGCCGAGCAACGAGCGCGGGCGGAGCTGCGGACGTTGGCGACCGCGATCGAGTCGTACGCCCTCCACAACAGTAATGCCCTGCCCGCGGCGCTCTCGACGTTGACGACGGCGAGCCCTCGCATTGTCAGCCAGATTCCGAACGACCCGTTCCGAGCCAGCGGCAATACCTACAGCTATGCCAAGGATACCAACGGCGTCTACTACATCGTCTGGTCGTACGGCCGGGACCGGACGGTGGGCATCACGGGGATCAGCACGAGCGGCACGATCAGCGGTACGGCCAGCGATGATGTCTTCGTGACGAACGGCACCGGCACCTGATGTCCGTCGGGTCCGGCCCCCGGGGATTCACCCTGCTGGAGGTGCTGCTGGCCCTGACCCTCCTGGCCGGCGGCACGGTGGCAATCGTGGAGTTGTTCCAGCGCGCCCAGATGGGCGTGGCCGATGGGGAGTCGGTGGTGATCGCCACCTACCTGGCGCAGCGGCGGCTGGAGGAACTGCGGAACATCCCGTACGGCCAGCTGGCCTCCGAGACGAAGGCCCCGATCGACGACCCCACCGGGTATAGCCGCTTTAGCCGGAAAATTCTGGTGACCACCCCCATCACCAACCTCCGACAACTGGTTGCCACCGTGTTTTGGACCGCCACCGGGGGGGAAACGAGTGTCACGCTGCAGAGCTACCGGTCGGCGAGCTGAGCGGGGGTTCTCGCTTCTGGAGCTCTTCGTCGTGCTCGCCGTGTTAGGTATTATGGGGGGCGTGGCGATGGACGCGGTCCTCGTCGGGTTGCGCGCGGCCCACGCGGCGGAGCGGCGGGGGCAGGTCCGTCAGCAACTGGCGGCGGCGCTGGCACGCCTGACACGGGAAGCCGGCGTGGCCGCCGCCGTGACGGTGGCCGAGGACCAGCGACTGCAGTTCGACGGCATCCGCTATCAACTCCAAGGCAGTGCCCTCCAGCGCACCCAGGGGGGGACGACCGTCACGTTGGTCCAGGGCGTGACGGCGTTCGATTTCAATTACGTGGCCAACAACCGGACGGCGATGACCACGCCGATCACCGGTGGGCAACTCAGCAAGATTCGCGTGGCGCAGGTGACGATCACGGCGACCCAGGAGACCGAGACGCTCTCCCTCACCGCTGCCGCGTTCATGCGGAACCAGTCGTGAAGGGCGATCGAGGGTTCGTCCTGCTGGCGACGTTCGTGATGATGCTGGTGCTCATTGGTCTGGCATTGGCCGCTGGGATTGCCGCGCAGAACAGTGTGGTGATCGGCCGCAGCACCCTCCAGGACCAGCAGGCGTTCTACGTGGCGGAGGCGGGATGGCAGCGAGCCCGGCAGGCGGTGACGGCCGGCACGTGGACGGCGGGGGTCGCCCCCGACAACGCCCAATACACGGAGTCTTTTGGGGCCGGCCAGTACCAGGTCACCGTGACCGATAACGGCGATAGCACCTACACGGTGAGCGCTGAAGGCTACGTCCCTAACCAGACCACGGTGTTGGCCAAGCGCAAGGTGGTGGAGACCGCGATCCCAGTCACCATTTCTGGCGGGATCATTACCCTCGGCCGAGGGGCGGTGACAACTCAATGGTGAGGTCGGCCGCCCCGCCCCGGTGGCTCGGCCTGGTCCTCGAGCCGGCCTCGTTCACGCTGGTCGAGGTGGAACAGGCCCCGGAGGGCTGGCGGGGGGGCCGCGCCGAGCAGGGGGATCGTGCCCAATTGCCGACGATGGTGGGGGGGCGGGAGATCTCGGTCGCCCTGAGCGGCTCGGAGATGGTGGTCCGCCGGCTCGAATTACCTCCCATGCCCACGGCCGAGTTGGTGGAGGCGGTGAAGTGGCAGCTGAAAGACGATCTCCCGTTCCCGGTGGCGGAGGCGGCGATCGGCGTCCAGGTCGTCGGCTTGGCGACGGTGGTCGCCGCGGCGCCTCACGCCATCCTCCAAGAAATATCAGCGGCGGTGGCGCAGGCGGGCGGCCAGCTGATCGGCGTGATCCCCGCGCCGGTCGCGGCGTGGATGGCCGTGGCGACCCTCGTTCCCGCAGCCCGGCAAGGGACGGTAGCCGTGATCGTGATGGAGGCGGCCACGACGTGGGTGGTCATCGCCCATGATGGGGTCATCTGCCTGGTGCGGGACCTCGGCGTCGGCCGCGAGGCGCTCGCCCGTGCGTTGACAGGGACCATCGCCTCCGACCACGGGGAGCTCAGCATTGACGCGGCGCGGGCCGAGATGCTCCTCCGTCGCTACGGAGTGGTCGCTGACGCCGAGTCAGGACAGACGGAGGACGGCACTCCGCTCGCCCCCCTCGCCTCGCTCCTGCGGCCGGTGTTGGAGCAGCTCGTGACCGAAACCCGCCGGGTGTGCGACGCCTACGCGGCCACCCAAGGGGGGTCCCCAATCGGCCGCGTCTGGTTCTCTGGGGAGGGGGCGAACGTGCCGCATCTCCCAGAGTACCTGGCGCAGGGATTGGGGGTTCCGGTGGAGCGGGGTGATCCGCTGGGCCAGGGCCCTCAGTGGACGGTGGCCCTCGGCGCGGCGCTCGACCACGGCGAGGGGCTGAACATGCTGCCGGCGTCGGCCGGCGCGGCGGCGTTGGCCGGCCGGCGCCGGTGGCGGCAGGCCGCGAAGGCGGCCGGCGCCGCCGCCGCCGCAGGATGGTGCGCGGCGTGGCTGGCCGGTGGAATCTCGCAATGGCAGATCCATCAGCAGGAGGCGACGTGGCGCCGGCTGGAGCCGGTCTACACGCAGTCCCAACCCCTGCTCGCCGCGCAGCGGCTGCTCGAACGGGAATCGGGGCCGTGGCAGCGGCACTTGGCGGCGCAGCCGATGTGGGAAGGGCTGCTCAAGGAGGTGGGGACCCTCCTGCCGCCGGTGATGGAGCTGGAGACGTTGACGATCACCGCCGTGCCCCAGGGCTCCGTCCCGACGTTCCGGTTCGCGATGAACGGGCGATGGTCCTCGACGACCGGCGCCACGGCGGGGGTGCTCTCCGGATTCGTGACGGCCCTCGAGCGCTCGACGTTCTTCACCCAGGTTGTGTTGCGCCGTTCGGAACTGCCCTCGCCGGACGCGGCGCCGGCGCGGTGGGAGATCGAAGGGCTCCTTGAATAGGCGGGGCGTGGGCTTGGCGGTGGCCGCCCTCGTGGGCGTTCAGCTCCTCTACCTGCCGGCATTCCGCTGGGCGTCGGGACGCTGGGCGGCGTTGGCGGGACTGCGGGCGCGCATTGCCGAGGCGTCGGGACTCGCCGCAGACCGTCCGCGCCTCCAGCAAGTGATGCAGCAGCAACAGGCCCTGCAGAAGCGGCTCTATGAGAGCCAATCCCCGGCGCGGGCGCTGGAGCTTCTCACGCAACAGGCCCGGGCGCAGCACGTGGTGCTCCAGGGGACGCAGTCGAGCGCGGGTCCGGCACAGCGCGCCGTGCTCCAGGTGACGGCGACCGGCTCTTACCGGGCCCTCGGCGAGTGGTTGGGGTGGTTGTCGTCGGAGGCCCCCTTTCTGTCCGCGCTCACGGCGGTCACCATCACCAAGGCCCCGAGCGGCGGATCGGACCGGCGAGCGGTGGTGACGTTGGAGGTGCCGCCGACCCTTTCGGGGGAAGCCCCTACGGCCGCGCGGGCCCTGCAGCGGCAGCGAACGACGACACTTACGTGGGACCGCGATCCGTTTGTTCCCCCCTCCCCTCCGGCGCGCCGCCCTGCGGCTGGGGGCGTGGTGGTCTCCGGCATCCTGTGGAGCCCCGAACATCCTTTGGCGGTCGTCAACGGTGTCGTCGTCGGAGTCGGCAAGACCGTGGGCGGGCATTACATCCGCAAGATCACGCAGGATCGCGTCGTGGTGTCGGACGGGGAGACCACGACGGAGTTGACGGTCACCCCCTAATTCCCGCCATGTGGTGTAGAGTTGAGATGCCATTTCCGTTGACGCTGCTGGTTTTCCTCTTCCTCGTGGCCCTCGCCGATGCGGCCCCGGCCGATGTGGAGTGGATCCCGCCGGGACAGTATGTCGAGGTCGCGGGGCGGGAGATCGGGCGAGCCAAGACGTCCATCTACCTCTATATGTACCTGATGGCGT